>Ga0187778_10000299_pt1 | contig 35952 bp, 32 predicted proteins | sample 1015_Q2_SP5_20_M_FD_132418 | JGI IMG/M metagenome (GOLD analysis project Ga0187778, IMG submission 132418) | Tropical peat soil microbial communities from peatlands in Department of Meta, Colombia - 1015_Q2_SP5_20_MG | ecosystem: Environmental > Terrestrial > Soil > Wetlands > Peat | place... | reverse complement strand
GGTGCCGTGGTTCGCCGTCGCCGCGGCCGTGCTGACCGCCGTCGGACTGTGGATGGGACTCGTACTCGCGCCGACCGACGCCACGCAGGGCGAGGCGTACCGGATCATCTTCATCCACGTTCCGTCCGCGTGGATGTCGATGTTCATCTATCTCGTCATGGCGTCCTGGAGCGCGCTGGCGCTCGGCTTCAACACCCGGCTCTCCGCGATGATGGCGCAGGCGCTCGCGCCGTCCGGCGCGCTGATGACGTTCATCGCGCTGTGGACCGGGTCGCTGTGGGGCAGGCCCACCTGGGGAACCTACTGGGCTTGGGACGCGCGCATGACCTCGGAGCTGATCCTGCTGTTCCTGTACTTCGGCTACATGGCGCTGCGGCATGCGATCGACGATGCGCGCCGCGCCGATCGCGCAAGCGCCGTGCTGGCCCTCGTCGGGGTGGTCAATGTCCCGATCATCTATTTTTCGGTGAAGTGGTGGAACACGCTGCATCAGGGCGCCAGCGTCAGCCTGACCGCGGCGCCGAAGATGGCAGCCGTGATGCTCGCGGCGATGCTGGTGATGGCATTCGCCGCCTGGTTCTATTCGATCGCCATGGCGCTCACCCGGGTCAGAGCGATCATCCTGGAGCGCGAAAGGCACACCGCATGGGTGGCGGGTGCGGTGACGGCGGGGCGCTAGCGATGAGTCTCGGAGATTTTCTGGCCATGGGCGGCTACGGCTTCTACGTCTGGGGCTCGTATCTGGTGACGGCGCTCGTGCTGGTGGTCGAGATCCTCGCGGTGCGTTCCCGATACAAGGCGGCGCAGGCGCTCTCGAAGGAGCTCGAGCAGTGAAGCCGCGCACGCGTCGCTTTGCCTGGATCGCAGCCGGTCTCGTGGCCCTCGGCGTCGCCGCGGCACTGGTGCTCAACGCGTTCCAATCGAACCTTGTGTTCTTTTTCACCCCGTCGCAGGTGGCGGCCAAAGAAGCGCCCCAGGGGCGCGCATTCCGCATCGGTGGATTGGTGGAAGCGGGGAGCCTCGTGCGCGAGCCCAACTCGCTGACGGTGCGCTTTCGCGTCACCGACACCGCGCAGACGATTCCGGTGAGCTACACGGGGCTCCTGCCCGACCTGTTCAAGGAAGGCAAGGGCGTCGTCGCGCAGGGAACGCTGGGGCCGGACGGCGTGTTTCGCGCAACCGAAGTTCTCGCCAAGCACGACGAGAACTACATGCCGCCGGAAGCGAAGGCCGCCGTCGAGTCGGCGCACAAGGGCATGACCATGAAGAGCCTGCACGAGCCGGCGACGAACCGATGATTCCCGAGCTCGGACACTTCGCGCTCATTCTCGCGCTGCTGGTGGCGCTGGTGCAGGGCATCGTGCCGCTCGCCGGCGCCGCGATCGACGCACCGCGGTGGATGGCGCTCGCGCGTCCCGCCGCACGGGCGCAGGCGCTGCTGGTCGCGCTCGCCTTCGGCTGTCTCGCATGGTCATTCGCAAGCAACGACTTCTCCGTGCTGAACGTCGCCTCCAACTCCAACTCGGAGTTGCCGCTGCACTACCGTCTGGCCGCGACCTGGGGCTCGCACGAAGGCTCGCTCCTGCTGTGGACCCTGATGCTCGGCGGCTGGAGCTTCGCGGTGTCGCTGTTCTCGCGCAACCTGCCTCCCGCACTGCTCGCGCGGGTGATCTCGGTGATGGGTCTCGTCAGCGTGGGGTTTCTGCTGTTCCTGCTGTTCACTTCGAATCCGTTCGAACGCCTGGTTCCTCCCGCAGCCGAAGGCCGTGATTTGAATCCGCTGCTGCAGGACCCTGGCATGGTCTTCCATCCGCCGCTGCTGTACATGGGCTACGTCGGATTTTCGGTCGCATTCTCCTTCGCCATCGCCGCGCTGCTCGGTGGACGCCTGGACGCGACGTGGGCACGCTGGTCGCGGCCATGGACCACGGTGGCGTGGAGCTTCCTCACCATTGGCATCGCGCTCGGCAGCGGGTGGGCCTACTACACCCTCGGCTGGGGCGGCTGGTGGTTCTGGGATCCAGTCGAGAACGCCTCGTTCATGCCCTGGCTGACCGGCACCGCGCTGATCCATTCGCTGGCGGTCACCGAAAAACGCGGCACATTCAAGAGCTGGACGGTGCTGCTCGCGATCGTCGCCTTTTCGCTATCGCTGGTGGGAACCTTCCTGGTGCGCTCCGGCGTGCTCACCTCGGTTCACGCCTTCGCGACCGATCCGGCGCGCGGGGTGTTTATCCTCGTGTTCCTGGCGATCGTCGTCGGCGGATCGCTGGCGCTGTTCGCGTGGCGCGCGGTCAACGTCGGCCTGGGCGGAACCTTCGACCTGGTCTCGCGCGAGTCGACGCTGCTCGCCAACAACATCCTGCTCGTGGTGGCGATGGCAAGCGTGTTGCTCGGCACGCTTTATCCGCTGTTCCTGGACGCGCTGGAGCTTGGCAAGATATCGGTGGGCCCGCCGTACTTCGACGCGGTTTTCTATCCGCTGATGGCGCCCGCGGCCTTTCTGATGGGTGTGGGCCCCATCGCGCGCTGGAACCGGGCGCCGCTGCCCGAGCTGTGGACGCGGCTCAAGTGGGCGCTCGCGGTTGGCGCCATCACCGCGCTCGTCCTGCCGTTCGTGCTCGGCCGCTGGTCGCCGCTGATCGCACTCGGGATTTTTCTCTCCGCATGGATCTTCGCCGCGACCGCGGTAAGCCTGATCGCCCGGGTCAAGGGATCGCACCATGGGAGCCTCTTCGCGGCGCTCGCCGCCAACTCGTCCTCGTACTACGGCATGCTGCTCGCGCACCTAGGGCTAGGCGTGTTCATCATCGGCGTGACGCTGGTCAAGGGCTACGAGATCGAGCGCGATGTGCGTCTCGATGTAGGCGAGAGCGTGGCGGTCGGCGGCTACGAGTTCAAGTTCCTTGGCGTCAAGACCGGACCGGGGCCAAACTACCGCGCGGTGACAGGAACCGTCGAAGTGCGCAAGGACGGACGTCTTGTCGAGACGCTCAGGCCGGAGAAGCGCATCTACAACGCCTCGGGCCAGCCGATGACCATCGCCGCGATCGACGTTGGATTCCTGGGAGACCGCTATGTTTCTCTGGGCGAGCCGGTTGGCGAGAACGAGGACAGCATCGCCGGTGCCTGGGGCGTACGCATCTATCTCAAGCCGTTCATCGACTGGATCTGGGCCGGCTGCTTGCTGATGGCGCTGGGTGGGTTCCTGGCGGTGTCGGACCGGCGCTACCGGCTCGCGGTCACGCGCAAGGCTACGGCACCGAGCGCGCCCGCTTCGGCCCCCGCCGCGGCGGATTGAAATAGAGGCGAAGCGAATGAAGGCCGTGCGCTGGTCGATTCCCCTCGCGATCTTCTTGATCCTGTTGGCGTTCCTGTGGGTAGGCCTGGGGCGCGATCCGCGCGAAGTGCCCTCGCCGCTGATCGGCAAGCCGGCTCCCGCGTTTTCGCTGTCTCAGCTACATGAGCCCTCGCAGGCGCTGTCGAACTCGGACCTCAGGGGCAAGGTGTGGCTGCTCAACGTCTGGGCGTCGTGGTGCGTGTCCTGCCGCGAGGAGCATCCGCTGCTCATGCAGCTCGCCGCGGGCAAGACCGTGCCGATCTACGGTCTCGATTACAAGGACGATCCCGGCTCAGGCAAAGCCTGGCTCGCGCAGAACGGCGATCCTTACACGGCGTCGATCGTCGATCGCGACGGCCGCGTCGGCATCGACTACGGGGTTTACGGCGTTCCGGAAACCTTCGTCGTCGACAAGGAAGGCGTGATCCGTTACAAGCAGATCGGCCCGCTGTCGGTCGAAGCGCTGCAGCGGAAGATCCTGCCGCTGGTGCGAGAGCTGCAGAAGTGAGCTGCCGCCTGCTGCTCGTTGTGCTGAGCGCGTTCTCGTTCGCGGCGGGTGCGACTGCGATGGAACCTCCCTCGCCCGATGCGGCGCTCGAGGCGCGACTCAAGAAGCTGGAAACCGAGCTGCGCTGTCTCGTGTGTCAAAACCAGACGCTCGCCGACTCCAGTGCAGGGCTCGCCGACGACTTGCGCCGCGAGGTGCGCGCGCTCGCCGTCGCCGGAAAGAGCGATGCCGAGATCAAGGCCTATCTCGTCGCCCGCTACGGGGATTTCGTCCTCTACAACCCGCCGCTCAAGAGCACGACGTGGCTGCTTTGGGCAGGACCCTTCGCGCTGCTCGCAGGCGGCGCAGTCCTGTGGTGGATCGTCCTGCGCCGGCGCGCGCTCCGTGCGCCGACGGCTGCTTCGCTTCCCGACGCGGATGCGCAAGCGCGTGCCCGGGAGATGCTGGACGCTGCCGAACCGCCGGGCGCGAGCTAGAACCCGATCGCCAGCAACGCCCACGCCGCGACGATCGTCGCCAGCAGCGCCACCCCGAAGATCACGATCTTGCTGCCCGTCCCGGTGTGGAAGCCGAGATGATGCAAGCTGTGGTACATGCGTAGGCCACCGTGGAACATGAACAGCGACACGACGGCGAGCAGCGCGATCTTGCCGAAGACATTGCCAGCCAGCGCGAACATGCGCTCGTAGCTCATGGTGTCGGCGGGAAGAATGAAGCCGGTGGGCGCGGCGATTCCCGTGATGAACACCAGCGCCGGCGCGATCAGCGCGGCGAGCATGCCGCCCGCGCCGAACAACGACCAGAATACCGGGGCGTTGGAACGCTTCATCGCGTGACCCCCCAGGCGAAGGCGAGCAGCGCGACGCACGCCACGACCGCGGCCACGATGCCACCGGTGATGAGCGCGCCGGGCGCGACGTCGAGTTCCGGCGTCGTCTTGGGCAGCACGCTGAACCAGGTCCAGGTGTGATACACCGCGAACACCAGCACCACGAGGTTGGCGAGGATCATCAGCGGGTGCTTCGCCACCGCCCACCATGCGGCGTACGCCGACGGGCCCGTCGCCAGCGCGACGATCCCGGCGAGCAGCCACAGCGCGTACAGATAGAACAGCGGCGCGCTTGCCTCGCGGATCATGTAGCGCACGAAGAACGGATTCTTGCGCCACCATCCCGCCATCGGCCGCATGTAGGTCTTGACCGTCGTCATCGCTTGCCTCCATACGGTCTCAGGAATCGCAGGAAGTAGTCCACCGCGCTCGCCATCTTGTTCTGATTGACGGCGTGCGCCGGGTCGACGCCCTTGGGACAGACCTCCGAGCAGTAGCCGACCAGCGTGCAGCCCCACACGCCTTCGTCGGAATTCGCGAGCTCCGCGCGCTCGGCGCGGCCCCCGTCGCGCGAATCGGCGTTGTAGCGGTGCATCAGCGCGATCGCCGCCGGTCCGGTGAACTTCGGATCCAGGCCGTATTGCGGACAGGCGGCGTAGCAGAGCAGGCAGTTGATGCACTCCGAGTAGTGATAATACTTGTGCATCTCGGCCGGCGTCTGCAGGTATTCACCCTGCTCGAGCGTCTTCTGCTGCTTCGGGATCAGATAGGGCTTGATCGAGGGCAGCTTGTTCCTGACGAAGTCGGTCTGATCGATCGCCAGATCGCGCAGGATGGGGAAGTGATTTAGCGGCTCGACCCGCAGCTTCCCCGGATAATAGTCGCGCAGGAAGGTTTCGCACGAGAGGTGCGGCACCTGGTTGATCATGCTCCCGCAGCTCCCGCAGATCGCCATCCGGCACGACCAGCGGAAGGTGAGGCTGCCATCGAGCTCGTCCTTGATGTATTGCAAGCCTTGCAGCACCGACATGTCGTCGGTGAAGGGCACCTTGTAGGTCTGGTAGCGCGGAGCGCTGTCCGTCTCCGGATTGAAGCGCAGGCACTCGATCTCGATCGTCTTGGTGGATTCAGCCATCGCTCTATTCTCAGGTCAGCTCAGCCTGCTTGCCTTCGCCGCCGTACACGCGCTTGCGCGGCTGCGACTTGGTGATCACTACCGGCTGATAGTCGATGCGAGGAGCGCCGTCGGCGGAGAAGCGGGCCAGCGAGTGGCTCAGGAAATTGACGTCGTCGCGCTCGCGGTAGTCGTCGAGCCTCTGGTGCGCGCCGCGCGATTCCTTCCGATTGAGGGCGGAATGGGCAATGGCCTCGGCGACGTCGAGCGTGAAGCCCAACTCGATCGCCGACATCCACTCGGTGTTGAACGCACGGCTGCCGTCGTCGAGCTTCACCCCGCGCCGGAAGCGCTGCTTGATCTCGCCCAGCTTGTCGCACGCGACTTTCATGGCGTCCCCGGTGCGATAAATCCCCACGCCGGTTTCCATCGCCTCCGACATCGCCTTGCGCAGCACCGCCACGCGCTCGCCGTCGCCGCGCTTGAGGTAAGCGAGGAGCCGCGCGCCGGCTGCCTCCGCCTGCTTGCGCACCGAATCGCCACTGACGGCTGGGGCCGCCTTGGCGTACGCTGCGGCGCGCTCGCCGGCCACTTTGCCGAACACGACCAGCTCGGCAAGCGAGTTCGAGCCAAGCCGGTTGGCGCCGTGGATGCCGACGCTGGAACACTCGCCCGCGGCGTACAGGCCGGAGAGCGGCGTCGCGGTCGCCTTGTCGCACTGAATCCCGCCCATGGTGTAGTGCATCGCCGGCCGCACCGGGATCGGCGCGGTCACCGCGTCGATCCCCATGAAGGTATGCGCGACCTCGGTGATCAGCGGCAGCCGCTCAAGGATCTTCTTGGCGCCGAGGTGGCGCAGATCGAGGTTGACGGCCGCTCCCTGCGGCGTAGCAATGGTCCGGCCCTTCTGCTCCTCGTACCAGAAGGCCTGGGAGAGCCGGTCGCGGGGCCCCAGTTCCATCGCCTTCGCCCGCGGAAACGGTTCAGGTGGTCCGAGACCGTAGTCCTGCAGATATCGATAGCCGTCCTTGTTGGTCAGGATGGCACCCTCGCCGCGACAGGCCTCGGTGATCAGGATGCCGGTGCCGGGCAGGCAGGTCGGATGCCACTGCATGAACTCCATGTCGCGCAGCGGCACGCCGTGGCGATACGCGATGCCCATGCCGTCGCCGGTGACGATGCCGGCATTGGTGTTCTGGCGGTAGACGCGGCCGGCGCCTCCCGTGCAGAAGATCGCGGCCTTGCACTCGAACAGGAACAGCTCGCCGGTGGCGATCTCGATGGCGAGCACGCCGCGCACGCGACCGTCTTCCACGATCAGGTCGGCGCAGAAGAACTCGTCGAAACGCGTGATGCCGGGATACTTGTGCGAGGTCTGGAAGAGCGTATGCAGGATGTGAAAGCCGCTCTTGTCGGCGGCGAACCAGGTCCGCTGCACCTTCATTCCGCCGAAAAAGCGCACGTTGATGTGGCCGTCCTCCTTGCGGCTCCACGGGCAGCCCCAATGCTCGAGCTGCACCATCTCCTCGGCGCAATGCGCGACGAAATATTCGACCGCGTCCTGATCGCAGAGCCAGTCGCCGCCGGAGACCGTGTCGTCGAAGTGGTTGTCGAGAGTATCGTCGGTGCGCACTACGCCCGCCGAGCCGCCTTCCGCGGCCACCGTGTGGCTGCGCATGGGGACGACCTTGGAAACCAGAGCTACGCTGAGCCGCGGATCGCTCGCGGTCGCCGCGATGGCCGCGCGCAAGCCTGCGCCTCCGCCCCCCACCACTACTACATCCGCGCGCACGACCTGCATCGCACCTCCAACTTACCGTACTGATATCGCGATCGAATTGCCATCAAGTTAAACCAGATGACGCACCGAACCCTTGACTTTAATCAATGGCGTTCTTTGCGAGAAGCGCAGGATAAACGTTAATCACAAAATTGGCGAGGAGGACGATGTTCCAGGTGCGCATTCACGGCCGCGGAGGCCAAGGGGTCGTCTCCGGCGCCGAGATGCTTTCGGTGGCAGCATTCCAGGAAGGGCGCTATGCACAGGCCTTTCCCAGCTTCGGATCCGAGCGAATGGGTGCCCCCGTGATGGCGTTCTGCCGCATCGACGACAAGGAAATCCGACTGCGCGAACCGGTGCTCGAGCCCGATGCTCTGATCATCCAGGACCCGACGCTGCTGCATCAAGTCGACCTATTCAAGGGCTTGCGTTCCAACGGCTACATGCTGATCAATTCGACCCGGGGGTTCGCCGAGTTGGGCCTCGCCGAGTTCGTGCGCGGGTTCGACGGTGGACGCCTGCGCACCGTTCCGGCAACCGAGCTCGCCTTGAAGCATGTCGGGCGGCCGGTGCCCAACGCCGCGCTGCTGGGCGGCTTCGCCGCGTTGAGCCGGCAGATCCGGCTGGAATCCCTGGCCGCGGCGATCCGCGAAAAATTTCCGCGCGTCGTGGCGGAGAAGAACATCGCCGCCGCGAACGAAGCGCATGCGCTGGTGAGCCGTTCGATGGAGGCCGTCCTTGCTTAAGCAGACCGAAGGCTCGCGCGCGATCGCCGAGGCGATCGCCGCCTGTCGCCCCGAAGTGATCTGCGCCTACCCGATCACGCCGCAGACTCATATCGTCGAGGCGCTGGGCGAGATGGCGAAGGTACAGCAGCTTGGCAACTGCGAATTCATCAACGTCGAGTCGGAGTTCGCCGCGCTGTCGGTGGCGATCGGTGCCTCTGCCGCCGGTGCCCGGACCTACACCGCGACCTCGAGCCAGGGACTCCTATTCATGGCGGAGGCCGTCTACAACGCCGCAGGCCTCGGCCTTCCCATCGTGATGACCATCGGCAACCGGGCGATAGGTGCGCCGATCAACATCTGGAACGACCATTCCGACAGCATGTCGATGCGCGACGCCGGATGGATCCAGCTCTACGCCGAGAACAACCAGGAGGCGCTCGACCTGCACATCCAGGCGTTCCGGCTGGCGGAAGAGCTGTCCTGCCCAGTGATGGTGTGCGTCGACGGCTTCATCCTCACTCACGCCTACGACCGCGTCGACGTGCCGGGTCAGTCCGAGGTCGATTCCTTTCTGCCGCCTTTCGAGCCGCGACAGATTCTCGATCCGTCGGAGCCGATATCGATCGGCGCGATGGTCGGCCCCGAAGCCTTTACCGAAGTGCGCTACCTCGCTCACCACAAACAGCTGCGCGCGCTCAAGCTCATACCGCAGCTCTCCTCGGCCTTCAAGGCCAAGTTCGGTCGCGCATCGGGAGGGCTCACCCGGAGCTACCGCACCGCAGACGCCGAAACCATCGTGGTCGCGTTGGGCTCGGTCAACGGCACCATCCAGGAAGTCATCGATGAAATGCGGGACGGCGGAGCAAAGATCGGCTCGCTGTCGATCTGCTCGTTCCGCCCGTTTCCGCTCACCGCAGTGCGCGACGCGCTGCACCGCGCCAAGCGCGTGGTCGTGATCGAGAAGTGCCTTGCCGTCGGCCTGGGCGGCATCGTGTCCGACGGCGTGCGCAAGGCTCTGTCGGGGATCGTGCTCAAGGGCTACACCGTCATCGCGGGCCTGGGCGGTCGCGCGATCACGCGCGCGTCGCTCAAGCAGCTTTTCGAAGACGCCGCCCGCGACGAGCTCGAGCAGGTGACTTTCCTCGACTTGAACGCCGACATCGTCCAGCACGAGCTCGAGCGCGAGGCGAAGAGCAGGCGGCCGGGACCTACCGCCGAGGCGATCCTGCGCCGCATGGGCACCGTCGCATCGCAGATCGGTTGAAGATCATGGAGCGCGAGACCGCAATCGAAATGCAACCGGTCAAGTTCTACCAGACCGGCACGTTCACCGTGGGAAACCGTCTGCTCGCGGAGGACGAGCGCTCGGTGCAGGCCAACATGGACCGCACCAACTCGCTTAACTCGGGGCACCGCGCCTGCCAGGGTTGCGGCGAGGCGCTGGGCGCGCGCTACGCCATCGACGCGGCGATGCGTGCGGCGCACAACCAGCTGATCGCCGTCAATGCCACTGGCTGCCTCGAAGTGTTCTCGACGCCGTATCCCGAAACGTCGTGGCAGATTCCATGGATCCACTCGCTGTTCGGCAACACGGCCGCCGTTGCCGCGGGCATCGCGGCCGCGCTGCGCGTCAAGGGCCGCCGCCACGTCCGCGTGATCGCTCAGGGCGGAGACGGCGGCACCACCGACATCGGCTTCGGATGCCTGTCCGGGATGTTCGAGCGCAACGACGACGTGCTCTACATCTGCTACGACAACGAGGCATACATGAACACGGGCGTGCAGCGCTCGAGCGCGACGCCCGCAGCGGCTCGCACCGCCACGACTCCGGCGGTGGGACACGAGCCCGGCAATGTTTTCGGCCAGGGCAAGAACGTGCCTCTGATCGCGATGGCGCACGGCATTCCGTACGTCGCGACGGCGAGCGTGGCCAACCTGCGTGACCTGGAGCGCAAGGTCACCTTCGCGATGGGAATCGACGGGGCGCGCTACATCCACATCCACGTGCCCTGCCCGCTCGGCTGGGGTTCGCTGCCCGCGGACACCATCAGGATCGCGCGTCTGGCGGTCGAATCGGGGCTGTTTCCCCTGTTCGAGGCCGAACACGGCGAAATCACGGGGCGGACCAAGGTCCGCCGCAAGGTGCCGGTCGACGACTACCTGCAGCTGCAGAAGCGATTCGCGCATCTGCTCGGCGATCCACCCGAGCGCGCACGCCTGGCGCTGATCCAGGCGATCGCCGATCGCAACATCGAGCGCTTCGGTTTACTTTGAGCGCCCATGGACAAGCCATTCGCCATTACCCTCGACGTGGGCTCGAGCCTCGCCAACAAGACGGGCTCGTGGCGTACTTCGCGGCCGGTCTACCTCGACCGCCTTCCTCCCTGCAACAACGCCTGCCCCGCGGGCGAGAACATCCAGGGCTGGCTCTACCACGCCGAAGGCGGCGACTACGAAGCGGCATGGCGCGTGCTCGTCACCGACAACCCGCTGCCCGCCATCATGGGCCGCGTCTGCTACCACCCGTGCGAGGGAGCCTGCAACCGCGGCAAACTCGACGAAGCGGTCGGCATCAACTCGGTGGAGCGTTTCCTGGGCGACGAGGCGCTCAAGCGAGGCTGGAAATTCGAGCGCCCGGCACAGGAATCGGGCAAGCGCGTGCTCGTCGTCGGCGCAGGCCCCTCGGGACTCTCGGCCGCCTACCATCTGCGCCGGTCCGGCCACCAGGTAACCATATACGAAGCCGGGCCGCTGGCCGGCGGCATGATGCGCTTCGGCATCCCCAAGTACCGGCTTCCGCGCGAGGTGCTCGACGCCGAAGTCAAGCGCATCCTCGACCTGGGCGTGGAGCTTAAGCTCAACCAGAAGGTCGCGAAAATCCTGGATGCGATGAAGGAAGGCCGGTTCGACGCCGCCTTCCTGGCGGTGGGCGCGCACATCGCCAAGCGCGCCTACATTCCCGCGGGCAGCGCGGCGCGCATGGTGGACGCCGTGTCGGTGCTGCGCGGGATGGAAGGCGAGGAGAAGCCGCTGCTCGGCCGCCGCGTCGTCGTCTACGGCGGCGGGAACACCGCGCTCGACGTCGCCCGCACCGCCAAGCGGCTCGGGGCGACCGAGTCGATCATCGTCTACCGGCGCACCCGCGAGAAGATGCCGGCGCACGATTTCGAGGTCGAGGAGGCGCTGCAGGAGGGCGTGCTCATCAAGTGGCTCTCCACGATCAAGAACATGGCCGACGAGGGCACGCTGACGGTCGAGAAGATGAAGCTCGACGAAAAGGGCTTTCCGCAGCCCACCGGCGAATTCGAGACGCTCGAGGCCGATTCGCTGGTGCTCGCGCTCGGGCAGGACGTCGATCTTTCGCTGCTCGACGACGTGCCGGGGCTCGCGATCGAGAACGGCGTGGTCAAGGTCGGCGCCAACATGATGACCGGTCACCCCGGCATCTTTGCGGGCGGCGACATGGTGCCTTCCGAGCGTACCGTCACCGTCGCTGTCGGGCACGGCAAGAAGGCGGCGCGCTGCATCGACGCGTGGCTGCGCGGGGCGGTGTACTCGCCGCCGCCCAAGCACGAGCTGGCAGCGTTCGAGAAGCTCAACCCGTGGTACTACAGCGACGCGTCGAAGACCGTGCGTCCGGTCCTCGACCTCGTGCGCCGCACCTCCACGTTCGAGGAAGTCGTGACCGGCCTCGACGAAACCAATGCGCTGTTCGAGGCGCGACGCTGCCTGTCCTGCGGTAACTGCTTCGAGTGCGATAATTGCTACGGAGTCTGCCCCGACAACGCCGTGATCAAGCTCGGCCCCGGCAACCGGTTCCGCTTCAACTACGATTACTGCAAAGGCTGCGGGATCTGCGTTTCGGAGTGCCCGTGCGGAGCGATCATGATGGCGCCTGAGACGATCTAGCGGCGACAACAAGCCCTTCGTATGCGCTATCGGCAGTCCGGTAGGACGCCATTCTCCATCGGCGTCTCCCTCCGCTAAGCCCTGAAGGAGGATTGCATGCACACCAGACATACGGCCGGAACATCCTCGGCGAAGATGCCGACAGGGGTTGCTCTGCTGCGTGACCCGACCCTCAACAAAGGCACGGCCTTCAGCGAGGTGGAGCGCGACGCGCTGCGCCTTCGCGGACTGCTGCCGCCGCACGTGAGCAAGCAGGAGGAGCAGGTCGCCCGCGTGCTCGAGAACCTGCGCAGCAAGCGAACCCCGCTGGAGAAATATGTCGAGCTCAACGCGCTACACGATCGCAACGAGGCCTTGTTCTTCCGGGCGGTGATGGACAACCCCGACGAGATCATGCCGATCATCTACACGCCGACGGTGGGTCTCGCCTGCGAGAAGTTCGGCCACATCTACCAGCGCCCCCGCGGGATCTTCGTGTGCGCCCGCGACTCGGGCCGGATCGAGAGCGTGCTTTCCAACTGGCCCTATCGCGATGTAGCGATCATCGTGGTGACCGACGGCGAGCGCATCCTCGGCTTGGGCGACCAGGGCGCCAACGGCATGGGGATCCCGGTGGGCAAGTTGAGCCTGTACACGGCGTGTTCGGGGGTGCATCCCAACAAGTGTCTGCCCGTGATGCTCGATGCCGGGACCAACAACCAGGCGCTGCTCGAAGATCCGCTGTACCTGGGCCTGCATCGGCCACGGCTGCGGGGAGAGGCCTACGACGCGCTGGTCGACGAGTTCATCAGCGCCGCGTGCAAGGTCTTCCCCGGAGTGGTCGTTCAGTTCGAGGACTTCGCCAATCAGAATGCATTCCGGCTGCTGCGCAAGTACCGCGGTCGCATCTGCACCTTCAACGACGACATTCAGGGCACGGCGGCCGTGGTCGTTGCGGGCATTCTTTCGGCGCTGCGCGTGAGCGGCGGGAAGCTCCCCGAGCAGAGGATCCTCTTTTTCGGCGCCGGCGAAGCCGCCACGGGCACTGCGGACCTGCTGGTGACCGCGATGGTCGCCCAAGGCGCCACCGAGGACCACGCACGCAAGCGTTGCTGGCTCTTCGATTCCAAAGGCCTGGTGGTGCGCAGTCGCAGCGGGCTCGCCGAACAGAAACTCCCCTACGCCCACGAGCACGAGCCGGCCGGCGACTTTGTCTCTGCGATCAAGAGTTTGCGCCCGACGGCCATCGTTGGAGTCGCCGCCGTCGGCGGGACTTTCACGCGCGAAGTCGTCGAGGAGATGACGAGGATCAACAGGCGTCCGATCGTGTTCGCGCTATCGAACCCGACGTCGAAGTCCGAATGCACTGCCGAGCAGGCGTACACCTGGTCGGGGGGCAAGGCACTGTTCGCCTGCGGCAGCCCGTTCGATCCGGTCCGGCTCGGTTCTCATACCTTGGTTCCGCGGCAGGGCAACAACTCATACATCTTCCCCGGGGTCGGCCTGGCCGCCATCGCAGTCAAGGCCACTCGTGTAAGCGACGAGATGTTCCTGGCGGCGGCCACATCGCTCGCCGAGCAGGTGACGCAACCCGACTTGGCGCAGGGGAGCCTGTATCCGCCACTTGCGCACATCCGGGAAGTATCGGCTAGAATCGCGGCGGCGGTCGCGGAGGTGGCCTACGCCCAGGGTTTCGCCGCTACGCCCCGACCCGCGGATCTGCTTGCCTTCATGAAGGAACAAATGTACGAACCGCGTTACGCCGACTACACCGCAAGATCGGCATCGTGATCGGTGGGCGAGACACGTCGGCGTGGTCGGCATGAAGCGGTCGCACCGGCCATACAAAGGGAGTCAACGAGGCTTGCTCGTAAACCCCAGGTCCTCCGTGCCGTCCAATGACGCCGTGACTCCGGCCGGCTCGCCTATCGGCCCGGCGGCCAGCTCGCTCCCGGTGCCGTCGTATCTGCAGGAAATCTATTGGTGGGCGTACGTGCACCCATGGGCGGTGCGCGTGTTCGAGCGCGAGTGGCTGGTCAACCTCATCTTGCTCGGCAATTACGCCAGGCTGCGCGACGCCGCGCTGGCCGAGATCGGCTGCCAGGCAGGCGGCAGGACGCTGCAAGTCGCGTGTGTCTACGGAGACCTGACGGTTCGCCTGCACGAGCAGCTCGCGGCCGGCGATGCGACGCTCGACGTCGTCGACGTCATGCCCATACAGCTACGCAATTTGCAGGCCAAGCTGCCGCAGGGCGCGAACGCATGCCTGTTACACCGCGATTCGACCGCACTCGGCGTCGCCGACGGGACCTACGATCGCGTGCTGGTCTTTTTCCTGCTCCATGAGCAGCCGCTTGCAGTCCGCCGACGCACCGTCGCCGAGGCGGTCAGGGTCGCCAAGCCCGGTGCCAAGATCGTGCTGGTCGACTACCACCGACCGCACCGCTGGCATCCCCTGCGGCCGGCAATGCGGGCGATGCTGAGGCGTCTCGAGCCCTTCGCGCTCGACCTCTGGCACACCGAACTGGCCGAGTACGTACCCCCGGAGGTACCCCTAGCTTCGACCGCCAAGAGAACCTACTTCGGTGGTCTCTATCAGAAAGTCGTGTTGACCCGTCAAGCAGCGTCTGGCGGGTCATAGCGCCGTAGTTCTGACAGCGGCGTCGCCGCTGGATTCATTCCCCGGGTACCCCTGCCCGGCATCGGGTTTTCCCCTTGTGTGTCACTTTCGCCACACCATTCTTACTGCACCGGCCACTGTTTGACGTAGATCAGATCGGCAAAGCGCTCTCGGCCGCAAACTCAGTGCACCGCCGGCTGTTGTCCGCTGTACCGATGATGATGCTCCGGCGAACTCGGCCCGGAAAGTTCGGGCCGGCGCGCACACCGCAGCAAGGGGAAACGGAGGAAAGTCATGCGATTGACCGTCTCCATCGTCGCGAGCGCACTGGGCTTCATTCTCGCGGCCGTCGTTCCATCCATCGCGCAGGCCCAGTCCCAGATACCGGCCACCCAGGGGCAGACCAAGCCGATATGCGCCAACTGCCACGAGGACAAGTGGCGCTCGATCGATCTCACCGGTCACGGCGCGAGGAATGATTCGCAGGGGAGCATGTGCCAGAACTGCCATGGTGACGCCAGCGAGCACCTCAAGGATCCGATGAAGGCCAAGCCGGCCAACCCGTTCGGCCAGGGCAAGCCCGCCAGCGCACAGGCTGCCGTCTGTCTGAACTGCCACAGCGGCAATCGCAATCTGGCCTTCTGGACCGCGGGCAAGCACGCGATCAACGAGGTCGCGTGCAGCAATTGCCACAGCATGCACGGGGAAAAGGTCCTGCCCACTTACAACGGCGTGAACCTGAAGACGCAGGCGGTGACGATCAACAAGTTCACCACCACGTTCCTGCCGAATCAGTCGGAAGTCTGCGGCACTTGCCACCAGCACATCCGCGCGGAGACGTTCAAGCCCTCGCATCACCCGATCATCGAGGGCAAGATCAAGTGCAGCGACTGCCACAATCCGCACGGCGCGCTCTCGCCGGTGATGCTGAAGAACCCGACGATCAACGACCAGTGCTACTCGTGCCACGCCGACAAGCGCGGACCGTTCGTGTTCAACCACCCGCCGGTCCAAGAGAACTGCGCCACATGCCACAACCCTCACGGCTCGGTTCATTACAAGCTTCTTAGGGAGCACACGCCGAACCTGTGTCAGGACTGCCACGAGGGCTCGCGGCATCCGGGCACGATCTACGGTGCAGGCGGCGGCTTCACGTGTCAGGCGGGGATGACCAACGACCCGATCAACTACCCGGGCTGCCTGGGCAAGCCTGTTGGATCGTTAAGTGCACAGGTCAACACACGGCTGGTCGATCGCGCCTGCGTCAACTGCCACACCATGCTTCACGGCTCGAACGCGCCGGCCGCCAAGGGCCAGTTCTTCCTGCGATAAGGCGAGGAGAGAACCATGAGAAAGACACTGCTTTCCACCCTGATCGCCAGCCTCTTCGTCGCCACGCCCGCATTCGCGCAGAGCGACGAGGACCCCATGCGGGTCGAGGGCGGCGGCACCCTCGGCGGTTTCTACAACCACCAGAACGCTCAAGACGCCGCCAAGTTGCAGGAATACCAGGACCTTGGCAACGGCGTGCTGTCGAACGTGTTTGCCCGCGGACGCAACTCCACCAACTGGTTCGAGGGCTACGGCGAGAATTTCGGCCGCAGCGACCAGTACATGTTCATCCGTGGCGGCGTCTACGGCGTTTTCAAGGCCGGGGCGTATCTGAACGATATGCCCCACGACTTCCAGACCAACTCCATCACGCCCTACACCGGTGTCGGCAGCGGCCTTCTTAAGGCCACCTTCCCGGCGCTCGACACGACCCAGTGGAACACGTTCAACCTGGGCTACGAGCGCAGGGACGCGGGCGGGTACTTCGAGTGGCAGAGGGAGTCGCCGTGGTACCTCCGCGTCGACGGCAACCAGGTGAAGTTCGACGGCACCAAGGTCGGATCGGGGGCGCTCGGGACCAGCCCGGGCAACGGCTATATCGCGTTGCCGATCCCGGTGCAGTACAGCACGACGAACGCGGGCGTCGAGGGCGGCTACCAGACCAGCAAGGCGACGTATGCGCTGCGCTGGGACTACAGCCATTTCGACAATGCGATCACGACGCTCAACTGGTCCAATCCGTTCTTCGGAAGCCTCCTCGATTCGACGCAGCTTCCGGCCGACAACACCTTCAACAAATTCACGGGGACCGCGAACTGGCGCGACCTGCCGTGGAACTCGGTGATCGCGGCCCGCTACACCTGGTCTAAGACCACGGACAACGTCGGCATTCCGATGTCGCAGCTCAACAGCTTCCCGACGGTGGCGGCGAGCAACCTCACGCTACCCGATACCACCACGTTCAATGGCGAGAACGTCAACCAGTCGTTCGCGCTTGGCTGGACGGCGCACCCGATCAACACGGTGGACACGCGCGTCTTCTATTACTGGACCAAGCTGCAGAACAATTCGTCCGACATCGTTTTCGGGAATACGCCAACCGTGCCGCTGCCGAGCGGCCTCAGCTGCGACAATGTTGCGCCGCCGGCGGGATCGCCTCCGGGCACCGCGTGGCCCAACGGCAACTGCGAGCCCGACCAGTTCAACTACACCAAGAACGACGTCGGTTTCGACGTGTACTGGCGCTTCGCGCGGGGTCAGCGGCTGGGCTTCGGTTACGACTACTGGAACCTGAACCAGACCCGGGTCGACTACGATAAGGCGCACGCCAATACGGTCTTCGTCGAGTACAAGAACACCATGCTCGACACGCTGAGCGGCCGGATCAAGTACCGGTACATCAAGCGCGACTCGACGCATAACTACAGCGATGTGGGTGTCAGCCCCAACGATCCGAATTACCTGCTGCCTTTCACGTCAGCGTTCGACATGCAGGACTTGACGACCAACGAGGTCAGGCTCTACCTTGACTGGACGCCGATGCCGCTGTTCACGACCAGCTTCGAGGGCAACTGGGCCAGGAACAATTACAACGATAACACTTATGGCTTGCAGAACAACGACACGCAGGGCTATTACCTGAGCGCGAGCTGGGGTGCGCCGGACAAGATCATGATCCGCGGCTTCGGCGACTGGCAGCAGGTGAAGTATCCGTCGAACAGCCGCTACATCGGCACGGTGTCCAACGGACCGCCACCCGCGGGTACCACTCCGCCGGGATGGTGCCCGCTGACCGGCACATCCGCCAATCCGAACTGCTACGACCCGAATCAACAGGCCTGGTTCATCCCGACGGGGAGCACGAGCTACACCGGGTCCTACAACTGGAGCCAGCAGACCAAGGACCAGACGTGGATGATCGGGGTGGGTGCCGACTGGCCGATCGCCGCGCAGTGGCTGCTGAATCTCTCTTACATCTACGTGAACAACAACGGAAGTGCGACCTTCTCCGCGCCGTGCTGCGACAAGAACGGCTATTCGTTCAACAATCCGCTCAACATCGGCAACTACGACGACACGAGGCAGCAGTATTTCAACGTCAAAGCGAGCTACCAGTACACCAAGAACTGGTCGTTTGCCGCCGGCTACGCGTACGAGAAATACAGCCGCAACGACATCGGGTCGCAGGGCTTCACGTACCTGACGCCGTCGCCCACGATCTCCACGCCGACGACGAGCCTGAGTTATCTCAACGGCTACAACCTCAACCCGAACGGCAACCAGAACATCTTCTGGATGACGGTGAGCTACAAGTTCGACGCGCCACCGCTGCCACCCGCGCCGGCTCCTAAGATGGTCGAAGCCCCGAAGCCGGTCGTCGCGGCGCCGCCGCCTCCGCCGCCACCGCCGCCGAAGGCGCCGCAGGTCACCAAGATCACGCTGGACTCGAAGGTGCTCTTCGCCTTCGACAAGGCGGAGCTCACGCCTGAGGGCAAGGTCGCGATCGACAGCCAGGTCATCAGCAAGCTCAACCAGATCCAGAAGCTCGAGGTTGTCCTGGTAGCAGGTTACACCGACCGGCTCGGCTCGCTGGAGCACAACATGAAGCTGTCGACGGATCGTGCGGATGCGGTGCGTGACTACATCGTCAGCAAGGGCGTGCCGAGGAACAAGATCGAGGCGATCGGCATGGGCCCGAAGGACCCTGTCGTGCAGTGCGATCAGAAGAACATGAAAGAGCTGATCGCGTGCCTGCAGCCGAACCGTCGCGTGGAAGTTCAGGCAAAGGGCGAGTCGGCGATGTGACGCCTGTGCGATCCAGCATTCCGGAGCCCCGCCTCAAGCGGGGCTTTTTGTTTGGTTCCGCTTCAAGGGTGCGTCGCGTGCTAGGGCAATCGGCAACGGGAACGATTTTCGTTCAGCGCGAAGTGCTTGATTCCCTCTGTTCCATGCCCGAGTTGCTCCCTGTCTGGCTGGCGCGCATGGCGATCGAATTGCAACAAATCTCGCTAACACGCAGCGGAATCAGGTCACTTTGACTTGTATCAACGTCTCGCTGATGCGCGCGGGGGATAGTCTCGGCGATTGGGCCGCCCGACAGCGCAGCGACGCCGGCGAGCGCCAGACGGTCCCATTACGAACAACCTACGCTGGGTGGGAGAAGACGATGAAGCCATTGCACCAGTTGGCGGCTTTGTACGCGTTTGCAGGCCTTCTCCTGACCTCTGTAGTCGCATCCGCGGCTGACAATCCTTCAACTTCGCCGCAACCGAACTCGCGCGAGAGAGACAAGGTCTGCACCGCCTGCCACGACCAGAACTACAACAAGCCGATCCTGTCGATCTACCAGACGCGCCACGGCGTCTCCGGCGATCCTCGCACGCCATCCTGCCAGACCTGTCACGGCAAGTCCGAAGAGCACATCAAGAATGCCGGCAGGGTTCCGCCCGATGTCGTCTTCGGCGTCAGTCAGGCGCCCTCCACGCACAGTTCGGATCCGGAGACGCAGACCGGCGCGTGCCTGACCTGTCACAAGTCGGGGAATCGCACTTACTGGTCCGGCAGCCAGCACCAGCAGCGCGAGTTGGTCTGCAGCAACTGCCACACCGTGCACGCGCCCGCCGATGCCGTCCTGACCAAGGTCACGCAGTCGGACGTGTGCTTCAACTGCCACAAGACGCAGCGCGCGCAGATCAATTACTTTTCCACGCATCCGATCCTCGTCGGCAAGACCGCATGCTCGGATTGCCACAATCCGCACGGCTCGACGGCGCCGAAGTTGCTTGTCAAGAACACCGTCAACGAGACCTGCTACACCTGCCACGCGGAGAAGCGCGGTCCCTTCCTGTGGGAGCACAGCTCGGTCGTCGACGACTGCACGAATTGCCATACGCCGCACGGATCGACCAAGCCGCCGCTGCTCAAGGCACGCGTGCCGTGGCTCTGCCAGGAGTGTCACAGCGGCGACCATGGCGCGGCGGTGAACAGCGGCGCGAACCTGCCGACCGGAGCGGCGACCACATTGAACGGCCAGCAGGCACTGGCCAACCAGAGCCCGCGAGCCCAGACCAACGCACGTGCCTGTCTGAATTGCCACGTATTGATCCATGGGTCGAACCATCCCGCCGGCGCGAAGTTCCAGCGGTAATCGACGATTACTTCGGGGATAGCGATGAAGAACGCTCACGCTCGTTTTGCGGTCAGGACGCTGGTAATCGCCGTGCAGGGTGCGCTGCTTGCCATCGCGGGATCGACAGCAGTGGCGGCAGAGGGCGACGACGCGGTCAAGGCGTTAACGCAGCCGACCAATACGTTTGAAGCCGGCGTCGGGGGTGTCAGTCAGAGCTCGTTCAAGTTCGGTCAATACAACGGCCTCTTCAACAACGGCGCCTACGGGATCACCAACTTCGACTGGCGCGGCGGAGCGGGCTACGACCTGGACAGCGACAGCACGACGCGCTGGCGCGTGTACGGCAACGACCTGTGGCTCGACACGCGCACGATCTATGGCGAGTACGGCGACCAAGGAACGTTCCGCATCTTCGGCGGCTTCGACGAGCTGCGCGCCAATTACGGGTCGGGAGATACCTACCAGACTCCGTACCTCGGAGTCGGCTCAAATTTTTTGACCCTGCCCAAGAATTGGATCAAGCCCGTCGTTCCGCAAGTCAGCACCTCGGCGGGCAATTTTCGCGCTCTGTCCCCGACGACGGGGCTCGCACCCTCGATCGTCAATGGAGTGGTAACCCCGCCAACGCCAGCCCAGCAGGCTACGGTCAACAGCATCATCGCCAATGACGTTCCTGATTTTCAGAACGTCAATCTGGATACGGTCCGCAAGACCATCGCCGGCGGCTTCAGCTACGACTTCGGGCCAAGGTGGCGATTGCTGGTCACGGCCAGCAAGACCGATCAGACCGGGCTCAAGCCGCTCGGGATGCTCAACCTCGCCTCCGGGACCTCCTCGGCGATCAACCCGTTGCAAATCGATCAGACCACCGACCAGTACAACGCCAGCCTGACCTACACCGGCGAGCAGTTCTTCGTGACCGCAGCTTATTACGGCTCCTATTTCACGAACAACGTCTCTTCGATGACTTGGGAGAACGCGTTCGCACCTGGAACGTTCGCGACGATGAGCACCGCTCCGAGCAACGATTTCAATCAGTTCATGCTTAAAGGCGGCTACAACTTCTCGTCGACGACCAAGCTCGTCGTGGGAGGATCGTACGCGCGCAACACCCAGAACGATCAATACGTCGCTGGCTACACCGGTGCGCCGCTGGGGTACCCGGTATCGTCGCTCAACGGACTCGTCGTGTCCGAGCAGGTCACTGCGAAGCTGACTTCCAAGCCGGTGAAGGATCTCAATGTCAGCCTTGGCTATCAATTCGACAATCGGCACAACGAGACGCCTGTCAACACGTACATCTTCTACGACGCCAACGAGCCGCCGGCTTCGACCCTGTCGCCATTCAACGCAGCCCTAGGGCTACCGCCTGGCACGCTGGCAAGCAACATCAACATCTACGCCAACCGGCCGTACAGCAAGAAGTCGAACCAGTTCAACGCCGACGCCGACTACCGCGTGAGCCAGGGGCAGACGGTGAAGCTCGGGTACGACTGGCAGCAGATCGATCGCAACTGCCCGGGCTCGTGGATCAACTGCGCAGATGCGACCAAGGCGACGACCAACACCGTGCGGGCCGCATGGGACGCGAACTCGCTCGAAAATCTCAACGGAAGACTTTTCTACGCCTACTCGCAGCGACGTGTCGACTACGACCCCAACGCGTGGCTCGCGCTGGTGCCGATGGCCAACCAGGTGCCCACAGGAGCAACAGCCAGCGTCTTGAGCGTCCTGATGCAGACCGGCCTCGGCGGCTACGGGGTCATGGCTCCTTACGCGGCGACAGTGCCGGGCAACCTCGGCATCTTCTTTCCCAACAACAGCGCGCTGCAGCAAATGTGGTACGGCAGCCGCAACGACATCCACGAGCTTCCCGGGATGGAACGCTTCAACCAGGCCGATCGCAACGAGAACAAGGTGCGCGGAACGCTCAACTGGGACGCGACCGAAAAGGTGCAGCTCACAGGGAACATCGAGTACATCGACGACAACTACAACAGTTCGACCTTCGGCTTGCAAAAGGCACAGAATCTTGCCGTCAATCTCGAGGGCAACTTCGTCGTGACGCAGGATCTCACCGCCAATGCCTACTACACCTACGAGGAGCAGAAGGCGAACAGCGCGGGATGGTCCTACAGCGCGGGCGCGCTCACCAATGCTGCCAACGTCGGCGGTGTGGCCGGCAACACCGTCGTTTCCGGCGGCTGCTTCAATACAGTATTCGACAAGAACGTGAACGCCAAGATCGATCCGTGCCTGCAATGGGCCACGAACATGGTCGACCGGATCAACACCTTCGGCGCGAGCTTCAAGTACAGGGGGCTCCTGTCGGGCAAGCTGGACCTGCTCGGCAGCTTTCTGTACTCGCAGGCGCGCACCAGCGTCGGTGTGACCGGAGGAACGTACGCCAACAGCCCATTCGCAGTCTCGGGGCGTCCGGCCGTGGTGCCCGCAGCTTTCTTCATCCCGGCAGCGAACCTGCCCGACGTCAAGAGCAACCTCGCCGAATTTCAGATCACAGGCCAATACGCGCTCGACAAGATGTCCGCGCTGCGCGTGTTCTACTGGTTCCAGCGCCTGGGTTCCAGCGACTATGCCTACGACGGCATGCAGTACGGGACGATCACCAGCGTCATGCCGACCAACCAGCAGTCGCCAAGCTATAATGTTTCGGTGTTTGGCGTCTCCTACGTTTATCACTGGCAGTGAAGGTCAGCAACACCACGTTCGAGGGCGGGCGTACCGCCCTCGCCGCGTTCTCAGGCCGATGCAGCCACACTGAACCGCCGGTGCACCGACGTTTGCACTATTGCCGCGCTCCGCGGTCGCTGGCCGCCATGGCAGCCAGGAATGCTTGACCGATTCTCTAAGGTGTTGCAAGCCCTCCATCTGCCCACGGCGGCGTGCGCAGTCGTCATCGGTTTGGTGCTGGCGGCGTACCCTGCTGGGACGCTGGCGCAGGCAGGACAGTCAAAGGATGCCGCAGCCGATGATCTGCGGCCAGCCTACGCCAATGCCCAGGACATTGCGGAAGGAAAGCGCGTCGCCGAGACGTCCTGCGCGGCGTGCCACGGCGCAAATGGCATAAGCACGACCAAAGGCATTCCCAACCTTGCCGGCCAGCGAGCGCCGTACCTCTACCTCGAGCTCAAGGCCTATAAGTCGGGAGCACGCTCCGACGAGTCCATGACCAACGCCGTCAAGTTCCTCAGCAATGACGCGCTGGTCAAAGCAGCCGCCTATTTTGGAAGCCTGGATCCGGCGCAACCCGCTACCGTTAGCTCCAAGGCGGCGCCCGCGAAATCCGATCCCGTCCAGGCAGGCAAAGCGGCGGCGGCCGGCTGCGCGGGCTGTCACGGCGACGCAGGGGTGACCAAGACCCCAGGCATGCCGAGCTTGGTCGGATTGGATCAAAAATATCTGGTTGCCGCCATGAAGGCGTACAAGAGCGGGCAACGCAAGCACGACATGATGAAGAACTTCGTCTCGGCGCTCAGCGATTCCGACATGAACAACATCGCGCTCCACTACGCGCTGCAGAAGCCGGCGCGGGCGCAGACACCCGCGGCGGGTGACAAGGCGGCCGGCAAGTCCGCGGCTGGCGCGTGCGCTGGATGTCACGGTGAGCAGGGCGTGAGCACCAATCCCGCAAATCCGAGCCTCGCTGGCCAGGACGCGCAGTATCTGGCTGCCGCCCTGCAAGAATACAAGGACGGAGTGCGAAGCGACGAAACCATGAAGGCTCTGGCGGCTCCGCTTGATGAAAGCGCGATGAAGAACATCGCCGCTCACTACGCCAATCAGCAGCCGCAGCCTCCGAAGGTGCAGAAGCCGCTGACGGCTTCCGATTTGGCGCAGAGATGCGACCGCTGTCACGGTCCCGATGGCAACAGCACCGATCCGCGCATGCCTGCCCTTGCGGCACAGCGCGTCGACTACCTGGAGAACGTGCTGCGTGCGTATCAGAAGGGTGCGCGCAAGAGCTCGGCAATGGCTGCCATGTCCGAAGTGCTCAGCGACTCGGATGTCGAAAGCCTCGCGACTTATTACTCCGGAAAGAAGGGCCGCGCGGTCATGTACATTACGCTGCCAGCCAAGTGATCCGCGGGAAGCGGCTCATCCGATCGCGAACGGACGGTCATAGGAATCGATTATGAGTGATGATGTAGCACTGCACCGGCATTATCTGCATTACTCGGAGCTTCCCTACAGCATGCGGGTTCTGTACACCGCGGCGCTCCTGGTGCTCAGCCTGGGCTATTTATTCGCGCTGATCTATCTGTATCACACCTACGCAGGGCGGGCCGGAGGCGACCCGAAGGTCATGACCTACGACGACCTGGTTGTCGCGTATGCCGGCACTGGGAAGGGCTCGCGACTGGAATCGGCGCTGCGCGGTCCCATGTCGACGATGCTGCCTGCGGATGAGTCGCAACCGATCATCGCGTGGGTGCAAGCGGGCGCCGATCGCGCGAAGTACGACAAGGACATCAAACCGGTGATTGACAAGCGCTGCATGAGCTGCCACGACGGCAGCAACCCCCACATTCCCAACCTCGGCGAATGGGAGGTCATGAAGAAGCTCACCGAACAGGACACTGGTGCGGACATCTTCACGCTGGTCCGGGTCTCGCACATTCACCTGTTCGGGCTGACTTTCATCTTCTTCATCGTCGGTCTGATCTTCAGCCACGCCTACGTGCGGCCGGTCTGGTTCAAGTGTCTTGTGATCGGTCTGCCGTTCCTGTGCAACGTGTCGGACATCTTGTCGTGGTACATGGTCAAGGTCTACCACCCTTTCGCGTGGGTGACCATGGGCACTGGCGCGCTTTATGGTATGTGCTTCGCCTACATGTGGGTGGTGTCGATGTACCAGTTGTGGTTTTCAGCGACACCCAAGCCGGTGGTAGAGAGAGGCGAGGTCAGGACGCCGGTTGTCGGCTAGGGGGATTCGATCAATCAATGCATTCTTGTGATTCTTCTGGCGATCAGCCACCCGTCGGTCCGGCCGAGCCAACCTGCCTAAACGCAGTCGACGGCAAGACCGATGCGCTAAACTTCGGAATGTCGATGAAGACTCTATTGATAGGCGTTGTGTTGTCGGCGGCATTGATGGGCTGCACCGAACAGGATCGGCAGGCCGCCAAGCCGGCCGGTGAAAAGCAGGCTACAGAGAAACAGGTTGCAGCACGAGGCGACGCGACTGCGGGCAAGGCGATCGTCGAACGCGATTGCAAGGCGTGCCACGGCTTGGACGGCAAAGGAGTGGCTCCCGGCATTCCCAATCTGGCCGCGCAGCGCGAAGGCTATCTGCTCGCTTCGCTGAAGGAATACAAGGAAGGCAAGCGTCCGCACGCCGCGCTCAAAGACATGGCGGCAAACATGAGCGATGCGGACATGCGCAACGTCGCCGCGTATTTTGCAGGCCTGCCGCCGGTGGCGGCATCGCAGGCAGCACCCGCGGGCTCCTCGCTCTACGACGAAGGCAAGGCCCTGGCCGCCGCGTGCACCAAGTGCCACGGCGAGGACGGCAACAGCAAGACGCCGGGCACGCCGACTCTCGCGGGCCAGCAACCGCACTATCTCGTCGCCGCGATCCAGGAGTACCACCAGGGAGAACGAGGGACGGCAGCGATGAAGTCGATGCTCACTGGGGCGGACAAGCTGCAGCTCGAGAAGCTCGGCCTTTATTTCTCGTCGCAGAACCCCCTCCCGCGCGCCGCGGCACCCGCGGTCGGCGATCCCGAGGCTGGGCAGCCAGCCACCGCGCTGTGCGGAGGTTGCCACGGCGCTGGCGGAGTAAGTCACGACGCCTCGACGCCCAGCCTCGCAGGCCAGGATCCACAGTATCTGGTCAAGTCGATCAAGGCCTATCGAACGTCGCGCCAGCATTGGGGGATGCAGCGGTTCGTGGCAGGCCTGAGCGACAAGGACATCGCCAACATCGCTGCTTTCTATGCAGTGCAGAAGCCGCAGGCGGCCGACAAGGTCCCGTCGTCGACGCAGGAGCTGGCAGAAAAATGCAACCGCTGCCACGACGCCGAGAACGCGGCGGTCGCGGCGCCGAAGATGAGAGGACAGGACAAGGACTACCTCGTGATCGCACTGAGACAGTACCGCGACGGAAAGCGCGAGAGCTCCACGATGCACAACATGAGCTCGATCTACAACAACGCGCTCATCGACAGCATCGCCACCTGGTACGCGAGCCAGCCCGCGAAGTAGGGAGTCAGTCGCAAGCGGCGGTTTCAAGACCGCGTTCGCTCAAGAGGCGCCTCGGGCGCCGTCGCAGCTCGCCTGGACCGAAGCCGACTCGCTCCGAGTCGGCATTTCTAGATTTGCGGTCCAAGCTCTCCCGCATCGGGCTACATCCCGTGCGTGCGCACGCCAGATTCTTGCTCTAGATCAAGTGATCGTCGGTTCAAATGACCCCGTGGCTCCCCGCAGACTATATGCTTCGCGGGAGGACGCTGAAGCGCGATCATGCCCAAGCACGTTGTCCGGCTGCTTCTTCTGCTGGCTGCATTCCTAGTGGTAGCGATCGTCGTGCAGCAACTGCTGACCGACAGCTCGTTCTACCGGTTCGGGCACTACCGCGGCGATTCCGTGGCCGAAATCGCTTCTCGCGAGCCTGCGTTCAAGACGGCGAATTACTGCAAGGACTGCCACGCAGAGCGCCACGCGCAGTGGTCGGCCAACAGCCACAAGTCGGTCGCATGCGAGACCTGCCATGGTCCTGCGCAGGGTCATCCTGAAAACCGCAAACTCCCCATCCCGGCCGACACGGTAAAGCTGTGCACGCTCTGCCACGAGGCGATGCCCGGCCGGCCGCGCACCCAGCCGCAAATCGCCGTCGCCCAGCATGGCGGCGGCCAGCAGTGCATAACCTGCCACAACCCGCACTCGCCGAAGATCGCCATCGTCCAGGCCAAAGCCGAGGGCGACGCCGCTGCCGGGCGCCGCAGCGCGTCTGCGTGCGCCGCCTGTCACGGCAGCGCGGGCATTAGTTCGAACGACACTTGGCCAACCTTGGCTGGCCAGCACGCCGCCTACCTGGTACGCATCCTCACCGCGTACAAGACCGGCGATCAGAAGGATGTAGCGATGACGCCGCTCGCGCAGACACTCGGCGTCCAAGACATTCAGAACCTCGCCGCTTTCTTCTCCGGGCTGAGCTGCCAGGCGCCGTCGGTCAAGGCTGCAACCGGTGATGCTGCCGCCGGGAAAGCCCTGGCAAAGAACTGCGCCGCCTGCCACGGCGACAGCGGCATCAGCAGCAATCCGGCGTGGCCGAATCTGGCTGGCCAGAAGCCAGGATACGTCGTGAACGCGCTGAAGGCGTTCCGCGCCGGGCTGCGCAAGGACCCGACAATGGCCGGCGTGGCGCGCGGCCTGAGCGATAACGACATGGCGAACCTGGCCGCGTACTACACCGAGCAGCCCTGCGGGCCCGCGAAGTAAAGGAGAGTGGATCATGAGCAGCGATCCCCCGAAACGTGACGAATGCCCTGCATCGAGCCCGCGCCGGCGCTTCCTGCGCTTGCTGGGCGACGCGGCCACCTGCGCGGGTGCGGCGGTCGCCTCGGCGGCGGCCTTGGGAGCGCTCAAGGACGATACCGCAGCGGACGCCGGCCGCGCCGCGGGCGGCGCTTCTTCTCCAATTAAGGACTACGACTGGACCCAGCACCAGTGGGCGTTCGGCGTCGACGCTACCAAGTGCATCGGCTGTCTTCGTTGCGTCGAAGCCTGCAAGCTGGAGAACGAAGTGATGCGCGACGCGCATCACTTCCGGACCTGGGTTGAGCGCTACGTGTACCTCGAAGGCGAAGCAAGACCGCGGATCGACAGCCAGCAGGATCCGGTGAACATCGAAGCTTCCGGCTCGGAAAAGGCATTCCGTTTCGCGAACCGCTACAAGGACGCGAAGGTCGAAAAGGCGTTCTTCGTGCCCAAGTTGTGCAACCAGTGCACGCACCCAGCCTGCGTGCAGGTCTGCCCGGTGGGTGCCACCTACCGCACCAAGGACGGCGTCGTCCTGGTCGACCACGAGTACTGCATCGGCTGTCGCTACTGCGTGCAGGCGTGCCCCTACGGAGCCCGCCTGTTCAACGAGGAGCGGGGAGTGTCGGACAAGTGCAACTGGTGCTATCACCGAATCACCAAGGGGATGCAGCCAGCTTGCGTGGAGGTCTGCCCGGTCAATGCGCGCATCTTCGGAGACCGCATGGACAAGGATAGCCCGATCAGCCTGTTCATCCGCAACAACCGCATACAGGTGCTCAAGGCGGAAACGGGCAATGCGCCGAATGTCTTCTACGTCGGCATCGATAAAGAGGTCGCCTGATGGGACACACTCTCGACATCGCACCCTACACGGGATGGGTGTACCCGAACGAAACGATCTTCACATGGTCGGTGCTGATCGCGGTCTACCCGTACCTCACCGGCTTGGTGGCGGGCGCATTCACGGTGTCCAGCCTGTACCAGGTGTTCGGATTCCAGCGTCTGAAGCCGGTTGCGCACCTCGCGCTGCTCACCTCGCTTTGCTTCATGATCTTCGTGCCAACCCCGCTGCTGCTGCACCTCGGGCACCCGGAGCGCGCCATGAATGCAACGCTCACCCCTCACTGGTCCTCGGCAATGGCGATGTTCGGCTATTTCGCGAGCTTCTATGTCGTGCTGCTCATCTTGGAGACGTGGTTCGCCTATCGGCCCTACATTGTCGAACAGGCGAGAAACAGGACTGGTCTGCTGGGCAAGTTCTACCAAGCGCTCACCCTCGGCTCGCACGATGTTTCCGAGCACGCGCTCAGGTATGACCAGAAGTGGATCCTGTGGCTCGCGATCATTGGCATCCCGGCAGCGCACGGATTGCATGGCTACGTCGGGTTCATGTATGGGTCGCTCAAGTCCCGCGAATGGTGGTCCTCGGACCTAATGCCGGTGATATTCCTGTTCTCGGCGATCATCTCGGGCGTTTCGCTGCTGGTCGTGCTCTACGTCGCGTCCTGCAAGCTGCGCAAGGTGGAGATCGATGCGGCGTGCGTGAAGGGGCTCGCCTACACGATCTGGGGCTTCATCATGCTCGCGATCGTCCTGGAGCTTCTCGCCTTCGCCAACATCGTCTACAAGGGACGGGAAGGTGTGGAGATGATCATGGAGTACGTCACCGGACCGCTGCTGATCCCCTATTTCCTGCTTCAGTTCGGCATCGGCCTGTTCGTTCCTTTCCTGTGGCTGTCCTACATGATCTGGCGGGGCACCGGCGGACGTGCCATGATCTTCGGCGTCACGGTAAGCGCCGTCCTGGTGCTGTTCTCCGTATTCATGATGCGCTGGAACGTCGTGATCGGCGGGCAGGAAATTTCCAAGACCGGCAAGGGACTGCTCTGGTACCAGCCCTCCCTGTGGGGCAAGGAAGGGCTGATCGTGGCGGCGCTGCTGTGCATCGCGCCCCTGGTCGCGCTGCTGGGGCTCTCGCGCTTGTTCCCCCCGTGGGTGCACGGGACCGTGTCTTCCCGCGTCACCAAGCTCGTGGAGCAGGAGGCGGTGAAGCAGCACTTGCTCGGGACGAGTCAAGCATGAGCGTTCGCCGGCTTATTCCTTTGTCGCGCTGACACTGTGAGGTTAGGTTCGCGCGTCCGTAAACCGCTCCTGTAACTCCGCCATTCGCCGCAGCCACTTTTCGGGGTGCGCGGCTTTCTTTGCGTAGTGGTCGGCCACCCTCGGGTGAGGCAGGATCAGGAAGCGCTCCTCGCGCAGCCCCTCGATGGTCGCCTCCGCGACCTGGTCTACGGAGAGGACGCCCTCGAGCCCTGCGCTCGCGCCAGTGGGGTCGAGCGCGTTGACCATCGGCGTGCGCACCGCCATCGGGCATAGCGCCGAGACGCGCACGCCGAACCGAGCATAGGTGAACGCGAGCGACTCGGCGAGGCCGAGCGCCGCGTGCTTGGTCGTCGTATAGACGACGGACTCCGGCGTCGCGAGCAGGCTGGCCGCGGAGAGCGTTTGCAGCAGATACCCTTCGCGCCGCTCGATCATTCCCGGCAGCACTGCCTTGGCGGCGTAGGCATGCGCCATGACGTTGACGTTCCAGTCGCGCTGCCAACGACTGAAGTCCGCCTCGCGCAAGTCCCAGCCTGGCGTCATCACCCCCGCGTTCGAGCAGAACAGGTCGATCTTGCCGTGCTCGCGCAGGACGCGCGCCACGAGCGCGGCGACTTCGCCCTCGCATGAAACGTCGCATCGTTGCGACACAGTCCCTTCAGGCGCCCCGTCCAGCCGGAGATCGGCGACCACGACGGCTCGTGCGTCCCCTTCCACGAAACGGCGCGCCAATCCGGCACCGATGCCGCTGCAGCCGCCAGTGACGACTGCAACCTTGCCCTTTACCTCCATGCAACCTCCTCGATTCGCTTCTTCGCGTCGCCCGGGGCTGCGAACTTGCCGCACAAATGAATAGTGCAGTTGCAGATGGGCCTACGCCATTGAAACCTAATGAAAAACCTCTTGCGAGCACCCGCCGGTGCATAAGGACAATGTACTTCGGCGAACGCGTAGCCGCAGTCGGGAATTGTCTAACATGTTGATATTACTATAGTTTATGCCGTCTTCGCCGATGGCACGCGCCTTGCTCATTAAAGGGCGAGCAAGACACTTTTAACGGAGAACGCCATGAACGCAACGCTCACACTCCACAGGGACTATCGGACTGAAGCTGAACTCGGCGCCAACGCCAAGGAATGGCTGGAAAGAGCAAAGACGGTTGGGCTCTTCGTCGCGGCGCCCTTGATCGGTCTCGTGTACGCGGTCGCATTCCCATTCGTCGGGCTCGGCATGCTCGCATGGGCGGGTTTCCGTGCATTGCCGAAGCGCGTGAAGAACATCGTCCTGTTCTTCGCCGCGCCTTTCATCGGGCTCGCCTACGCGGTTGCCTTCCCCTTCGTCGGATTGGGGATGGTCGTCTGGATGGGTGCCCGCGCGGTGAAATGAATCGACTCGCGGTCGTAAGCGGGATCTTCGGACGTCGAATGATGCACAGGAGCAAGCGATGAACGCCTTTAGCGGAAATGTGCTGGTCGTCGACGACGACGAGACGGTGCGCCGCTGCTATCTCAGAAGTCTCGCCGCAACCGATTGCAATGTGGCAACGGTCGCGGACGGACAGGAGGCGCTGCGGGAGATGGAACGCAAGCCCTTCGATGTAGTGATGCTCGATCTTCGCCTGCCTGGAATGGACGGGTTGTCGGTCCTGAAAGCACTCAAGCAACGGTGGCCCGAGAGCGAAGTCGTCGTCATCACGGGATATCCTTCCCTCGAGACAGCCAAGGATGCGGTCCGCCTGGGAGCGTACGACTACCTCGCCAAGCCGGTGGGACCGACCGACGTGATCAAGGCCGCGAGCAGCGCCATGTTGCACAAGAAATGGTCGCTGCATTGCGATCGAACCGGACGAAGTGCGTGCGCCTGAACCGGTTGCCTTCAAGTACGGTTCGCGCACGCTTGAACGAAGCAAGGAGAGAATCATGAGAGCCACACGCAAAGTACTCGTTGTCGACGATGACCCTGTGGTCGGTAAGAGCTTCGACCGGGTCCTTTCGCCCAAGGGCTACGCGGTGATCACCGCGCGCGACGGGGCGGAAGCCCTGAGCAAGCTCAACGACGAGGCCTACGATCTGGTCTTCGCCGACATCCGGATGCCCGGCATGAGCGGGCTCGAGGTCGCCGAGAAGCTCAAGGCGAGTCAGCCGTGGCTGCCGGTGGTCATCGTCACCGGCTACGGCACGGAAGCCAACGAGACGCGGGCCCGCGCGGCGGGCGTGCGCGGGTTCCTGCGCAAGCCGCTTTCCCCTGAGATGATCGAGGGCAGCGCGGAGGGAGCGCTTCTCGACGTTGCCATAGCGCCGATGCCGGAGGCCGCGGCCGTGCCAGCTGCCCCCGAGGCCAAGCCTGCCAGCCGCTGGCGCAGTGCCGGGCTTGCTGCGAAGAACGTTGCGCTCTTCTTTGCCGCTCCATTCATCGGGCTCGCTTACATCGTGGTCTTCCCCTTCGTCGGAATCGCGATGCTGGCGTGGATCGGCGGGCGCGCTTTGTTGACTCACCGCAAAGAGGGATAGCCCGTCCTCCTTTAGAATGCGGGCTCGTAGCGGGTCCGCCTGACCGGAGGGGCCACCCAGGCCAGGGGCAGTTGGCTCCTGGCTGGGAATGGGGAGCGGCAGCGCAAGGGGAAAGAAGCGGTGACGAGGTCCTTCGAGTTGGCGTCCCATGCGGCGGAACATGTCCGCCGCTGAGCGCGTCGTTGCCGCGGTTGTCGGGCTGGCTGCGCTCCTCAGCCTCGGCTCGCCGGTGCGCGGCGACACTGCCTTATCCGAGGCCGACCAAACCTGCCTCGCCTGCCACTCGAGCGACGCGCTCAAGAAGGATCTGGGCGAAGGAAAGACCCTCTCGCTGCACATCCCGCCCGAGGGCTTTGCCAAGTCGGTCCATGGCGTGGTCGGTTGCGCCGGATGCCACACCGACGTCAAGCTTGGCGAGCATCCTGGAGCAGGGCGGAAAATCGAAAGCACGCGCGACTACTCCATCGCCATGGTCGAGGTCTGCCGCGGCTGCCACTCCGAAGTGTTCAAGCAGCAGGAAGGGAGCAATCACGCCAACCTTCTGCGCAACGGCAACCGCTGGGCTCCGGTCTGCACCGATTGCCATGGCTCTCACACGGTGACGCCCAAGACGGCTTACAACACGTGCGTCGGATGCCACGAGGGCGCGATAAGTGGCGCGCACCAGAAATGGCTCCCGAACGCCGGCCTGCACCTCGAGGTCGTCTCCTGTGCCGCATGCCACGCGCCAGGCACTCCGCGGATGGTCGATCTGAGGTTCTACGACGCGGCGGCAAAGACATGGGTATCGGAACCCGCCGATGCGCCCTACTTCGAGAAGCTTGCCCGGTCGGTCGACGTCGACGGAAACGGCATCGATGCCACGGAGCTTGGCAACCTCGTGCGGCAGGTGAACAGCGACCCTGCGGCGCCTCCGAAGAGCCTGCGCGGTCGCATCGAGCTGCGCAACGGAATCGAGGCGCACCGGCTCTCCGACAAGACCAAGGCGCTCAAGGATTGCGCCGGCTGCCATAGACAGGGCTCGGAGCCGTTCCAGAAAGTGACTCTCTCGGTGCTTGGCGCGGACGGCAGGCCGGTCCGCTACGATGCCCATCAAGACGTCCTGAGTTCGCCGCTTTCAGTGAAATCGCTGCCGGAGTTCTACGCGGTCGGAGGAACACGGAACCGCCTGCTCGATGCTCTGCTCGTTCTCGCCGTGATCGGCGGCGTCGCGGTGCCGATCGGGCACCAGACGCTCAAATGGATTGTCCGGAGGCGCATGCGCGCCGAAAGCGAAGCTACTCCGGAGAGAAAGACTCAGGATCGGTCTCCACCTTCCGGCGGCCGGGACGATGGCGGGAACTAGGGAGACACGGATGCAACGGCTCTACATACACCCCGTGCCTGTAAGGATCTGGCACTGGATCAACGCCATCGGCTTCGTGACGATGATCCTCACCGGGGTGCAGATCAGGTACATGGATCTGATCAACGTGTTGGCGTTCAAGACAGCCGTCACGGTGCACAACTGGACGGGGCTGGTGCTCATCGCGAACTACTTCGTCTGGCTCCTGTTCTACCTGTTCTCGGACAAGATACGCGTCTACCACCCCGAGTTGAGCCCCGCCAAGCACTTTCGCAACACCTTCCGCCAGCTCCAGTATTACGGCTACGGCATATTCAAGGGCAGCCCCAACCCGCACCACGTGAGTGCGTACGACAAGTTCAACCCGATGCAGAGCATGATGTACCAGGTGGTCATGCTCCTGCTCGTTCCACTGGTGTTCGTGACCGGTGTCGCGCTATGGGACATCAAGGGCTTCGCCGGTGCAGTGGACTTCTTCGGCGGAGTGCGCGTCGTCGACACCGTGCACGTGATCATCTTCATCTTCTTCGTCTTCTTCGTCATCTTCCACGTCTACATGGGCAGCCTCGGCCATACGGTGTCGGCACATTACAAGGCGATGTTCGTCACCGGCTACGAGGATGCGGAGGAAGAAGCCGGCGCCGCGGAGATGGCGAACCGGGGACCGCAGTAATTCCCAGGGCGAGCGGCCGCCGGTAGGCGGGCACCGCTTCGCGGTCAGACCTTCAGCTCGCGCCTGACTCGCCCGCGTCCGATTCCGTTCCCCGAAGGCGGATCCGGTGCTTTTTCATGAGCGCCTGGAAGTTCGCGCGCTGCATCCCGGTTTCCTCGGCACTCCGGGTCACGTTCCAGCCGTTCCTCTTGAGCGCCTCGAGAACGAAGAGCTTTTCGATGTCTTCCACGGAGCGCTCACGGGCAGCCTTCTTCACGCGCTTCAGCTCTTCGCTGGTTCGAGGAACCTCCACGTCGAACGTTGCGTCACCGACGATGTCCACGAGGTGCGCCTTGCGAATGACCTCGTCGGTGGCGAGAATTGTGGCGCGGTGCACACAGTTCTCGAGCTCCCGCACGTTGCCGGGCCAGTCGAAGTTCACCAGAACATTCATCGCCCCGTCCGAGAAGCCGGTGAGCTTCTTGCCCAGCTCCTTGGCGAAACCATTCAGGAAGTGATAGGCCAGCGCGGGTATGTCCTCGCGGCGCTCGCGCAGCGGCGGCACGCGAATCGGAAAGATGTTGATGCGATAAAAGAGGTCGTCGCGGAAGCTTCCCTCGGCGACCATCGCCTTCAGGTCCTTGTTGGTTGCGGCGATCATCCGGATGTCGGTGCTCTGCGTGCGCGTGTCCCCCACCGCCTTGAATTCGCGCTCCTGGATGACGCGCAAGAGCTTGGCCTGCGTGGCAAGCGAGATGTTCCCGATTTCGTCGAGGAACAGCGTTCCGCCGTTGGCAACATCGAAGAGCCCTCGCTTGTTGGCAACCGCGCCGGTGAATGAACCCTTGACGTGCCCGAACAGCTCGCTCTCGAGCAGGCTCTCGGTAAGCGAGTTGCAGTCGACCGGGACGAAAGGTTTTTCCTTGCGCAGGCTGTTGTAGTGGATGGCGCGCGCCACGAGTTCCTTGCCGGTGCCGCTTTCCCCGATCAGCAGCACCGTGCTGTTGGTGGGAGCGCACTTGGCGACGAGCCGATAGACTTCCTGCATCGCGGGGCTCGACCCGATCATGTTCTCCAGGCGGTATTTGGCGCCGACCTCGCCCCTCAGGCTCGAGTTTTCCTGCAGCAGCCGCCGCCGCTCCAGCGCGCGCTCCACTGCAACTCTGAGCTCGTCCGGGTCGAAGGGCTTGGGCAGGTAATCGAATGCCCCGAGCTTCATGGACCGAACCGCGGTCTCGATTTCCGAGAGGCCGGTCACCATGATGACGTCGATATCGGGGTGTGACTCCTTCACTCTCTTGAGCACCTCAAGGCCGTCCAACTTCGGCATCACGATGTCGAGGAGGACCACGTCGTAGGAGCCCTGGTCGATCTTTTCCAGGGCCTCCTTGCCGTCCCGCGCGGAATCGACTTCGTAGTCGCCGCCGCCGAGGATGCGCAGGCAGCTCTTGACGACAATTTCCTCGTCGTCAACGATCAGTATCCTGGCGCTCATGCGTTCTTTCGGGCGCTTGCGTCGCGGGGCCATCGGGCGGTGGCTCCATCGGGAGATAGATGCGGAAGGTGGTTCC
>Ga0187778_10000298_pt1 | contig 35999 bp, 32 predicted proteins | sample 1015_Q2_SP5_20_M_FD_132418 | JGI IMG/M metagenome (GOLD analysis project Ga0187778, IMG submission 132418) | Tropical peat soil microbial communities from peatlands in Department of Meta, Colombia - 1015_Q2_SP5_20_MG | ecosystem: Environmental > Terrestrial > Soil > Wetlands > Peat | place... | reverse complement strand
TGCTGGGCGTCGGCCTGGCCGTGGTTTTTGGCGTGATGTTCGTCAAGGGCAGCGTGCGCATCGACATCCGCAAATTCTTCAAGGTGACCACCGTCATCCTGTTCTTCGTGGCCGCGCAGTTGATCGTCGCCGGCCTGCACGAACTGTCGGAGAACGGCGTGCTGCCTTCGAGCCGCCGCGAGATGGCCATCATCGGGCCCATCGTGCGCAACGACCTCTTCTTCTTCATCACCGTGCTGGCGCTGGCTGGGCTGATGATCCTGCTCGAATTCCGCCGCCGCGCCCCGGTGGCCGAGGCCGCCTCGCGCGCCGAGCAGCGCAAGGCCCGGTGGACGGCGCGCCGCGAGCGCCTGTGGATGGCGTCCGTCTATGTCTGCTCCTTCGCCTTCATCCTGATGGTGACGGCGCAATTCATCTATGCCAAGAGTGTTTCGGCGCTGTCGCCGGCAACGCGGGTGGAGTTCGTCAACGGCCAGGCGACGGTTCCCACCGGCCAACTGGGCGTGGGCGAGTTGGTGCGCTATGCGGCTGATATCAACGGCACGCCGGTGCGGTTTTTCCTCTATCGCAAGCCGGATAACAAGGTAGCCGTGCTGTTCGACGCCTGCGAAATCTGCGGCGCGGTCGGTTTCTATGCCAACCAGGGCGGCCTGGTCTGCAAGAATTGCGCCGCGCCCATCAATCCGATGTCGGTGGGCAAGCCCGGCGGCTGCAATCCCATCCCGCTGAAAGCGACGGTGGAGGAAGACCGGGTGATCATCTCCCAGGCTGACCTGACGGCCGGCGCGCACTACTTCCAGCAGCCCTGACCCCATGTTTCCACGCCTCGTCTATCAATCGTTCCGCCGGCAGCGCCGCCGGAAGCTGCTGGCCGGCATCGCGATCACCCTGGGCGTAGCCGTGGCCACGGCGATGATCGCGGTGGCCGCTGACATCGGCGACAAGATCAATCGCGAGCTGCGCACCTTCGGCGCCAACATCGTCGTTTATCCCGATACTGACACGCTCGACGTCGAAATCGGCGGCGTGAATCTCAAGCCTCCTGCAGATGGCGCTTACCTGGAAGAAGGCGACCTGCCCGCGATCAAGGGGACGTTCTGGCGGCACAACATCGTGGCTTTCGCGCCCTTCCTCCCGGTCACTGCCGACGCTTGGCTCGCTGGACACACGCAGCGAGTCGAGCTGGTCGGCACCTGGTTCGCGCATCCCTTCCGCTATGGGTCGGACAATTTCTCGACGGGCGTGCGCACGACCAACCCCTGGTGGAAGGTGGATGGCACGTGGCCTGCGGACGACGGGAATGATGTGCTGCTTGGAGAAGCCCTGGCCGCGCGCACCGGCATGCATGTCGGCGACACGATCAAGGTTGGCGGGCGGGAGCTGAAAGTAGCCGGCATCCTCTCGGCCGGGCCCACCGAAAACCAGCAGATCGTCGCCCCGCTTCACGTTGCGCAGGAGCTTGCCGGACGTCCGGGCGCGGTTCGGCGGGTGACGGTTAGCGCTCTGACCAAGCCGGAAGACGCGCTGGCGCACCGCGCCGCGCTGGCCGCCGATCCGCAAAAAGCGCTTTCGCCTGAGCTTTACGACCGCTGGTACTGCTCGCCCTATGTCAGCTCCATCGCCTACCAGTTGGCGGAGGCCATTCCGCACTCGCGCGCCGAGCAGATTCGCCAGGTTGCACAGAACGAGGGCGTGGTGCTGTCACGGATCAAAGGCTTGATGCTTCTGGTCACGCTGGCGGCGCTGCTGGCTTCCGCGCTTGCAGTTTCGGCTGCGATGGCCACGGCGATTTTCGAGCGCCGGCAGGAAGTGGGATTGATGAAGGCGCTCGGCGCCGGCAATCTTTCGGTGGCTGCGCTCTTCTTCACCGAAGCCGGACTGCTGGCGCTGATCGGCGGCTGCGTCGGATTTGGGATCGGTATCGCCCTGGCCGAACAGATCGGCAAATGGATCTTCCATGCGCGCCTCGCGTTCGAACCCGTGCTCTTCCCTGTGGTGCTCGCGGTCGCGGTGCTGGTGACCTTCGCCGGCAGCGCCGCTTCCATCCGCCGCGCCATGCATTTCAGCCCCGCCATCGTGCTGCGAGGTGATGCGTGACGGTAGCGACCAATCGACGTCAGATGTTTCTGCGCCTGCTGTCGCGACCGGTGCTGGTGCGCCGCGGACGCGCGCTCACCGCGCTGGTGGCCGTGGTAGTGGCAGCTTCGGTAGCGACGGCCACGCTGAATCTTTACACCGATGTGCAGGCCAAGCTGCACCGCGAGTTCCGCAGCTACGGCGCCAATATTGTTGTCACCGCGAAGGATGGCAGTTCCCTTCCTCCGGAAGCGCTCGCGCGCGTGGATGCCGCGCTGGGCCCGCATGGCATTGCCGCGCCGTTCGCCTTCGCCGTGGCGCGGACTGCTGCGGGAGCACCAGTGGTGGTCGCGGGGGCCGATTTCGACCGCGTTCGCAAGCTCGATTCCTGGTGGTCGGTGACGACGTGGCCTGCAACCTTGGGTGACGCATTGATCGGCAAGCGCGCCTACCAGTCGCTTACGCCCAAAGGCGGGCCGCTCGATCTCACGTTTCAGGGACGCACGCTGCACGTCACGCCTACAGGCATTCTCACCACCGGCGCCCAGGAAGACAGCCGAGTCTACCTGAGCCTGGCTGACTTCACCCGCTGGACGGGCATCGAGCCCTCGACCATCGAGGTGGCTGTGGCCGGCTCGCCGGCGGAGATCCGCGCGATGATCGGGACGCTCGCCGCCGCGCTGCCGGAGGCTGACGTTCAACCTGTTCGTCAGATGGTGGAAGCGGAAGCGCGTGTGCTCGATAAGACGCGGGCCACGCTGGCCGCGTCCACGGCTGTGATCATCCTTACTGCTGCGCTCTGCATGCTGGCGACGCTGACTGCCTCGGTCTTCGACCGCCGCAAGGATTTCGCGGTGATGCGCGCGCTGGGTGCCTCGCGGCGCACGGTGAGCGCGCTGTTCGCCGCCGAGGCTGCCGGTATTGGCTTGGCGGGGGCGGTGCTTGGATTCGCGCTGGGCCTGGGAATCGCGGCCTGGATCGGCCGCGCCAACTTCCACGCCTCGGTGTCGCCACGCTTCGGGATCTTTCCCGAAGTGGTCATCGGGAGCGTGCTTCTGGCGCTCGTGGCGGCCCTGATGCCGATTTCGATGCTGCGCAAAGTGCAGCCGGCGGTTATCCTGAGGGGAGAGTAATGTCCATTCGGCTCGAACACGTCAGCAGGTCGTATCCCGCCAGGGCCGACGCAAACGGCGCGGTCGTCCGCGCTCTTGACGACGTATCGCTCCACGTCGAGCCCGGCGAGTGGCTGGCGGTTATGGGTCCCTCCGGCTCCGGCAAGTCCACGCTGGTGAACCTTGTCGGCTGCCTCGATCGCGCCACCTCGGGCAAGATCTATCTCGAAGGCCAGGATGTGGCCACGCTCTCCGACGCCGAACTGAATCGCTTCCGTGCCGAGAAGATCGGCTTCGTCTTCCAGCAGTTCCACCTGATCCCCTACCTGACGGCGCTGGAGAACGTGATGCTGGCGCAATACTTCCACAGCATGACCGACCAGGCCGAAGCGCTCGAGGCGCTGGAGCGAGTTGGACTCGCCGACCGCGCACAGCATCTGCCGGCGCAGCTCTCCGGAGGCGAGCAGCAGCGGGTGTGCATCGCGCGCGCGCTCATCAACGATCCGAAGATCATTCTCGCCGATGAGCCCACCGGCAATCTTGATGCGCAGAACGAAGAGATCGTGCTGCGCCTCCTGCGCGAGTTCCACCAGCAGGGACGCACTATAGTGATGGTGACACACGATCCCGTGGTGGCGCGCCTCGCCGACCGCCGCGTGGACCTGCACCACGGCCGCATCGCCAATCAGGAAATTTTCTCCCTCGCCAACGAAATGCAGTTCGATGAAATCCTGGAAGAGATCTGGATCCTGCATGAGAACGGCGAACTGGCCGAGGTGGGCCGCATGGAAGTGGACGGCGCGCTGCCCGTCGCCATCGCGGTGGAGAAAATGACAGAGCTCGGACTGATCGCCCTAAGCCCTCACCCGCCGGAAGCGCACGCCCACAAGAACGTGGTCAACCGCTGCCACGACGCCATGCGTCCGACCATACAGAACCCCGGCGACGGGAACCTTCTGGTGGAGTTTACCGAGCGCGGGCGCCGCAAGGCCGAGGACATCATTCGCCGTCACCGCCTGGCCGAGCGCCTCTTCACCGAGACGCTCAACGTGGACAACGAAACCGAGATCGAACAGCAGGCATGCAAATTCGAGCACATCCTCTCGCCCGAGGCCACCGAGCGGATCTGCTCGTTCCTGGGCCATCCCCGCACCTGCCCGCACGGAGCGCCCATCCCCGAGGGTACGTGCTGCACCAAAGCTGGGAAGAAAGAGGCGGTTGTAGCCAAGCAGGCTGGGGATTGACGCGGCGCGTAGGAATTACATCCACCACACCTCAGCGGACCTGCTAACTAACTGTCTGCAGGCAGAATTCCAATTGGCATCGTTCTTGCTTACCGACAGGATCGGCGTAGGGGAAATTCATGCGGAAGCCGACAATCCTGTGCGTGGACGACGAGGTGAACGGGCTCATTGCGCGAGAGTTTGTGCTGCGCCAGCATGGCTATGACGTGGTGGTGACCACCAGCGGGCGGGAGAGCCTCGACCTCTTGGAAGAGGTGGAGGTTGACGCCGTGATCCTGGACTACCGCATGCCCGAAATGATGGGCGATGCGGTGGCCGAACGCATGAAACAGCTCCGTCCCGAAGTGCCCATCATGATGCTCTCGGCGCAGGATTGCGTTCCGCCCGCGGCCCTGCGCTTTACCGACACCTTTCTCCCCGAGAGCGCTCCTGCGCACCAGTTCGTGGATGCCGTGCACGACATGGTGGCCACAGGATCGCCCTTCTTCCGGCGCTGGCTGCGGAATTGGAAGCAGCGTCTGTCCGCCTGAAACTAAATTATTACTGGTCATCGACTGGTACTATGGTGGAAACCAATCGTCATTGATGACGCTACGAAACAGCAAGTGTCGGTAAACACCTATCGGACATGGTGAAGCGGTTCAACTAGCATGGACACAGAAGACGGAGGGGACTGCCGTGAAAGGATTATTCATATTCATGTTCGCGTGCTGCATCGCGCAGACGCAGCAGGTCAGTCAGGAAACTGGAACCGCTACTCCAACCGTTACCCAGACTGCTACGCTGGCGGTCGGAAGGATGTGTGGCACAAAGCATGAAGACTTGGTATGTCTGCCATTAAAGAACAAGTGGCAAACATACTTGACTCTTCATCATGTCGATGGGAAAAAGCCAGAAGAGTTCGCCGGTGCGCAACCAAAAGAGACAGTGGATCTCCTTAAAAAGAAGAGAGTGGACCGAACAACGCCCGGCGATTTAACAATACCCATTGACGCAGGCGAGCACTCAATCACAGCGTCGTATTATGCTTCTGGTTATGGTGTCTTTGGTGGCCTCCCTGTAACCGAGCGTTCAGACAGTTTAACCGTATCCTTTGTTGCCGACCCGGGACATATCTACAGCGTACACGGCCATTTGTTCCGCGAGGAACGTCATTTTGAGTGGACCCTCATCGTCGTTGACGAAACTACAAAGCAGATATTCAGAACCAACAAAACAGTCAAGGTTCATTAGGTAAGTGTGGACTAAACCCCTCTCGGAAAATTGGTAGAGACGCGGCATGCTGCGTCTCTACACTGGGAGACCGCGTTATCGCTGGTCGCGGTTGCGCAGTTGCGGCGTGCTGGGTGCGGTGGTGGCAGCCGCCGAGGTTTCGGAATTATCGGTCAGACCGCTCAACGCCGGCAGGTCACCGGGCTTGTACTTGGCCGTGCTGACGTAGCCGTGAATGTGGTCTTTGCCCACCTGGTTGATCACCAGCTCAACCGGCTGCTTGCTCTCAGCCGTGTAAAGCATGACCGGCTCGAACATATTCACGTGCTTCTTGGTGAGCTGGGCGTCATCCACCACCAGCTCCAGATCGGCATAGTCATGCTTGCTGTTGGCCTTGCGCAGGCTGATGCTGATGGGACCTTCACGCTGGAACTGCTTCGACTTGTTGAGGTCGAACTCGTAGTAATTGCGTTCCCCCTTCTTGGCGAGCGCCACCAACTGCTCGTGTGTGTGGGCGATGGATCCTGACAGCTCCGTCTTGGCGCTGGACAAGTCAGCTTGCGTAGAATCGATGGCCCTCTGGTGCGCGGCCAGTTCATCCTGCACCTGCTTCCAGCGCGGATCGTCGCGGCGGACAACGCGCGTGGTCGCGCGATGGGCAGGAGCTGGCTTGGACGCCCGCGCCGCCTCCGCCGCCTGCTGCGCCTCGCTCAACTGATTGAGCTTGGAAGTGACATCCTGCAACTGGCTGCGGGTCTGGTCGAGAGCCGCGTTCATGGCCGCGTTCTGAGCGGACATCTGCTGGACCGCGCCGCGCTCATGCACCACGAAGGCGATGCTGCCGATCGCCAGACACGCCAGCACGACCACCACCACCCCCCACACTCCGAGCCGGGAATGTGATTCCGAATGCGATACCGCCTGGGAGACCTTCTCTTGTTCCATGGGAGTACCTCTCGTTCGTTAGATGCAGTTTGCAAGTCGTCTGCCAGCACGGCGAGTTCGCTAAGTAGTTGAAAAATGACTTTGAAGCTGCGGAAAACGTGGGAGGTTAACCACAGGCCATCGTGGAATCTCTGACACAGCGTGGAAAGATTTGCACGGCGAAAAATGCTTGCGCGACTCAGTCTGGCTTGTTCCACGGATGCACCCGCGGAATCCATCGCGGCACGTTCCTGCAATATTCCTCATACTCCGCACCGAACATCCTGCGCAGAGTTGGCTCCTCGTAAAGCCGCACAAATAGATGGACTCCCAAGATGACCAGCACAGCCACCGTGATCGCAGCCAGGTTGGCTCGTCCAAAGACTACCCACAAGCCAATCCATCCAATAACGAATCCCACATACATCGGGTTGCGCACGTAGCGATAGAACCCGACTACCACCAGCCTCTTCGGAGGAGCTATTGGCGCTGGGGTTCCATGTCCCGTCCGTCCGAAGTCCCAGACGCAGCGCAAGGCCACGGCAAACCCAAGCACGGAGGGCACCGCGGCAATCCATCGCCAGCGCGGCCGCGCCAGGTCAACGCGAAAGCCCAGCCAGCCCGGCAGCAACCAGAACCACAGCGCAAAGAAAGCCGCCCCCACCATTAGCGACGCGAGCGTTTCCGGCCACCGCGTATCTTTTTCTTCCTCCGCCATCGGCGTCCTATCACGGCAAAGCATCCATCCACGGCTCAAGGCCACTGATGGAATCAAAGCGAAATAACCTTGTCGGCCAGCCACTGGGCGGCAATGATGTCCCCCATGCCGCCGACAATGCCGACGCGAACTTTCTCCAGCAGGCCGAAGTAGTCCAGGCAAGTCTTGCAGACGATCAGCCGGACACCATGCGCTTCGAGCGATTGCAGCACGTCCAGCACCGGCGATCCCTCGATGACCATCTTGACGCCGGAGGTGTAGAAGCAGATCGCGCTCGGCAAGGTGCCGTTCTGCTGCAGCAAGAGCAGGTACTTCCGCAGCAAGGTGTGCTGCAGCTCCGCGTCGGCCTTGCCCATGCCGTCGCTGGTCACCTGGATCATTACCGACTTAGTTGTTTCAGGGACGGTCAAAACGGCACCTCCTCGTCAACGCATCTAGTCCGCCGGTTCCGGCAGTTCGTGTAGCGCCGGGCCCCGCTTACGGTAGGTCTCCAGGATGTCGGCCAGCGAGACCACGCCCACCAGCTTGTTGCCATCGGCGCGGTGGACCACCGGCAGCAGCGGCCAGTCTCCGATTCTGCGCATGGCCGTATCCAGCGACTGATCGGGGTGGAGATGCGGAAGCTCCTGCGCGCGCGCGTCAGCGCCGGAGGCCTGGTCCGACGCCACTTCCAGCAACTTGACCTTGCTCATGCCACCCCAGTAACCGGAGCGGTCCTGCGCCAGGAAGAATTCGCCGGGCAGGCCCTCCAGCGCCTCGGGCGGAGGCAGCGCCTCCAGACGAAGCGCTACCTGCGCCGTCGGCGCGCGCATGGCGTCCTCGACCCGCAACACCGCCCGCTCACGGTCTTCCTCAAGCGACGGCAAGTCCAGCCCATCCTGGCGCGAGAGCAGGTCGAAGATAGGCGTCGGCTGCAGGCTGCGCGAAATCAGATACGCCAGCGCGTTGGAGATGATCACCGGCAGGATGATGGCGTAATTACCGCTGATCTCAAGCACCAGGAACACCGAGGTCATGGGCGCGCGCAGGATTCCAGCGAACAGCGCCCCCATGCCCACCAGCGCGTAGGCGCCCAGCGGGCCGGTGAAGTGAGGAAACAACAGTCGTTCCACGCCGCCCACCGCACCTCCCACCATGGCGCCGATAAACAGCGTAGGCGCGAACAGTCCACCGGGCGTGCCGCTGGAAAATGACAGCACGGTGGCCAGGATCTTCAGCCCCGCCAGAATGCCCAGCACCTCCCAGGTGTACTGATCGTGCATGGCCTGGTCCATATAGTCGTAGCCGGCGCCCATCACCTGTGGATAATGGCGGGCGATCAGCCCGATGAGCACGCCGGCAATGGCGGGCAACAGATACTGAGTCCATCGCGGCAGCGCCTTCAGCCACGGCCGCAGGAACTTGATGGCTTTCACGAACACCATCGCGGCCAGCCCGCCGGCCACGCCCAGGATTGCGTAGGCAATGAGCTCCCCCAGGTTCTCCAGGCGATAGCCGGGCGTGCGGAACAAAGGCTCGGCGCCCAGAAACCAGCGCTCGACCACCACACTCGAGACCGCCGCCAGCACCACCGCGCCCAGCACTCCGGCGCTCCAGCGTCCAATCACTTCTTCGATCACGAACAGCACCGCCGCAATGGGCGTGTTGAAGGCCGCAGCCAGTCCGGCGGCGGCGCCCACCGGCGCGATCAGCCGCAGGTTCTGGCGCGAGAGCTTGAGGCGTCGCCCGATGAGCGAGGCGAGTCCGGCGCCGATCTGCAGCGAGGGATCTTCCGGTCCCAGGGATTGCCCGCTGCCGATGGCCAGCGCCGAAGTGATGAACTTGCCGACGATGGTGCTGCCGGGGATATAGCCGTCGTAGATGTAGAGCGCCGCCTTAGTCTGGTTGACGCCGCTGCCGCGTACCCGCGGGAAGAAGCGCACCACGAGAAAGGCGACCAGCAAACCTACCGCGCCGGGAATGAGTACCACACGCTGGCGCGGTGGCAGCAAGCCGGAGCCGAAAAAGATCCAACGCAGGGCGTCGATGGACATGCGGAAGCAGACCACCGCCAGCCCGGCCAAGATGCCGATCAGAATGGAAAGCAGCAGAAAAAGCTGGTCCTCGCCCAGGAAACGCCGGCCGGACATTGGGCCAGCGGCAGCCTCAGCGGGGGGAACCGGAGGCGCGCTCACCGCGCCACCTCCGATGGTTGCGCCAGCAGCGCCAGGGCTTTGTCTTCGAGGCTGGCAGGCCCGCAGTTCGCCGAGGCCTTCTCCAGCCGGAAAGCCAGCTCCATCGTGCTTTCCAGGACAGCAGGGTCGCTTGCCAGCACCCGTTCACTGAGCCTGGGCTTCCGGGAGTTTGCTTGCGCCAGCAAAGTCGAAAGATCGTCCTGAGGCGAAGCGGTCTGCCAGGCAGGCTGCGAGGCCGGCGCTGTCACGGGAGCAGCACACTTCTGGGCCCGGCCCAGAGCCAGGTGGAAATCGCGCAAGGCGCGGTGCGCTTGCTCGCGGGAAGTCAATCCCCGCGCGAACGGGTCCAGCTTGAAAACCAGCTCGCAGAGATTCAGCATCTCCAGTGCGGATTGGTCTTTGGGATCCTGAGCGACGATGGGAAGCAGATAGTGGCGCGCGGTCTGGTATTCGGCCACGCGAAACGCGGCCTCGCTTGCGCCCTTGAGCGCCGGCATCAGGTTGGGTTGGTCGGCGAGCGCCGCACGAAAGGCCGCCAGCGCCCGGGCGTTCAGGCCAGCCCGCAGGAGCAGGGTTCCCAGGCGAGTTTGTGCGGCGGCGTCCTGCAGCGGCAGCTCCGCCGCCAGCGCCACCAGTTCCGCCTGCGCGTCCTTGGTGTCGTGAATCGTGTTGCGTTGGAGCAAGTACTCGCTGAGTTCAAACCGTATCTGCCAGCGATGCGCCGTGGGCTCGTCCGGCCACACGCCGTAGATGGCGGCATGGTAGTAGCGCACCGCCTGCCGCCTGTCATCCCACATCGCCGCCAGCCGCGCCAGTTCGAGGTTGATTGTGCCGTCCCCGGGTTGCTTCTCCCACAGGCTGAGCAGGTAGGAGCGGGCTTCCTGCGGACGGCGGTCCGCCATCAACGCCTGCGCCAGGCGCAGCCGGTAGAGATCGTTGTCGCGGGAATAAGCCAACGCGTTGCGGAAGTCTTCCACGGCATCGGCGGGGCGCGATTGTTTCAGCACCTGCTCTCCGCGCTGGTACCAGCTTTCGCCGAACTGGTCCTGCTTGCGGTGGTAGGCGCGCGCTGCGAACGTAGTGAGGGAGAAGAATGCGGCGATGACCACAACCAGCCCCGCCAGCAGCAGGTATTCACGATCAATGATCTTCAACCGGATCGTCATTCGGAGATCGCGCCCAGGCGAACCATCCTAGTCAGCGCCAGCGCGGCGAGCAAGTCGCCGCTGGAAGAGAAATGCCGCTGCACGATTTTTTTTCTGCAACCCGATTAGTCCGGGTGGCATCCTAAGCGAAAGATTTCGGCCCTTAGTCTGAGGCGAGCAATGCTTCCGCGTACGAACATTCTCATTGCTACCGTGGGCCTGCTCGGCATCGCTGGCCTTTTCTTTTTTCCCCTGCAAGCTGGATCCTTCACGGCCACCCACGGCCCGGTAACAGCCTTGAGAGCGAAACACCTCTGCTGGCTGTTGCTGCTGAGCTTAGGCTGGCTGGCAGTTCGAATCTCCAAGCTTCCGGTCGCGCCACAGGCTCCTGTGGTTCTCACCAATTTCTCTCCCGCTGATTTGCTTTCTACACCGAGGCTCACCTGCTCTCTGCTCTGCTGAACTCCCCCGTCTAGCCCAGGAGCCTAGTCGACCGGATTGAAAACCGGCGGCTCCGCCGCGCGGCGGAATCCCCAAACTTTCTTAGAAAGGAGATGAGTGTATGGAAGGAGATCATCCTAGGAACACGTTAGTCGTGGCAGCCTTGAGCGCGCTTCTCCTGCTGGCAGGCTGCAGCAAGAAGGAAGCCAAAGTCACTCCTCCGGCGCAAGTACCGCCGCCAGCCCCCACTGCGAGCCTGGCGGCAACCCCTGATTCCATCCAGCGCGGGCAATCCACGGAGCTGAGTTGGCACACGCAGAACGCCACGGACACCACGATCGCTGGCCTCGGGTACGGTACCGGCGTCGGGCTCGCGGATGGTCAGCCCCGCGGACTCGACCACCTATCGGCTTGACGCCAAAGGTCGCGGCGGGACGGCCGAGTCCTCGGCACGGGTCACGGTGACAGCTCCGCCACCGCCCCTGGTGTCGCAGGTGTCGCTTGACGAACTGTTCGCCCGCCACGTCAAGGACGTCTTTTTCGACTTCAACAAATACAACATCCGTGACGATCAGCAGGCTTCGGCAGCAACCGACGTCCAATTCCTGCTGCGGTACCCGGAGCTCAAGATTGTGGTCGAGGGACACTGTGACGACCGCGGCTCCGAGGAGTACAACCTGGGGCTGGGCGACCACCGCGCGCAGGCCATCAAGGCATACCTGGTGCACGCCGGAGTTCCCGCCGATCACGTCCGCACCATCAGTTACGGGAAGGAAAAACCGTTCTGCACCCAGGACGATGAACAGTGCTGGCAGCAGAACCGCCACGACCACTTCACCCCGCAGCAGTAGGGATGAAAACCGCCCCAAAAAATGAGAGCGCGATCACCAAGTCGCGCTCTCCTGTCAAACCTTAAAGTATTACTTTAATAAAGGCGAAAGCTGACCTCGACGTTCATCTGCACGGCTACCGCACGGCCATCCTTCATAGCGGGTTCGAACTTCCACTGCCTCACTGCCTGGATGGCTTTCTCATCGAGGCCCATGCCCAAAGCGCGCGACACGCGAATGTCGCGGGGACGACCGTCGGCGCCAACAATCAACCACAGCACGCAGGTTCCCTGATACTTGGCCTTGCGTGCCTCTTCTGAATACTCAGGATCCGGAGTGAACAGCGGCCTTGGCGCGGACACGCCACCGCCGATGCGGAAAACGCCGCCACCAATACCGCCGCCGCGTCCGGGACCCACGCCCGGCCCTTCACCCGATCCCACGCCACCGCCCGAGCCCGAGCCGATGCCGCCACCTGAGCCTGTCCCGTTCGAGGGAGGGCCAATAACCTTCGCCAGCGGATCGCCCAGCGTGGGCATATTCACCACCGGTATCTTCACCTGCGGCGGAATCACCACGGTCGGCTCCATGGGAAGCTTGGGATTGTCATTGCGGATCACTACCGCGGGAGGCGTGAACTGCTCCATCGCGGTCTTAGGCAGCTTGCCCTTGGGCGCCTGCAGCTTGTCGCGATCGCCGCCGCCGCCGCCGCCGCCGATGGTGTCATTCTTCTTATTCGAGATCGGGATGTAGTCGGAAATCTCGGGCGCCACCAGCGACACTGTCGGGGTCAGGATCTGTTGTTTCACCGCGTGAGCGCCGGCGATAGAAATGGCGATTAGCGCCGCCACCATCAGCCCGTGCACGACCGCCGTCCCCACCGTGGCCTGCTTGCGGTTGTTGTAATCGCCCCAGATGTCGCGCACCCGCACTGGTTGCGAGGTCAGCTTCAGGGGGGGAAGCTTTTCTGGGAACAAGCTGTCGCGCAGGTTGTTCTTCAGCGAACTCCACCACGACTGCTCAAGGGTGGTGATTAGCTCCTGCATGTGCAGCGAGCTGCCTGCCGTGCTGTCGCCGGTTTGTCCCTGGGGGGAGATAGAAAACTGGTTCGCCATATCCCTGACTTCAGACCGCTGTTTCCCTTTCTTTTCTTATACTTCCCTCACCAGGACCCGACGACTTCCATAACAGATGAGTTTACGCTTCCCGCGGGTTGCTCTGGTAACTGCCATCCTCAGCGGATAGCACAGAATACACTGACAGTTAGATGTCTGTCTCGCAGAAAGGATAGCGGTAACCTGTCGCGGGTCATGCCCATTACCTGTACTCACGCGGGTCCCAGCCCGTCTTTCAGACATGTACCATGGAACACACTACAGCGTCAGGTTCTTGAAACCCCATGCCGAGAGCAAAGTTGCCGTCGAATCGCTGTCGGACGGCGCCAAGGCGACGGACGTTTAGCAGCCGCTCACCGGCGACTTCTGCAACAGTCCAACAGGTATGCCTACGACACGGTTATTGCTTATTACCGCCCTGCTCGCGAGCATGACTGCCTTGGCTGTCGCGGAGGACCGCGTCCAGCTCAAGCTTGACACCTCGGAAGCCGACGCGGTCCTGGCCATCCTGAACCAGCGTGCCGCCGGCAAGCCGGTTACTGATGCCGACTGGCAACGGCTCTTCACCAGCGAACCCTACCTGCGCCTGAAGAAGCGCGAGGCTTCCATGCACCGCGATTTCACCGACGAGGATTTCAAGAACTTCGTTCTCTCGGACAACCTTGCCAAGCAAGCTCCGGCGCTCCAGCGCAGGCTCGACACCTGGAAGCAGGCCGACCTGCGCGCCACCGCCAACCGCATCCTTCCCTATCTGCCTGCCGACGCACGGGTGAAGGCCAGCGTGTATCCCGTGATCAAGCCCAAGACCAACAGCTTCGTCTTCGAAACCACTACCAATCCCGCCATCTTCCTCTACCTCGATCCGGAGGAAAGTCAATCGGAATTCGAAAACGTCGTTGCTCATGAGAGCCACCACATCGGCTTCTCCGACGTAAATCAGCAATATGAGGAACGGATCAAGTCACTGCCACAGAATCCACATAAAGCCGCCGAGTGGATGGGAGCATTCGGTGAAGGCTTGGCGGTGCTGGCGGCGGCCGGCTCGGCCGACGTGCACCCCATGCGCGACTTTAAGGCCGACCAGCGCATCCGCTGGGACCAGGACATGAAGTTCGTGGACCAGTCGCTCATCGAGGTCAATCAATTCTTTACCGACATCATCGGCGGCGGCTTCGCCAACCCCGAAGTCGCCGACCATGTGGCCTTCACCTTCTTCGGATACCGCGGACCGTGGTACACCGTCGGTTACAAGATGGGGCAGATGGTGGAAAAGCGCTTTGGGCGCGCCGTGCTTATTGACTGCATGTCCGACCCGCGACAGCTCCTTGCCAGGTACAACGAAGCCGCCACGGAGGAGAATGCCTCCGGTAAGGACAAATTGCCGCTGTGGAGTCTGGAGTTGTTGAAAGCGGTAGGCGTGCAGACGGCGACGGCCAGGAGTGAGTAAGAGGCCAAGCGGAAACTGACCTCAACCAGGTTCTGTCCACGTCCGTCAGGTTGCGGTCAGTTTTAGGAGCCTCGTCGGCGATAGGCCGCAGGTCTTCAGTGGCCGAGGACAAACTGAACATCAATGATCGTCCTGACCGCAACAGGTTGACCAGCAAGGAGGGCCGGCTGATACCGCCACTCTTTGACTGCCGCGACTGCCGATTCGACAAGCAGGCTGTCCCCGCTTAAAGCCTGAATGTCGCGCACAGACCCGTCTTCGCCAATCGTTGCCCGCAGTTTGACAATGCCTTCGATGTGCTGCCGCCTTGCACCTTGCGGATATACGGGGGTAACCCTTCGAAGGAGTCTGGGAGGTGTTACCTCCTTCGACGTCGCCACTTTCATGGTTGTGGGCTGCTGCCACAAAGGATATGCCCCGTCCCCAACGAACCTGAAACTTCCATCCCGAAAGATGAATGAGGTCACCCACTCCTGGGAACCTCGTCCCGTTGCGGCAACTGCGAATTTATACGCATGTGGATCACGTTTCGGCGCTGCATTTTGGACTGGGCCTGCTACAGGGTCTCGTCGTTCGATACGTATCGATGTCCCTGGGTCCCTAGCCCATTTCTCCAGTACGCTGATAATGCTTGATTCAAAGCCATCAAAGGCCTTCGCGTACCTGGAGGCAAGCTCCGCATCGTAATGGTCTCCAGAGAGTTCGGGCAGTTCGGCACTCGGGACTGCGAAGCATTCGAGCAATTTATGGATTCCGGCTGAACTGTTCTGCTTGTAATCGTCAAAAAGAGCGGTGAACTGCCTCGTTAAGCCGTCAGCGTCATCCGCGTAAACAGGGCAATCGGCTGCAAATCCCGGCTTCGCAAGAGCCAGTATGGCGACAAATACCAGAATGCGAGATGCTTGACACCTAATTGGCACGTTGAGTCCTACAGGGGCGAAATGTAGGGCACTATTGCTATTCGGAACGTCGAATAGCTCCGGCCACAGGTCTGTCATTCTATAAGACGGGCATCGGCCGGGGTAATTGTTGGAGGCCAACCTGCCGCAGAGCGAGCCCAAAATGCTTGCGTGGGAGGAGGAGGAGGAGGCGCGTCTCGAGTGCGAAGGGCCGACTGCCCCTTTTGTCTTTTCCCAGCCAATCTTGTAGTATCCGCGTACATTACTCCTAAGCCCGGGGGGTGGGCTGTCCTCCAAATGTCATGATGCACGGCGGTACAATCCGGTCAGTTTTGAAACACAAAGGCAGTGCGATGTTCTGGTGGGTGACCCCCGATCAATTGGTCTACGAAGCGATCGAGAAGATGGCGGAGAAAGAGGTCGGGGCGCTGCTGGTGATGGCCGAGGGCAAGCTGGTCGGCATCATCTCGGAGCGCGATTATGCGCGCAGCGTGATCCTGAAGGGAAGATCCTCTAAAGAGACTCGGGTCGAGGAGATCATGACCAGCCCGGTAATCTTTGTGACCCCGGATCACAGCGTGGACGAGTGCATGGCCATTATGACCAACCGCCGTATTCGCCACCTGCCGGTCATGCAGGACGAAAAGGTGGCCGGGGTTGTCTCGATTGGCGACCTGGTGAAATGGATCATCTCCGAGCAGGCAGAGACCATTCAGCATTTAGGGAACTACATCACCGGAAAATACCCCTCCTGAGGCTTCCATCCAGGTCTTCGACGGAACTCAGAACGAGTCTGAATTCGGCGTTTGTCTTGTTGTGAAATCGCTGTCACTGTCGATAACGCCCTTCCCACAGCGAATCGCGGATAGCAATTTCGCAACGTGGCATGATAGACGCCATTTTTTCCCGTCCCCTATAATGACGACATGGGGGCGCCGCTCGACCTGAAATCGACGCTGAACCTGCCGAAGACCGACTTTCCGATGAAGGCGAACCTGCCGCAGAACGAGCCCAAAATGCTCGCGCGGTGGGAGGAGTTGCGCCTCTACGACCGCATCCGGCAGGCCCGCAAAGGCGCGCCCATCTGGGTGCTGCACGATGGCCCGCCCTACTCCAACGGCCCCATCCACCTGGGCCACGCGCTCAACAAGTGCCTGAAGGACTTCATCGTGAAGTCCAAAACCATGGCCGGCTACGACTCGCCTTACATCCCCGGCTGGGACTGCCACGGCCTGCCCATCGAGATCAAGGTGGACGAGTCGCTCGGCGGCAAGAAGCTGCAGATGGCGCCCAGCCAGGTGCGCCAGGCCTGCCGCAAGTACGCGGAGAAGTATCTCGACCTGCAGCGCGAGCAGTTCAAGCGCATCGGCGTGTTCGGGCGCTGGGAGCGGCCGTATTCCACGATGACGCCGGAGTATGAATCGGTGGTGCTCGAGACGCTCTACGCCTTCTTCAAAAAAGATGCGGTGTACAAGGGACTCCGCCCGGTGTACTGGTGCATCCACGACAAAACCGCGCTGGCTGAAGCTGAAGTCGAGTACGAGAACCACACCAGCCCCAGCATCTGGGTGCGCTACCGCATGCAGTCCGATCCGCGCACGGTGAACGAAGAACTCGCGTCGCACCGCATCTGGAACGGCAAGCCGGCTTATGCCATCATCTGGACCACCACGCCGTGGACGCTGCCGGCCTCGCTGGCCATCGCATTTCATCCCGAGGAAGAATATGTCGCGCTCGAAACCGGTGATGCGATCTACATAGTTGCCGACAAGCTCGCAAAGGTCACCGCGGAACACTGCGGGCTGAAAGATCCGAAGACCGTCGCGCGCTTCCCCGGACGCGTGCTCGAGCACACATACTTCATTCATCCGTTTCTTCCGTGGCCCGAGCGCAAGGTGCTGGGCGTGCTCGCCGATTACGTCACCATGGACCAGGGCACGGGCGCCGTCCACACCGCGCCGTCGCACGGGGCCGATGACTTCTACACCGGCCAGCGTTACAAGCTCGATCCCACTTCCAACGTGGACGAAGCCGGCATCATGCGCCACGGCCTGCCTGAGTACGACGCCAAGACCGTCTTCCAGGCCAATCCCGCGATCATCCAGCTCCTGCGCGATCGTGGCGCGCTCATGCACGAAGAGCGACTGGAGCACTCCTATCCGCACTGCTGGCGCTGCCATCGCCCGGTGATCTTCCGCGCCACCGAGCAGTGGTTCATCTCGATGGAGGCCGAGGTTACCGCCGACGGCCGCTCGCTGCGCCAGGCTTCTCTCGACGAGATCAGGAAGGTGAAGTGGGACCCGGAATGGGGCGAAGAGCGCATCTCCAACATGATCGCGACACGCCCCGACTGGTGCATCTCGCGGCAGCGCGTCTGGGGCGTGCCCATCGCCGTCTTCTTCTGCGGCGGTTGCGGACAGATTCTGAAGTCGCACGAGGTCAACCGTGCGGTGCTCGACCTGGTCAGACGCGAAGGCGTGGACGCCTGGTACACAAAAGACGCCGCCGCAATTCTTCCGCCTGGAATTAAGTGTCCTTGTGGTGGCACGAATTTCCGCAAGGAGATGGACATCATCGACGTGTGGTTCGAATCCGGCTCCAGCCATTTCGCGGTGCTCGGCCGCGAGGAAGGCCTGCCGTGGCCGGCCGATCTCTATCTCGAAGGTGGCGACCAGTACCGCGGCTGGTTTCACTCTTCCCTGCTCTGCGCCGTGGGCGCGCGCGAACACGCACCGTATCGCATGGTGGCTACCAACGGCTGGACGCTCGATCCCGAGGGCCGCGCCATGTCGAAGTCGCTGGGCAACGTGGTTGACCCGGTGGACATCGCCGAGCGCATGGGCGCCGAGATCGTGCGCCTGTGGGTGGCCTCGGTAGACTTCCGCGAGGACGTCACCTGCTCGGAAGAGCTGATGCGCCGCATCGCCGAGAACTACCGCAAGATCCGTAACACCTTCCGCTTCGTGCTGCAGAACCTTTACGACTTTGATCCCTCGCGTGACGCCGTAGGCTTCGGCGAAATGCAGTCGCTCGACCAGTTCATGCTGCTCACGACCGCCGATCTCGACTCCGAGGTGCGCGAGTGGTATGCGGGCTTCCTGTTCCACAAGGCTTATCAGCGCATCCTCAACTTCTGCGTAGTGGATTTAAGCGCGGTGTACTTCGACGTGCTCAAGGACCGGCTCTACACCTGGGCGCCCGATTCGCCCGGCCGTCGCTCGGCGCAGACCGCCATCTGGCGCATCGGCGAGGCGCTGGCGCGGCTGCTGGCGCCCATGATGAGCTTCACCGCTGACGAGATTTGGCACTATCTGCCGCGCGTGCAGGGACGGCCCGAAAGCGTCCATCTGGCGCAGTTCTTGAGCGCCGCGGAGATCACCGGTGGCATCCCATCCCGGGAAGGGCTTGATCTGGTACGCAGCGATTGGGGAACGCTGCTGGGGGTGCGGAGTGAAGTGCTAAAGGCGCTCGAAGAGGCGCGCAATTCCAAGCTCATCGGCGGCAGCCTGGAGGCGAAGGTCAGCATCTCGGCGCCCCAGGCCCTGCTGCCAGTGCTCGATAGGCGCCGCGCCGACCTTCGCTATTTATTTATCGTCTCCCAGGTCGAATACCATCAGTTACCTGGCGGGGACGGCACAGCGGCCCTGGCAGTGCAGGTGACCAAGGCTCCGGGCCGGAAGTGCGAGCGCTGCTGGAATTACTCCGTGCACGTGGGAGAGAATCCAGAGTATCCTACTATCTGTGAGCGCTGCAGCGAGGCGCTGAAGGAATTGCCGGCTGCATGATGCCTTGTGACGACAACGACGGCTCCATGACTCAAACGCACGCCATGCGCAAGTACCATTTTCTGATTGCCGCCGGGGTGGTCCTGGTGGACCGGGCGAGCAAATGGCTGGTCGGGCGCAACATCACTCTGCACGACAGCCTGACCGTGGTCCCCGGCTTTTTCCGCTTCACCCACGTGGAGAACCGCGGCGCCGCCTTCGGCCTGTTCTCCGACTCGCCCTCGGAATGGAAAGTGGCGGTGCTTATCCTGTTCTCGCTGATCGCGCTGGTGGTGGTCTCAGCGCTGTTGTGGAAGAACAGCCATTCCATGACGGTCACCGGCTTCGGCCTGGCGCTCATCATGGGCGGCGCTCTCGGCAACCTGTGGGACCGTTTGCTCGAAGGCCACGTCGTAGACTTCCTCGATTTCTCCCTGGGCGGATATCACTGGCCGGCGTTCAATGTGGCCGACAGCGCCATCGTCATGGGCGCGCTGCTGCTGGTCACCGAGATCCTGTTCGCCAAGCCCGCCGCAGAGAAAAAACCCGTGCCCGCCAAACAAAACTAGCGTTCTGATCTGTTGATCTGTGCTTTAAAGGGGCGGGGCTCCGCCCCAGAACGCCACAATTGTCATCCCGAGCGAAGCGCGAGCGAGCCTGTGGCGAGTGAGCGCGAGTCGAGGGATCTGGAGTTTCGGTCTGAGCCGCCTGTGATGGCGGACCTCGGCAGCGCGCAGATCCTTCGCTTGTCTTCGCTCGCTACGCTCGTTCAGACGGCGCTCAGGATGACAAAATTAGGAGCCGAAATGAGGCGGAGCCGCGCCCCTTCAAACCTACTGTGGTCGGAAAATCTACGGCGTTCCGTACAGCCGGTGATAAATCCCCGCATTGCGCACGATCGCCTGTACGTACTCGCGGGTCTCGGTGAAAGGGATGGACTCGACGAACTCGGCGGGTTCGCGGAAATTACCCGCTGAACGCCACTCTTCCACGCGGTCGGCGCCGGCGTTGTAAGCAGCGAGCGCCGCTTCCAGGTTGCCGTCGAACTTCTGCAGCAGTTGCCGGAAGTAGCGGGTGCCCAGTTGCACGTTGACCCCCGGCTCAACCAGCATTCCGACGGAATACCTTCTGACCTTCAGCTCATGCGCCATCCGCCTGCCGGTAATGGGCAGCAGTTGCATCAGGCCGATAGCGTCGGCGCGAGAGACTGCCGCGGGGTTGAACTCCGATTCCTGCCGGATCAGCGCCGCCACCAGATAGGGATCGAGCTGGTTCTCGGCAGCGTATCTCTTGACCGCGCTCCACCACGGCCGCGGGAACAGCGCCTCCCACACCGGCCGCGGCATTTGCTCGATATCGAAACTGAAATAGCCGGGCACGGCGCGCTTCAGGGTCTGCAGGGCGCGGTCGTAGCGCTCCTGCTCCTGGTAGAGGTGCGCGATCCGGGCCAGGGCCCAGGGCGCGTCACCGTTGACGTTGGCCGCCTGCAGCTCACGCACGGCCAGCTCGTAGAGCGAGCCGTTTTCCAGCAGCAGGCTCTTCTGCGCGCGCAGGTCGTCCGCCGGCAGCTCCGCGTTGTTCACGCCCCCGGGTGGCCGCAGCGCGGGGATGTGATCGAGCAGCGGATCGGCGACGGGATCCGTGGGTCCCGGCAACGTGCGCAACCGTGTGCGCGCCGCGTCCGCATAGAGTAATGGCGGAAGCGCTCCGCGATCTTCTGGTAATAAGCGCGGGCGCGGCCGTAGTCGCGCTCGCCCTCAGCGATCCGCCCGCGCCAATAAAGTGCCGGCACCACCTGGTTCGAACTCGGATAAGCCTCTACCTGCTCCTCGAACATCTTTCGGGCCTGGTCGTTCCTGCCCAGGCGGAACGTCAGCCAGGCTGACTTCCAGTGGGCGGAGGCGGCGTACTTGCCGGCGGGGAAACGCTGCGCGATCTCGCCATAGAGCGCGGCCGCGTGCTCGTAGTCCGGGCGCAGCAGATACATATTGGCGGCGGAGTACAACGACTCCTCGAACCACGGGCTTTGCGGATAGCTGCCGCGCAGGCTGGAGAGCGTCTGCTCGACGCGACCGGTGTCCGGGCGCTCCATCTCCAGCAGCAGGTACAGACGCTGAGCATCGGGCTCGCCGCTCATGGGCGGAAGCTGGGCCAGCACCTGGTGGGTCTCATACGTCCGTCCGCCGTGATAAAGAACGGAAGCCAGCGCCACCTGCATGGCCGCCGTCTCCTCCGGCGGCGCCTGCCTCACCAGTGTGCGATATTCGATGATGGCTTCGCTGAACCGGCGCGCCTGGGCCAGCACCTCGGCCCGCATCTTCTGCTCCTGGAAGGTGACCGGAGGCACGCCCGGGATGGAAGCCAGCGGCTTCAGCAGCAGCTCGGCTTCTGCCGCCTCGGTGGCCAGCGGCATGCTGTAGTAGATGTGCCGCAGTGTCTGCGCCGCTCTCACGGGCTGGCCCGCGGCAGAATAGGCGCGTCCCAGCGTCAGCTCCAGGTCAGCGCGCGTGGGCGTGCGGTTCGCCTCCAGTAGCGTGATGGCTTCCTTCTCTTGTCCCGTCGAGACCAGCGCGCCGGCGTAGACCACCATGGCGTCGCGAGCCAGCAGCGAATCTGGATACTTCGTCTGGAATTCTGCGAGAGCCGCCGCCGCGTGCGGCGGGTCTGCCGCACCGGCATAGGCCGTAGCGAGGTAGTAGTCCACGTAGTCGCCCAGTTCGCCGGCGTGCGTGCGCGCGTTCTTGAGCGGCTCGATGGCCTGCGCATACTGCCTGTCGAGCACGCGCGCGTATCCGGCCACCAGCCAGGCCAGCGAGCCAGCCTCGTCCGGATGGGCCCGCGCGTACTTCTCCACTCCGGCATAGGCGGCGGGAGTGCGATCCTGCAGCAGTTGCCGCGCCATCGGCTTCAGACTGGCTGACGCCACGAACGCCCGCCGCACCCGCTGTACACGGATCGGGGTCACGTGCCGCTTCTTCGCGGCCGTCTTTTTTCTGGTCGTGCTGCTGGGCTTCTTCTTGGCAGGGCTGGATTCTTTCTTGGTCGAACCCTTCTGCGTGCTTTGCGCCGACGAGGTTTCGGATTGCTGCGCCGCAACCCCGGCCGCGACCAGCCCCGCGAAAAGGAGAGCGATAAGGAAGACGCGACTGCCCACGACCACCATCAGACCGGGAAATTGGCCCCTAAGAGAGAAACGTCATTGTCCGCCAGGATGCGGACCAGTTCTTTGGTGAAGTAGTCGCCGGAGGCGGCGGGAGTACTGCCGTAGCGTTTGTTGTAGGAAGCGCGGCTCTTATCGATGTCGTCCTTGAGACGATCGTAAAGGTTCCTGCCGGCGCGTCCTTCCGCCACTTTCTCCTGGTTGTAGAGCTTGATCTCATCCACCAGCAGCCGGGCAAAGCGTAGCGCGCGCTGATGAAGTTCGCGCTCGTCCGTGGTCACCTGGTCCGCTTCCGGCGTGACGACCGCGGCCACGGCTCGCGCTGCAGGCTCGGAGACCGCCGATGCCGCTATGGCCGCCGCCCGTTCGGGCGGCACGGACGTAGCCACGATGGCCGGCCGCTCCAGCGCTGCGGGTTCAGGCACCGGCGCCGGGGCTCCGCCCACGGCTTTGCGCAGCGACAGCACCTCCAGCCACATGCCGGCGGAGCGCATCAGCAGTTTCAGCGCGGCGACGTCCAGCTTGCCGCCCTCCAGTCCGCAATCGGCGTATACCAGGGCGGAAACCTTTTCACGCAGCACCAGGGGCAGCAGGATGGCGTTCCCTCCGGCAGCGTGTCCCACTTTGGCCAGGAAGTTGGGATCGAAATCCAGGCCCGCCGCCGCCGGAACGCGTTCCTGCACCACGCGCGCCACTGCGGCGTCGGCCAGATTGAGGCTGAAGTTGCGCAGGCCATTGTCGTCGGGGAAACCGCGCGCCTGCCAGACGGTCGCGGACTCGCCGCGTATCACGAACAGGGCTACGCGCCCGCTGAAACGGGCGGCAAAGTCGAGCAGCACATTCAGGATGTCAACCTGTGAGGTGACGTCCTGCAGCGCCGCCATGGCCGCTTCCAGCACCGCCGAAGCCGCGCCGCCCTCGCTCGCGCCCCCGGCCGGCAACTCCGAGATCACCCGCCGCACCATCTCCTGGCGCAGCTCCGGCAGGTGACGCGACATCACCTCCGAAACCACCCGGTCGGCAATGAATTCGATCTGTTTGGAATCCGCCATGAAGAACTGCGGTGCACGCTCTCCCTGTCTGCTGCGGCTCTGTGGCGATTATAGAGCCAAATCATCCGCACCTGAACCAGGGGGTCATCAAGGCGCTAAACGGACGGGAAGTGGACTTCAGTGTTTCCAAATCGAGAACGACCTTGAAGGCGGGCATTTTGAAGGAGACGGGAAGGGGTACGGCTATAGCAGATTAGGATGGTTCCGGTATTAGGGCCGTCCTGCCAGAAAAAGCTTGCGGCGGCCTTGCGCCTGCGCTGAACTCTCAGCCCGGTCAACGTTGAGAGTCCAGGACAAGCGCAAGAGCCGCCGCCCGACGAACTGCTGAAGGACGAGTTAGCGGTTCTCGATCTGCGGTTTTTCTTCGGTCGCCGCGGAAGCCGTGGCGGGAACTGTCGCCGGAGCAGCCTGCGCCGTGGCGCCTGCCGTAGCCGGGGATGTGCTCGACGGCTTGCGGGTCAGGAACGGCGAGAAGGGCGTCACCTCGAAGGGCATTTTTTCCCGCGCCGAGGTGGCGGCGACCGGCTTGCTCTTCATCATTTCCACGCGGTCGGTCCAGGGATCGAGCTTGAGGCGCGCGCCCAGCGGCAGGGCCGCGATCTGGTCCGGCTGGCTCAGATTCAGTGCCGGCGCGGACTGGGCCACGGTCTGCATGCGCACCACCTGATTGCCCAGCGCCAAACGGTTGCCGAGGTGCGCCGTCACCAGGTTGGGCAGCTCCTTGCTGCGCGCCGACAAGGCCCGCAGGAACAGGCCGCCTTCGTTCAGCTTGTTGGCGTAGGGCGACTTCTGCAGCAGCTCGACGGCTTTCTGGTCGGCGGCCTGCTCTTCGGCCGGAGTGCGGCGGAAGTCGAGCCGGCTGAAAGCCTCGAAATCGGAGAAGATCATGCGGTCGCTGAAGGCCCAGCGCGTGTCGATGGCGTGCGCCAGGACCACGTGGCCCAGCTCGTGCGCCAGGATCATCGCCAGGCTGGCCTCATCGGGCAGGGTGTCGATCAGCCCGCGGCTGATCACGATGGTGTGGGCCATGGTGAACGACTCCAGCGGAGCGGTGAGCAGCACGCGGCAGCGCACTTCAGGCTGAATGTCGAGGTTGTTGGTGACCAGGATGTTGTTGACCACGGTCTCCAGCACCTTCTCGACCTCGCCGCGCGGCGCCAGCAGGCCGGCGCGTTCCATGCGGTCGACCACGTTGTCTTCCGACAGGCGCTGCCAGGCGTGCAGGGCTTCGAGCGGTCCGCGGTCCTGGGTCTGCTCGGCGTGATCGGCGATGGCGTTCGGCGATTCCACCAGCACCGTCGTCAGTTCGTCCTGGCGGTGGGAGCTTCTCAGGTCGTAGCCCCACAGACGGGTCTGCGCCTTGAAGTGAGCGTGACTGATGACGCCATACGCGACGTCGTTCTCTTCCGTATAGACGTACGCGGGCAGCCACACGCCCGGGCCCATGCTCAGGCGCCAGCTATCGAAGTGGAAGTAGTAGTGGAAGCGAGGAGCATTCACGCGCACGCCGCTGAAGCGCACGATGTGATAGTCCTGGTCTTCGACCCAGATGCGGCCCATGAAGCGTCCCTGGCCGCTGCCCTTGCGCGGGGTGACGTCGAACACCAGGCAGCGCACGTCGCCCAGGAATTCGCGGCGCAGCAGCTCAAACTGGTAGTGGCTCTGGTCGAAGGCGCCGGTGTCCACGATGATCCCCTGCAGGAAGCCCGCGTCGATGTACTTCATGGCGAAAGGGCTTGAGAACTTCTTGGAGATCAAGGTCAGGTGATGGCGCTTGGTTTGAGCGCCGGCGCCGGCGAAGACGCGCTCGCGAATGCCCTGGCTGAAGTCCGCCTTGGCCAGAAAATACTCGTCGCGCTGCGGCACCATGCCCAGCTCCTTGTCCGCACGCAGCTCCTGGATGTAGGTCTCGACCAGGGGGCGGTAGTCGCGCAGCGTTTCCATGAAAGCGGCCTCCTGCTGCACCACGCGGTCAATGACCTGGTCCAATTTCGAATTCTGCTCGGGAGCGGTCTGGGCCAGGCCCGCCACCGCCAACATCAGCACGGCAACCGCAATCTTCAGCACTCGCATAGCTTCCTCACAAACCGGCAAATTTCGGGCAACTCACGACTGCAAGACTTCAGTACGCCAACTGGAACCGGACATGGACGATGGCCACCGAATCGTAGGGCTGGCCATCGCGCAGGGCCGGCTTGTACCGGATTTGCTGCGCGGCGCGGACTGCGGCTTCGTCCAGACCATGGCCGAGACCGCGCTCCACGCGCACTACGCGCAGTTGTCCGGTGGCAGCAAACACCACCTGCAGAAGCACCTCGCCTTCGAGTTTCAGCTCGCGCGCTTCCTGGGTGTAAATGGGGTTGGGCTTGGAGATGATCTCGACCGGCGTCAGCTTGGGTTCGGTCGCCGCCGGACGGGCATGGGGAGCGGCGGCGGCGGCGGTGTTGGTGAATCCCGCCGTGTGCACCACGCCGCCGTTGGGACTGCCTCCCTGACCCCCGCCCTGTCCCGGACCGGCGATGCTGTTGCCGAAGCCCGCGCTCTTGACCGTCCCAGCGATGCCCTTGGCGCCGCCCGAGCCGTTGCCGTAGCCGGGGCCCGGCGGCAGATCGAAGGAGCCAAGACGCGCCATCACCAGCTTTCCCTTGCCGTCGGACTTCGCCGAGGGATTGACGCCGTTTTCGTCGCCGAAGCCTCCCGTCTGCACCTTCTGCACCGGGGCCTTCACCGTCGCGGGCGCCGAGCTTCCGGTCAGCACTCCGGTCTTGACCGAGGGCACCAGTCGCGGCATGGTGGTCTGCGCCGACGGCATCAGTTCCGGACGTGGCTGGCTGAAGGCCACCTGCGGCGCGCGCACCTCGCGTACCGCCGTCCTGTGCTGGGGCAGTTGCGGTACTTCGATCTTGGGAAATTCCTTCGCCAGCACCGGCATCGGCTTGGGTTTGGGCAGGTCCACCTTGACCGGCGCCGGCTTGTAGGGCTGCGGAGTGTAGAGCGTGACCACTTCATAGTGGTGGCGTGGCAGGGCCACGATTTCAGGGTGCAAAAGGGGGAGCAGGATCGCGAGAATGATCGCGCCCATGTGCAGCACAAGGCTGAGTCCCAAAGGGCCTTGGTCGCGCCGGCGTTCGTTAAGCAAGGTGAATTGCAAGCTCATCCCTCACAAGACTGCTTCTCGGGAAAATTACCCGGCCTGACGTTTTCGGGAAAGTTACGGAAGAAGGCCGGACATGCCCGACCGGTACATGTCCAAACGTATGGTTACGGACGTGTTACCCTGCGGCGGATTTCCTGTCGCGATGAGGAACTAAAGATACCTGTAGTAGGAGACAGGCAGAGGGGACAGCGTCTGATTTTGAGAGCCGAGCCTGGAAACACGCTTGTCCCTGTCAACGGCTGCGACCAACGTAACCGCGGGGACACCGCATCAACAACAAGGGTGTTGTTGCGGCTTTGTTAAGCTGCTGGAGAAAATAGCGCCGGGGTTTAAATGAGTCTTCTTGGCCAGAGCGAGTATCCGGAGAGCCCGCGAAACAGCGGGCAAGTCGCGAGAGTACGAGTTCCTCTGCTCGGCTTGGCGGTCGTGCTCAGCTTACTGATCGGCGCGGTGGCCGGAATGGTGGCGTATCGCTATGCCGCGGGAGGCAAACCGCGGACAACTCCGCCCGCACCGGTAGCGGCCCCTGTGGTCAACAACCCACCTCCGGCTAGCAACTTGCCGGCGCTGCGCAGGGTCGATCTCCGGTTCGCCGACAGCAACGCGCAAGTCGCCCTGGTCCTGGACCAGCCGATTCCCTATGACGCGCATCGGCTGGACCACCCCGATCGCGTCTATCTCGACCTGCACGGGGCGCGCCTGGCGCCGGAACTCTCCGGCAAGACCGTGTTCGTGCAGAAGGGCGGGCTTTCCGACATCCGGCTGGCGCAATCTCAGCCCGACACCGTGCGCGTGGTGCTGGATCTGGAGAAGCGTTTCGACTATTCGGTGGAACAGCAAACCCAGCCCGCGACGCTGCTGGTGAAGCTTGCGCCCCACGTGCCCGCGCATCGCAAACATCCCGCCGCCGGCAATCCGCCCCAGAAGAGTTCTCCCCAGTGATGATCTGACCGGAAGCGCTAGCGTGGGTTGGCTTCGAGGCGCAGGCCAGGTTCCAGCGAGGCCACGAACTCAGCCAGGTGCTGCAGCAAGGAGAGGCAAGTTTCATCGAAGGCGTTGGGCCGGCTGGCAAAGACTTGCAGCACTCCCCTCACCGACTGGGCGGCTGTAATGGGAAGGATAGCGCTCGATCTCAGGTCCACGCTGCGACAGAGGGCGGCGTCGACACGCTCATCCTTCTCGGCGTCGCGGCAGACGACCGGTCGCCGTGTCGAGATCGCCTCTCCCGCCAGGCCTCCCGCGGTGGAGAAGCTGACTCCGACCAGAGGCGCTACACCGGCGCTGGCGCAGCAGACCATCTCAGTCTCGTCACCTAAAGCAATGGCGGCGCCGTCTGCGTGCGTGAAGGAGCGCGCCCGCTCCGCGATCAGGTTCAGCGTCTCCTCGGCCGACAGAGTGGCGGAGCGGATCTCCTGATTCAGGCCGGCCAACAGCGCAACCGGATCGAGTTTGGCTGCCGGCGCTCCGTGCCCCTCGTTCGCAGGTCGCGTCGGCAGAGCCACACCGAGCCGCTCGGCCAAGGCTTGCACCGCCTCCACCAGCGCATCCCTGGTTTCCGGCGACACCCCGGCGCCGAGATGCTGCTGCTCCTTGGCCAGTTCACGGCAAAGCTGGGCAGTAAAGCGTACCCGCTCGGAATTCACGCTTGCCAGTACACCCGCCGTGTCCTTGGATTGCGACTGGAGTTCGAGCCACTGCTCCACTGCCCACGCGCTATTGCGAAGGTGCCCGGCAGCGCTGTGAAATTCGCGCACTATCTGCGGAACCGCGACCGCGGAGTTCACCAGATCATCGAGGGCGCGCAGCATGGCCAGACAATTGTCCAGCGTGGCCGCAAGCTCGGCGGTGGGTGAGGCTGGCGCGGGCGCGGGTGAGGGCTGCGCGGCCTCTGCGGGGCTGGCCACCGATGCAGCGTCTGGCTGGGCCGGCTCCTTCTGCGGCGCGATCTCAATCTCGCCGTCACCTGCTTCCGCGCCCTCAGTCTCCGGTGCGGCAGACCGCGACACCGGCTCGCGGTCTGTGAACCACCCTTCCTCGGGCAGTTCGATCCAAATGAACTTCTCTCCTGGGAGGTACTCGATTCCGGCCTGGTTATTACCAACCCAGGCGACGCGGAAGCGGGCTTTGGCCTGCTTGTAGCGTACGGCCACCACGTCCCCGCGCTTCAGCCCGACTTTCACGTCGGCCAGCCTCGCCCCACCCGTGCTGATGTCCAGGGTATAGGCAAGCTGGTGAAAGGCTTTGCCGGTACTATCGGTGCCCCAGATGTTGACGGGCAACACCATGCGGAAGCGAGGTTTTTGGCGGTCTCCCATAGCGGCACGCCATCGGCGAGAACAAGAACTCTGCTCAGTATAGCCCGACTGCCGCATACGCTGTTGCCGCGTCGAATACCCGTCATTACCGAAGTCACTACCTGCCTGAGCACGCTCCCGAGTAACTTACACAGTGTGGGGAGCGATTCTCCCCTCGGCCCTGGCTTCACGGCGATAAGAGCGTTCGAAGGCGGTGAATGACGCTGCTTGGCCCCGGAAACCAAAACTCTGACGCGACGGAGTACGCGAGTACGCGCGCGCATCCCTGTCCAGATCACTAGTCTCGATCCGGCGCGCCCCGTGTCCCTCTCCGGCGAAACGCTGATCGTGAACGTTCACGGTTGCGCGGCAAGATTCCCGCAGACGCTCGAGGTGGGCACGCCGGTGCGTCTGCAAGTGCGCGAGACCGAGGCCACCGCCCGGGTCGCGGTTTGTTTGCCGCTGGGCGAAAAATCGTCGGAATGGGTGCTGGGATTCGACCTGGACGCTCCCGGGAACATCTGGGGCGTGGAGCCTTGCCCCGAAGACTGGAAGCACTTCGAGACCGAAGCCAAAGCTGCCCAGATGGCGGCGACGCGTCCGCCGACCCAGCTCAAAATGGCGGTGTGGCCGCTGGCCTCGCCCTCGGTGAAGACGGCGTTGTCCGCCAAGGCAAGCCAGGAACAGCTCGAGCAGCAGCTCGCGGCGCAGCAGGAAGCGATCGCCGGCCTGCAGGATCGGCTCACGAATGCGCTCGCAGCTGTGTCTGATGTGGTCCGGCAGCAGATTTCCGATGCCCAGGAGCAGACGCTGGCTCCCCTTCGCCAGCAACTCAGCGCCGTCACCTCGCAGTTCGAGCGACTGCCCGGGTACGTCGAACAGCACGCCCAGGCAACTTTTCAAGCTCTTAAGGAGCAAGCCCGCGCTGAGCTCGAACGCATCCTCGCCCAAGCCAGGTCACAGGAGGAATCACAGACGGAGCGACGGCAGGCTCTGGAGGCCTCCACTCAGGCCTTGCAGAAGGAACTGGAGCAGGGGCGCGGCCTGCTGGAATCCTCGCTGCGCAGCCTGCCCGAGCGCATCCACCAGCCGATCGCAGCGGCGGTGGAGGAGGCGCTGGCCCAGGCACGCGCGGCGATCTCGCGCCAGCTAGCTTCCGAGCTGGATTTGCTGCGCAGCGAGCGCGAAGCCAATCGCTCTCACCTCGAAGAGCTCAGTGCCAGGCGTGAAGAACTGCAGCGTTGGCTGGCGGAACAACAAGCCCTCTTTGTGCAGAATGCCAGCCGGCGTCTGGAGCAACTGACGAATGAGCTGGCGTCACGTGCCGCCAGCGCGCTGGATGAGAAGATACAAACGGAAGTTGCCCGCGAACTGGATTCGCTGCGCAGCGAGCGCGAAGCCAATCGCGATCACCTAGGAGAGCTCGGCGCCAAGCGCGAAGAACTGGAGCGCTGGCTGGCGGAACAACAAGCTCTCTGTGTGCAGAGTGCCAGCCAGCGTCTGGAGCAACTGACGAATGAGCTAGCGTCACGTGCCGCGGGCGCGCTCGATGAGAAGATACAAACGGAAGTTGCCCGCGAACTGGATTCGCTGCGCAGCGAGCGCGAAGCCAATCGCGATCACCTAGGAGAGCTCGGAGCCAAGCGCGAAGAACTGGAGCGCTGGCTGGCAGAACAACAAGCTCTCTGTGTGCAGAATGCCAGCCAGCGTCTGGAGCAGCTGACGAATGAGCTGGCGTCACGGGCCGCCAGCGCACTGGAGGAGAAGATAGGAAGAGAACTTGCTCGCGAACTAGATTCGCTGCGCAGCGAGCGCGAAGCCAATCGCGATCACCTAGGAGAGCTCGATGCCAAGCGCGAAGAACTGGAGCGCTGGCTGGCGGAACAGCAAGCTCTCTGTGTGCAGAATGCCAGCCGGCGTCTGGAGCAACTGACGAATGAGCTGGCATCACGGGCCGCCGGCACGCTGGATGAGAACATACGAAGGGAACTTGCCCACGAACTGGATTCGCTGCGCGGCGAGCGTGAGGCCAATCGTGGTTACCTCGGAGAGCTTGATGCCAAGCGCGAAGAAACGGAGCGCTGGCTGGCGGAACAACAAGCCCTCTGTGTGCAGAATGCCAGCCAGCATCTGGAGCATCTGACGAATGAGCTGGCCTCACGCGCCGCCAACAGGCTTGAGCAAAAGCTCCAAGCGGACGTCGAGACCCAAACCAGACGCGTCGAAGCCGATCTCAATCAGCGGCTGGCACCGATGTTGAACCAGGCCATCGAGTTGCGACGAGAGATGCTCTCCCTCCTGAGCGCGCTGCAGACGGAACGGGAACGCGGTGAGGCCCGGGTGGGGATGTTCCTCAAAGAGAAAGAGACGGTTGACGCCTGGATGGCAGCGCGCGTCGCCGATTTCCAAAAGGTATTCCACGACGCGCTGGTCGAAACCACGGGACAGATCAAGGGACGACTGCAGATGGCGGTAGAGATGTTCGAGCAGCCGCTGACCAAGCTGCGCGACGAGTCGGTGCAGCAACTGCAGGAGCAGGCTGTCAGACAGGCGCGCCTCTTACGCGAGCACGTCGATGACGTCTGTGCGCGCCTGGAGCGAGTGCAAAACCAGGTGGAGAGCGCGGTGCGCGAGTCGTTGTGAACCCAGGCCGCGGAAACCACCGCCAGCTTCGGCCGGGAAATTTCTACGGTCGCGCAGCGCTCGGTGGAAGAATGGCGGTCCGCGCTGGCCAAGAATCTGGAGTCGGTCACCCATATCCTCGGTCAGCAACTCCCGGACGGTAAGAAGTAATCCACAAAAATGGGACGGGTCCCGGCAGACCCGTCCCCCGATCGCAAAGCCCGCGGACCACGTGGCTCCAGCGAGCCTATCCGTGGAACCGGGCCCCAACCGAAAGCACTGGGCAGCACGCGTCGCAGGCGATCCTGTAGGCAACGCCCACGCCCAGGTGTTTGGTCAAAGCTGCCGGGCGTTTCACACCCAGCACGATGAGGTCAGCGTCGGGAGCGCTGATCCGCAGGATGGTCTCTGCGGGCGGCCCAAACTGCACCAGGTACTCCGGCTCATGCCACAGGTCGATGCCCTCGGGAATCAGGGCACGGAGCTGTTTCTCGCCCGCGGCGACAACTTCACTCGGGTCGAGTATCGCCATGGCTCCCGGCTCCGGCTCCGGCAGTGGGGTGCCAGGCTCGGGCGCCACGTGCAGCAGCGTCAAGCGCGCCTTGTTGCTCTCCGCCAGGGAAAGCGCGTAGGGCAGCGCATGCACCGACTCTGCTCCGAAGTCCGTGGCATAAAGGATGTGCCGCAGGTTGCCATCGAGCTCCCAGTGTGTAACATGCGGTCCCACCGTGAGCACGGGGCAGGTGGCGGTGCGAAAGACCTCCTCAGCGACGGATCCCAGAAGAAACTTCCCCAGTCCTTTGCGGGCGCCGGTCCCGATCACGATCAAGTCAATGTCGTTGTCCTCGACCAGCCGGGAAAGAACTTCCGGGACTTCACCTTGCTCGATCAGCTCTTTATGTTGGATGCCCATCAATGGGTCCGCCATTGCAGTCAGCTTCTTCATGGCCTCCAGCTTGATTTGCTCCGGGTCCGGCTCGGCCGATTCCACGAAAGGCAGGTGCGGCATCACGTTCACGGTATACAGCGCCGCCTTGTAGCGACGAGCCAGATCCAGGGCACAAAACAGGGCCGCCTGCGAAGACAGATCCAGGTCGGTGGCAAACAGGATGTTGCGAAGTCGAATTTGGGGTGGAACAATAACTGTTGGCATTGCAAAGCCTCCTTGCGAAACACCAGGCGCCAATCTGTGCCCGTGCCTCGACTCGTCCCGGGACTGGCAACATGCGCCGGCTCGGGGAATGGTTTGCGTTCGAAAAGGTGGGCGGAATCGCGTGGCCTTACTCCTCCAGCACCTCTTCCAGCTCCAGCGTGACCATGTGATTGAACTCCGCGACCGGCATGTGCGGAGCCACAAACTCGGTTTTGCACGCCGTGCAGAGCACGGCAGTCTCGAGGATCTGCCACGTCTGATTTCCACAACTGCAGGTGTACACGTCAGCCATAAACTCCTCCTTGAAACAGATGGTGCGGCACATTTGCGGACCAATCCCATCGTGAGGTTGGAATTCTCGGGGAGCGCCGGCTCCTGCGGGCCGACCAGGAGCAAGGGGGCGCGCTCAGATTCCGCGGGTGTGCCTGACCCGCAAAGCGGTGAGTGACGGGAGCACCCATACCTCCCCCTCCAAGGTTGCTCGGACCTGAAGTGAAGTGTGGGGGCCGCGGAGACTGGCGGCCAAGGCAGCAGTGTCTTTTCGCTGCTGCCGTGCTCAGGCGGGGCAGTATCTTTTTCGCTGCTCGCTGAGTTGATGATTCTCCATCGCAAGGCGGAGTGCTGTGATACCTGTCACCGCTCCTTGTGAGCCTCTCGGCTAATTGAAGCCCGCAGAGGTGGCGGCCACGGCAGCGCGCCGCTGCGCCTTCTGGCGGCGCCGGGAAAGGCTCTTCTCCAGTCGCTCCAGGCGCTGCCGGCCTTCCTCGGTTCGCAGGATCACCTTCTCCACGGTGAGCAAGAAATAAGGCAGCTTCTTACGAATCTCGGCCAGAAACGGCTTGAACTTGGCATAGACGCAGTACATTTCTCCGCTGGCGTCAAAGAACAGGCCTTCATGCAGCGCGCCGCGCAGCACAAACGACGCCGCCATCTCCCAGTAGCTGGTTACCTGACGCAGCCATGTGTTTTCCGGGCTGGGATAGGCCCGGGCGATGCGCAGCGTGTCCTCGGCCGTCTCCGGCCAGAACTCGGCGGAGATGAAGTGCCGCGCCTTGCGCATCTCGGTCTCGCGGCGCAACTCATATAAGTGCAAAATTACTTGGGCATCCAGGGCCGTGGCCGGCCCGGGCTGGGCGGGCATGGTTCAGCTCCTCGCGCAAGAGTGTAGGCCAAAAATCGAGCGCAGATTATTACGACTCGCTGGCGCGCGCAAGGATGTAAAGCACATCTCGGGAGGCGCCGGCTCTAGCCTCGTCGCTTGGAGGGTGCGGTGAGGGCGACCGCGGATTCGGAGGTAAGGTAGAGGAAGGTAAACGTTTCCTGCAAATAAAGACGAACGCGCGTGTCAGTATGACTCAAGTAGCCGATGGAGGCGTCCTGGCCGATGTGAAGATCGAGGTCGCCGCCACGGGTGGTGACGACGAAGGCGCCGTCGATAGCCGGCGCCCATATGATCTTGCCTTCGACCAGGCGTTTAACGTGCTCGAGGACCGGATAGCCGTAATCGCTGGTTTCGGCAAGCTCGGTATAAGCGTCGGCGCTGAGCAGAATCGAATAAGGGCCGTTGACACCGACAAGGCGCAACTGGCTTAAGGCCTGGGCAAAGGCTTCCGGGTACTTGCGCACGTCGGCGGGAAGAGATTTCTTGGGATTGCTGGTTCCCTGGCGGACGCCGGCGATGTCGGCGGCGCCGTAACCTTCGAAAATGGCGCGGTCTTCGGCGAAGGCGAGCTTGCGCGCAGCGTCCTTGGCCGGCTGCCAATCGGAATCGTTGGCGCCGCGTTCGACGTCGTCAATCATCTGGCGGTTGAGCTCGAAGGGAACGCGCAGCTCGACGAGGGCTTTCGCTTCACGCTGATGGGCTGTGACGCCCTCTCCGGGCGCGGCGATGGTGCGCTGGTGGCCGGTACCCACGGCCGAGAGAGCCGAGCCCGCCGGGCCGTGAACGTCCACCACGCGGCGACCCGCCAGATAGCGCTTGATCGTGCGCGAAGTTTCTTCCTCGATTTGAGCCCACGCGGCATCAGAAATCGGAGCCAGCTCACGATGCAGGTTATTCATGGGAATTCTCTCCTTTCAGGGAACCGATGCCGAGCGAACCATCCTTGGATGGCGCGGTGGAGGCGGAAGTTTCAAGCGGCGCTGATGCCGTCGCGGGCGCTGGTGCCCCTGAGGATGCAGCGGGCGCGGGCTGGTCCGGGGAGACGCCGTCGAGGAACGTGGCGGTCGGAATGAAGAACAGACCACCAGTGACGGCAGTGCTGAAGTCGAGGATGCGATCGTAATTGCCGGGCGGGCGGCCGATGAACATGTTTTCGAGCATTTGTTCGATGGTACGGGGCGAGCGGCTGTAGCCGATGAAATAAGTGCCGAACTCGCCGTGGCCAGGGCGGCCGAAGGGCATGTTGTCGCGGAGGATTTTGACTTCCCTGCCGTTTTCTTCGATGGTGGTGAGGGCGTTGTGGGCGGAGGTGGGCTTGACGGAGTCGTCGAGTTCGATGTCGGAGACTTTGGTGCGGCCAATGATTTTTTCCTGGGCTTCGGTAGGGAGCTTGTTCCAGGTGTCGAGATTGTGAAGATACTTTTGGACGATGACGTAGCTTCCGCCGGCGAAAGCGGGATCTTCGTCGCGGATGAAGACGGCATCGGCGGCCGCGCTGCCGGTGGGATTTTCGGTGCCGTCCACGAAGCCGAGGAGATCGCGTTCGTCGAAGTAGCGGAAGCCGTGGACTTCGTCGGCAGTGGTGACGGCGCCTCCAAGGCGAGCCATGATCTGCGTCGCGAGCTCAAAACAGAGATCCATGCGCTTGGCGCGGATGTGAAAGATCAAGTCGCCGGGTGTGGAAACGGCGTGGCGCGGGCCGGAGCGGATTTCGCGGAAGGGATGAAGTTCGGCCGGACGCGGTGAGCCAAAGAGGCGATCCCAGGCGTCGGAACCCAACCCCATGATGCAGGAGAGCGAGTCTTCGAGGGCGCGAAAACCGACGGCGCGCAGAAGCGCGGAGAGATCGGCGCAGAGGGAAAGGACCGGGGCGCGATTTTCGTCACCCGGATTGAGGGTGACGACGAGAAAAATTGCAGCTTTTGTGAGCGGAGAGGAAACGGGCTGTGAGACGGCTACGGCGGGTGTTGATGCTTGGGCGCGGATGGGGTCGGAAGCCATTGGAATATTACGTGCCGGGGCCGGGAGAAAGTCACCCTTCGAGAAGTCCGCCTGCCCAGAGGGTAGTCAGCGGACGCGACAGCTTACCAAAGGTTGGCGAGTGGCGTCGACAGTGATGGCGCGGTGCTAGTGGCCGCTGTACTCGGTGAAGTAGGCCTGGTCGCCTTCCCACTCGGCGATATGGGCGCGGGTTTCGCCGAGGCAGTGGAAGCGGGCGTCAAATTCGTACGCCACCACGCGCTGGTCCTGGGCATCGAGGTAGCGGACGACGAAGCGGTCGGGCAGTTCGAGAGCGTC
>Ga0187778_10000296_pt1 | contig 36075 bp, 30 predicted proteins | sample 1015_Q2_SP5_20_M_FD_132418 | JGI IMG/M metagenome (GOLD analysis project Ga0187778, IMG submission 132418) | Tropical peat soil microbial communities from peatlands in Department of Meta, Colombia - 1015_Q2_SP5_20_MG | ecosystem: Environmental > Terrestrial > Soil > Wetlands > Peat | place... | reverse complement strand
GGATGTTTGAACCAGCGCATGTCCTTGACGGTGCCGTCCATCGGCATGATGCCGACGTAGGCGTCGAGATTCGGTTCGCACACCCAGTGGACGCCGCCCGCCTTGATGCGATCGAGATTGGCCGTCGTCGGAAACACGGGGAAAATAACGTGCTCTTTCGACACGGCGAAATCGTGCATCAGCGAAACGTACGGGACCTGGAACCATTCTTCCTTGACGAGTTCCCCTTGCTTGTTCGCCACGCAGTAGGAGACGTCGCGCGTCGCCATCCCGCTCGCTTCATAGCCGAAAAAGTGCAGGTCCTGGGTATCCTCATCAAGACGCGTGTGCGCGGTCATCGTTTGGCTTCGGAGCTTGCCGCGGTAGTTGAAGACGCCAATCGTGTCGAGCGTCTCCGGATGCAGCTCCACCGCCAGGCCGTCTTCTTTGAGCGCGAGCAGCTTGCCGCCATGAAAGATCGGCGTCGTGTTGTTGACACAGCGGTTGATGCCACGCACGCTCGGATCGTTCGTGTAGGGATTCCGGTAGAGGCCGAAAAGTCCGCGCCGCGCTTTTCGCTCGGCCTTCAGTCGGTCGGTCATCACGTACTTCATCTTGAAATCGACGTGGCCGTTTTCGAATTTGAACGCGCTGATCATCCCGTCGCCGCTCAGATACGTGTCGTGGCCGAGCATCGGCGGATACTGCGGGTCGGGGATCGTGCGATACCACGTGCCGTTGATTTCCTTCGGTATGTTTCCTTCTACGATCAAATCGTAGATGTCGCACTCGGTGCGCATCGGCGCATTTATGCCCTGATAGTCGAACGAATCCGGAAATTTCGTTGTCATGGCCCTACTCCTTATTCATGCGAGGGTCGTTCGAGACCGTATGATGATGTCTTCGCTGAAGATTGCCCCCGTATTAGCTGACTCCTATCATTCCCGCGACAACGCTGTCAACGTGCGCGCTGCTGTTGACGCGGGATGAGAGCCGAGCCCCACTGCGGCGGCGGCTCGAGCAGCATTTTTTCGAAATCGTCGCTCGGCAGCAGAAAGCGCCCAGAAAGCGCAGCGTAACGACCTGAAGCAAGCTGCACGCACATTTCGGCGCAACGCGCGAGGCCCGGCGCAGGGTCTTTCGCCTTGATCACGTTTTTCAGGTACTCGACCATCTGCGGCACCCAGCGCTGCGCCTCCGGCGACGCAATCGTGTGCTCGGTCATGTCCGTATAGACCGTGCCCGGTTCGATCGAAAAAACACTCACGCCAAACTCTTTCGCTTCTGCCGCCGCATGTTCTGACAATCGTATCTGGCTCGATTTCGCCACGGCGTATGCAGTCAGCTTCGGCGCAAACCACTGTCCGCCCAGCGCCGCAACGTTGATCACCGTGCCCTTGCGCCGCGCCACCATTCCCGGCATCACCGCGCGCATAAACAGCAGCGTCCCGCGGACGATCACCGCCTGCGCGTCCCACCATTCGTCGGGATCATTGACCCAGACCGGACCGAACGGCCCGGTCACTCCCGCGTTGTTGACGAGCACCGTCGTGGGTCCGAATTTCTTTTCCGCCGCTTCGACGACGCGCGCCGCATCCGTGCGATTCGTCACGTCGCCCGCGACAGCAAGCGCTCTCCCGCCTGCCGCTTCGATCTCCGCCGCAACCGCATCTATCTGATTCTTCGACCGCGCGGTCACGGTAACTGCCGCTCCCGCCGCAGCCAGCCCGTGCGCGATGGCTCTGCCGAAGCCTCGGCCTCCGCCGGTCACAATCGCATTCTGTCCGGCGAGATTGTGCGGCGCAGGTTTACTCACTTGATCGGTTTTCCGGTGACGGGATGCAAATAATGGAAGGGCACAACTTCGTTTTCTGGCCAGAAACTCGCGCGCCGCGATGTCAATTCATCGGGCCCGTTCGGATCTTCGGGATACGTCTTCGAAAATGCGGGGACAGCGTAACCCGGCTTCACTTTGCCCCAGCCCTGATCGTACGGCGCGTAGAAGAACACGTTGTAATTCAGCACGCCGATCTTCCAGACGCCGTCTTCTTTCAGATAAGTATTCTCGTAAACGCCCGCTTCCCAAAACGGCGGAAAAATCTCCGGCACGCTCTCGTGGCTTCCACCTTGCATAAAGCAGCGGTACCGCGCCTTGGCCGACATCCGGTCCGGCGCCACCGTAATCACGTCTTGCAGCAGAAGATGATCGAGCAGCAGACCGCGCGTCGGCCGATTCTTTCCGGCCGCGAATCGCTGCCCAAGCCGCCCGCAGTAAAGCCGCCGCACTCCGGCCCGCCCCTTGAATACGCCACCGAGAAAGTATGTCTCGCCGCGATCGGAGAAAAGCTCCACCACTTCTTCGTACTTGCACTTGTCCATGAAATAGCCGTACGCGTGCTGCAGACGCCGGATCGCGAGCTCGTCCTCCGCGCGTCCGAGCCGGTCCGCCAGCTCATCGACGCGCTTTTCCAGCCCCTTTAGCCTTTCTTCCGTTGTCATTTCTAATGTCGCTCCCCGCCGAACCTCGTCATCGTGAGCGCAGCGTCCCGACCGTTTTCTTCGCGGAGATCGCTTCCAGATCTCCGCGTCGGGACGCGGAGTCGAAGGATCTCTCTTCAATGCATCTATTTGCAATTGTCACCCGAGGGCAGTCCCGCGTTCTTGTTGTTCCACCGGTTCTTGATGGCGCGGGGCGAAGAGAGGGATCTGCTGTTCGCTTCTATCGTTTAACCCTCGCTGATAAACTTCGTTACCAGGCACGCTTCGAGCCCCTCGATTCCTTCCTCCGACCCGTGCCCGCTCTCCTTCACTCCGCCAAAAGGCGATTCCGGAATCGAAATCTGATACGTGTTGAGCCCGATCATTCCCGCTTCGAGCTGCTCGCCCAGCAATTTCACCATCCGCTGCGAATTGGTAAACGCAAAGGCCGCAAGCCCATACGGCAACCGGTTCGCCTGCTCGATCACCTTGTCGAAATCCGAAAATGCATTGATCACCGCGACCGGCCCGAACGGCTCCTCGTTCATGATGCGCGCCGTGTTCGGCACATCCGAAAGCACGGTCGGCGCGTAGAAATATCCGGGACTCTTCAGCCGCGCGCCGCCTGCCTGCACCTTCGCGCCGTGTTGTTTCGCGTCCTCGATGAACCCTTCGATCGCCGCGAGCCGCCGCGCGTGCACCAGCGGTCCCATCTTGTTCTTTTCCTCCAGCCCGTTCCCGACCGGCCAGCTCTTCGCGCGCTCGGCAAATCCCTGCACGAATCGGTTGTACACCTTCTCGTGCACGTAATAGCGAGTCGGCGACACGCACACCTGCCCCGCATTGCGATATTTCGCCGTCGCCGACGCATCGAGCACCTTCTCGACATCCACGTCGTCAAACACAATCACCGGTGCGTGTCCGCCCAGCTCCATCGTCGTGCGCTTCATGCCGTCCGCCGCGAGCTTCATCAAGTGCTTGCCGACGGGAATCGATCCCGTGAACGAAATCGCGCGGATCACCGGTGACGCCAGCAGATGCGTCGAAATTTCCGACGGCACGCCGTAGACAATCGCCAACACATTCGCCGGCAATCCCGCATCGACCAGGCATTTCGCCACGGCCAGCCCCGATGCGGGCGTTTCCTCCGCCGGTTTCAGGATCACCGAGCATCCCGCTCCCAGCGCTGCGCCGATTTTGCGCGCGGGATTTCCGAGCGGAAAATTCCACGGCGCAAACGTCGCGACCGGCCCGACCGGCTCTTTCACTACCGTCATCCTCGTGCCCGGTGCTCGCTGCGGCAACACGCGTCCATACGCGCGCCGCCCCTCTTCGGCGTACCACTCGAAAATATTCGCGGACATCATCACTTCGATCCGCGTCTCGTGGATCACCTTGCCGGACTCGGTCGTCGCGATGCGCGCGATTTCTTCTTTGCGCTGGCGCAGCAACTCCGCCGCGCGCTTCAGGATGCGTCCGCGCTCGTCCGGAAAAATCGCGCGCCACGTCTTGAAGCCGACCTGCGCCGCCGCAAGCGCGCGGTCGAGGTCCGCCTTCGACGCGTGCGGCACCTGCCCGATCACTTCCTCCGTCGCCGGATTGATCACCGGCGAAGTCTTCCGCCCCTCCGCAGGCAGCCATTCCCCGCCGATGAACAGCGCCAAATCCGCATATTGTGTTGCCAGTTGTGTCGCCATTTTCGTGCTCCTATCTTCGATTCGCGCATCGTTTCACGTTCGCGCAATCACCGTCAAGTAACGATCCGACCAGGATCGTCATCCCGAGCCCAGCCCCGACGTTCTCGGCTCTGGATGGGGGTGAGGGATCTGCTTTCGGCTTTCGTAGCGAAGTCTCCGCCGTTCGCTGCGGACATCTGCCTGTTCTAGAATGGGCGCTTGCTCATTTCTGCCGAATTCGACCGCCTGCGGGTCGTGCTTGTCGAGACGCGCAACCCTCTCAATATCGGCGCCGCCGCTCGCGCGATGAGCAATTTCGGCTTCCGCCATCTCCGAGTCGTGAAAGCCTACGCGCCCGCGTTCCGGGAGGCGCGCTCGGCCGTCGGCGCTTCGTCGATTCTCGCGCGCGCCGAAAAATTCGACACCCTCGCCGGCGCCATCGCCGATTGCACGCTCGTCATCGGCACCTCCGCGATTCGCACTCGTCATGTCCATCACGCCGTTCACCGCTCCGAAGACGCCGCTCGTCTGATCCATCGCCGCCTGCGTTCGAGCAACGTCGCACTTCTCTTCGGTTCCGAGAAGCGCGGCCTCACAAACGACGATCTGAGCCACTGCCACTGGCTTCTGCGCATTCCAACGTGTGACGAAAATACCTCGATGAATCTCGGCCAGGCCGTCGCCGTTTGCCTCTACGAGCTCATCCGCAACGCCAAGGCCCCGCGCGCCGCAGAAAAATCGCCCCTCGCCTCCGCCGGCGAAATTGAACGCATCACTGCCATGCTTCTCGACGCGCTGCAGCTCAGCGGCTTCCTCGATCTGCGCCGCGTCGCCGACTCCGAACAGCGCATTCGCCGCCTCGTCCGCCGCCTTCATCTGCCCGCGCGCGATGCCGTCATCTGGCTCGGCATGTTTCGCCAAATCGTCTGGAAACTCCGCTCGGGCGAAGCGAAGAACGACTAAGCGCACGCCCCGCGCTCGACGAGTGCGTGCCCTCGCGCTACTCTCTCTGCATGGATATCGACTGGCTCCGCGACCACTGCCTCTCGCTCGCGCACACAACCGAGCAAATCCAGTGGGAAGACGCACTCGTCTTCAAAGTTGGCGGAAAAATGTACGCGGTCGCCTCGCTCGAGCCCGATGACACGTGGCTCTCGTTCAAATGCTCCGCCGAGAATTTCCCCGAGCTCATCGAACGCCCCGGCGTCATCCCCGCGCCCTACATGGCCCGCGCGCAATGGGTCGCGCTCGAAACCGAAACCGCGCTCCCTCGCGCCGAGCTGCAAGCCCTGCTCGCCGAAGCACACGCGCTCATCTTCGCCAAGCTGCCCAAGAAAATTCAGTCTCAGCTCAGCACGCCGCCAAAGCGCTCTGCCTCGCGCCGCCGCGCTGCTCCGAAGTCGGCCCGCCGCGCCGCGCGCAAACGCAAATAGCTCGCCGCTCCGTGGTTGACTCGCATCCAGCCCGCCCATAACATCTTCCTTTGGGCCGGAGATCATCACTTTGATCGGCGAGACCGTCTCGCACTATCGCGTCGTCGAAAAGCTCGGCAGCGGCGGCATGGGTGTCGTCTACAAAGCCGAGGACCTCAAGCTGCGCCGCTTCGTCGCGCTGAAATTCCTTCCCGAAGATATCGCCCGCGATCGTGTCGCCCTCGAACGCTTCGAGCGCGAAGCGCAGACCGCCTCCGCTCTCGATCACCCGGGCATCTGCACGATCTACGAAATCGGCGAGCACAATGGCCAGCCCTTCATGGCCATGCAGTTCCTCGAAGGCCAGACGCTCGACCAGCTCATCGGCGGCCGCCCGCTCCCGCTCGCGCAACTTCTCGATCTCGGCATCGAAATCACCGACGCGCTCGACGCGGCTCACTCTCACGGCATCGTTCACCGCGACATCAAGCCCGCAAACATTTTCGTCACCAAGCGCGGCCGCGCCGTCATTCTCGATTTCGGTCTCGCCAAGCTCAGCACCCAAAATAGCGCGAGCAGGATGTCGAACGCTCCCACCCGCGCGACCGGAGTCACCATCGACTTGCTCACCAGCCCCGGCACCGCGCTCGGCACCGTCGCCTACATGTCTCCCGAACAGGCGCGCGGCCAGGAGCTCGACGCGCGCAGCGACCTTTTCTCCGTCGGTGTCGTGCTCTACCAGATGGCCACTGGCGCCCTGCCGTTTCGCGGCGACACTTCCGCCGTCGTATTCGACGCGATCCTGAATCGCGCGCCGGCGCCGGCCACGCGCCTCAATCCCGAATTGCCGCCCAAGTTCGAAGAGCTGATCAACAAAGCGCTCGAAAAAGATTCGCGCCTGCGCTGCCAGACCGCCGCCGAAATGCGCGCCGACCTCGAGCGCCTGAAGCGCGACACCGGCTCGGCCCGCGTCGCTGTACAAACGTCCGACAGCTCTGCCGCAAGCGCATCATTTTCGACGCCTTTGACCGGCGGCGCCGCCCCTACTCCCGAATCCGGTCGCGCAACACCTCTGACTTCGGCGCCTGCGAGAGCAACGGGACCGGCGCCGGCGATCCCCATCGCGTCACCCGGTAAGAGAGTTTGGATAGCTGCCGTCGCGATCGTCGGCACGCTCGCCGTGATCGCCGCGATTTTCTACTGGAAAGGCTTCTTCCGCACGGGCCTTGCCGCCACCGGCTTCCAAAATCTCTCGATCACCAGCCTCACCTCGACCGGCGACGTCACACTCGCCCGACTCTCGCCCGACGGCAAGTGGCTTGCCTACGTCTCGCGGCGCAATGGAAAATTCAGCTTGTGGGTTCGCCAGATCGCTGTCCCGAGCGCCGTCCAACTCATTCCGCCGACCACCGATCAGATTTACGAAGCCTCGTTCACGCCGGACGGAAATTTCGTCGACTACATCGCGCAACCTGCTGAAGGAGGCCACAGTGCCGGATTTCAAATTCCCGCGCTCGGCGGCACTCCGCGGCGCTTCCTCGACCACGCCGATTCGGGCTTTTCCTTCTCGCCGGACGGCAAGCAGATCGCCTACGCGACGGATAATTCCGACGAGACCGAAGTGCAACTCATGATCGCCAGCGCCGATGGCAGCGGCGCGCACAAAATTGCGAGCAAGCAATCGAATCCGGAGTTCGGCGACTACGGCGCCGTTTGCTGGTCACCCGATGGCAAGCGCATCGTCGTCAGCGAAAGCGATCCCAAGAATCCCAATGGCCTCTCCGGCTTGGACGAAGTCGATATCGCCACCGGAGCGGAAAAGCCCATGCCCGGCCGCCGCTGGCGCGCGATCTACGACGCGGCCTGGCTCCCCGACGGCAGCGGTCTCCTGGTTTCCGCTGAAGAAAGAACCGGGATTCCCTCGCAGCTCTGGATTCTCAGCTATCCGTCGGGTTCGCTTCGCCGCGTCTCCAACGATCTCGCCTGGTATTTGTCGGCGGGAGTCTCAGCCGACGGCAAAAACATCGCCAGCGTGCAGCAAAATATGTCGAGCGCCGTTTGGATCAGTTCCTCCGACGATTCGGGCAACCTTCGCCAGGCTACATCCGGGCGGCTCGATGGCTATGAAGGCGTCGCGTTCACACCCGATCACCACATCGTCTACTCGGCGGACCACTCGCAGAATTGGGATCTCTTCATCGCGGATCCCGACGGCGGAAATTCGCGCCAGCTGACCTTCGATAATCACTACCACGCCCACCCCGCCGTTTGCGATGGCGGAAAAACCGTTGCCTATGACACCGATTTCGACGGCGTCACTCATATCTGGAAACTCGATCTGCAGAGCGGAGCTGCCTCGAAACTGACGAACGGCCCGGGAGAGTTTTCTCCGGCGTGCGCCGGTGATTCCGATTGGATTTTCTATCAGGGGCAGGCCGAGGGTGGCGCTTCCTACATTTTCAAAATCAATTCTTCCGGCGGCGATCCGGTCAAAGTGTCGGGAGATGCAGTTCTCAGCAACCCGTTTCTTACGCTTGATGGCCACCTGCTGCTCTACGTCGTCGCGCTTCCCAACGGGACCCCAGTGGCGAAAATCATGTCGCCCGATACCGGTGCGATTGAAGGGCAAAAAATGCTGGAGCCGACCATTGACTCCGTTCATCGCATCGGCGCTTGGATGCCCGGCAACGGAGCGATGGCCATCTCCGACGTTCGCACCGGCGTTCCCAATCTTTGGGCCATTCCGTTCACTGGCGAGGGCGCCGAACGGCAATTGACTCGTTTCACCTCCGGCGTAATCTTCCGCCTCGCCTACTCGCCCGACGGCAAGCTCCTCGCCGTCGCCCACGGCACCGAAGACCGTGACGCCGTCCTCTTCACTTCCCCCAAATAGCTTCCTGATCGATTCTCCGTGTTTGGGCTCAGCCTAAGTCGATCCCACGTGTGGTACGGTTCCCAGCGCGGGCGCAGTTAGGGTTTCACCGTCGCAGCGGTGTCTGCCGACTCGTACATGCTGAGGACGTACCATCGGTCCTCGGCTTTTCGGCAAATCAAGATTCCGCTCCCATCTGCGTGCATAGAGGGTGTTTCGATCGAATACTCATAGAGGCCCCAGACGTGTGCTCCCAGCGGCCGCGCGTCACGCACCTTGAAGGAGAGACGCCCGTGCGAGCTTGCGCCAAAGTACTGCCGCAAATAATTCACGGCTTCGTCTCTTCCATGGAGTTCCCCGCGGGGCGAGGTTAGCGCGAATTCCGAATCGAAGCAGGAGCCGAGCCGCTCGGCGTCCGAGTGGTTGAAAGCCTCCAGGCAAGAGTTGATCGACTCCTCGATGCCGGCAGCCACGTTGACATCTGCCGCAGGCTGAGAAGATGGAGTGAGATGCACTACGCCTCGTTCGAGGTCGATTGTCACACCCAATTTCTCGAGCAGGTCCACCCCCAGAATTCCGTCGAGCTGCCCGCCACAGGCTTTGGAGATGGCGTTCAGGTCGATGGCCGCTAGTCGGACGTTTCGCACGACGTGTTTGCCGATCGCGATTTCGTCGACGGGAACATACCCTGCATTCAGTGCAGTGGTTGCATTCCAAGATTGAATGCTGATCTCCTTGGAGTCTTTCCCTCCGAAGGATGCCCTATTGAGAAAGGATGTCGCGGCGGTATCGACGAGGAATCGCTTGTCCTCTTTGTTCACCTCCACCGTCACGACGGGCAAGCGGTCGCAACGCTGAATCGGAATTTCAGTTACTGCCGTTTGACTCTGCGCTGTGCAGACAGGCGCGCCGAGCAGCCCGGCCGCTACGAGGATCGCAATGGCCAGCGCCTTCCAGTGAACGCGCACATCTCCCCCGCTATTGCGCTTTCGTTATCTTGATTTCGTCGATTCGTCGCAGGATCGCGGCGCGAGCGGAACGAAAGGCGTTCGGGTCGCGAAACAATCTGGAACGCCAGTTCGCGCCCATCGCCAGCGCCTGAATCTCAAAGACCAGTTGGCGGACGTCCGCGCTCTTCGTGATCTCACCAGCTTTCTGCGCGTCGCTTGCGGCTTGCTCGAGAGTACCGAGCCACTGTTTCATCAATCCTAAGATCTGCTCGCGCACGGGGCCCGGCCGATCGTCGAATTCAAGCGAAGCCGCCGAAAAAAAGCAGCCCCCGGGGAAAACCTCTTCCTCTCCGTACGCGGTCCAGTTCTCGCACAGCGCGCGCAGTCGCTCGAGGCCTTGCAGTTGAAAGGCAGGGCGCACTACGCGTTCGACAAAAATTTGCCGCGCTTCCTCAACGACCGCGAGTTGGAGATCCTCCTTCGAACCGAAGTGCGCGAAGAGTCCGCTTTTGCTGATGCGCAACACGGATGCGAGCTTGCCGATCGTGAGCCCTTCCAGCCCTTCGATCGAGGCGATGTTCACTGCTTTGCGCAGGATCGTGTGGCGTGTCCGGATTCCTCGCGGCCGCTGGACGCGGCCTTTCGTCCGGCCGATTCTTCGCCACGGACGCACCAGATTTGACGTTGCTGTCGGAGGGCTGCCGTGGGTTTTCATGGCGCCGCAGATAATAGCACGATCGTTCGTTCTATTGCAAGAATGCACCTGCGAATTTACAGACTCGTCGCGATACGGAGGCGCATGCAAGCAAGTCACGCATCGCCGCCCTCAAGAAGTCCACATACTCGCGGGCTTGCAATCCAATTCCCGTCTACTAAGATGGTCGCGTGAAGAGACTGATAGGCCGCGACGCACAAATTGGCCAACGGGCCGTTGAGCTAGCGGTCTGTGCGCACACGTATCCCGCCCGCGCAACCCTTCACAACAAGGAGAATTCCGATGTCACGATACGGCAAAGCTGCTGGCAGAAGTGTCGCGCGAGCGCTGCGCGAGCAGAAGGAGGGGAAACTTCGCTCAGGCCGAGGCGGCAAGGGCGGCAAGGTCACCAGCCGCGCTCAGGCGATCGCCATTGGTCTTTCCGAAGCGCGCAAGCGTGGCGCCAAGGTCCCGACGAAAAAATCGTAGCGGGGATTCGGCTCGATTCCGCCAAAAAGGGTGTCAACCCAAACCAGGTGTTTTCGCCCGCAAGGTCTAGAAAACAAACGATCGCGCCCCTAAAAGGGTGTCAATTTTTCGCGATGTTTCGCGCGCCTTTCTACTCGAAAGTGAAAAAAAGTAGATTTGCTCGTAACTCTATGAAAATAAACGATCGGCGTCTCGGCTACTCGAAAATGAAACGGGGGGTATTCGTGCGCCTTTCTGCTCTCGATTTTCGAGTTTCGAATTTCGCATCATTCGGTATTTGCGCCGCATCGCATAACCTCTCGGGAGGAATCATATGAGACTCAATGAATTCACGACGCTGGGACGCACCGGGCTGCGCGTCACTCCGCTTTGCCTCGGCGCCATGGGCTTTGGCACCGGCTGGGGCTGGGGTGCCGACGAGAAATCTTCGTTTCAAATGCTCGACCAGTATTTCGACGCCGGCGGCAACTTTATCGACACGGCCGACGGCTATCAGATGGGGCAAAGCGAAGAGATCGTCGGAAAGTACGTCGTCGAGCGGAAGCTGCGCGACAAAGCCGCCATCGCGACGAAATATACGTTCAACTTCGGAAACATCGGCAATCCCAATGCCGGAGGCAACGGCCGCAAGAACCTTTATCGCGCGCTCGAAGGCTCCCTCCGCCGACTCAAGACCGACTACCTCGACCTCTACTATCTCCACGCGTGGGATCTGATTACGCCCGTCGAAGAAGTCGTTTCGACGATGACCGATCTCGTCCACGAGGGCAAAATTCGCTACTACGGTCTCTCCGACACGCCGGCGTGGTATTTCACGCGCGCGCAAACTCTCGCCGAAAAAGGCGGGCTCGAGCGCTGCGCCACATTGCAGCTCGAATATTCGCTCGCCGAGCGCAACATCGAGCGCGAGCATATTCCCGCCGCGCAAGAATTGGGCATCGGATTGTGCCCGTGGAGTCCGCTGGCCGGCGGCTTGCTGACGGGCAAGTACAAGAGGGAAGGGGACAAGGGCGTCGGCGAGGGCCGGCTCGCCATGCCGAATCCGATCTTCAACAAATTTACCGAGCACAACTGGCGCGTCCTCGATGCGCTGGTCGACGTCGCGAAGCAGATCGGCCGAGCGCCGTCGCAAGTCGCCATCAATTGGCTCGCCACGCAGCCGGGCGTCACATCCGTGATTCTCGGCGCGACGAAGACCACGCAGCTCGCGGAAAATCTCACCAGCCTGGATTTTTCGATTCCGGAAAATCTGCGCGCGCGTCTCGACGAAGTCGGCAGGCCCGAAGCGGTTCACCCGTACAACTTCTACACGCCGTCGATGCAGCTGCGCCTCAGCGGAAATACGACGGTTCGCGAATGGCGTCGCGGCTACGTGTACGAGGGCTCCATCGCTCCTCCGCCCGAAAAGAAAGCGAGCGCGAGCTAGTCGCTGCTCACCTGCGCGGGAACTTCTTCGCGCACGCTTTCCGCGGCCGGAAGCTCGTCGAGCTTCCGCAGCTCGGGGAACAGCCAGGCGCACCCGGCCGTGACGGCGATCGCGCCGATTCCGCCGATTATGACGGCCGGAATCGTGCCGAAAATTCTCGCCGTCGCGCCCGACTCGAAGCCGCCAAGCTCGTTCGACGTGCCGATGAAGATCATGTCCACGGCGTTGACGCGACCGCGCATGTCGTTCGGCGTCACGAGCTGAATCAGGATTCCGCGAACGACGACGCTCACCATGTCGGTCGCGCCGACCAGAATCAGCGCGATCATCGAAAGCACCATGCTGTGCGAGATGCCGAAGAGAATCGTGGCCGCGCCGAATCCGGCCACGCACCAGAGCATCTTTGCGCCGGAGTTGCGGCCGAGCGGCCGGTGCGCGAGCAGCACCGCTGTCACCGCGGCTCCGATTGCCGGCGCGCAGCGCAGCAGTCCAAGGCCGAGCGGCCCGCTGCGCAGGATGTCCTTCGCGAACGCCGGCAGCAGATAGACCGCGCCGCCCAGCAGCACCGCGAACATGTCGAGCGAAATCGAGCCGAGCACCATCTTCTCGCTCCAGATGTAGCGGAGCCCGGCGAGAGCGGATTTCGCGCTGAAGCGCTCGCGCGGACGCGGGCGGAATTTCGGGATTACGCCGAGCATCGACAGCGCGGCCGACGCGGCCGCGAACATCGCCGCGGCGTAGACGGGCGAAGGCGTGCGAAAGATTCCGTAGACCAGTCCTCCGACCGCTGGCCCGAGAATCGTGGCCGCTTCGAAGATCGTCGCGCCCCAGGCGAACGCGCTGCGGAAGTGCTCCTCGGGCACGAGCAGCGGCAGGATCGCGCGGCTCGCAGGCGCGTTGAACGCGCGCACGATTCCAACGAGCGCGACGACGCCGTAAATCAGGCGCACCGACTGCGTGTGCGACAGGCTGATCGCAAGCAGTAGGCCCGAGCAGATCGCGAAGCCCGCGTAGCCGGTGGTCAACACTTTGCGGCGTTCGAAGCGATCGGCGGTGTAGCCTGAAACGAGAAACAGCAAAATGCCGGGTAGAAACTGCGCGAGGCCGACGAGGCCGAGATCGAGCGTGTTGTTCGTAATCTCGTAGACTTGCCAACCCACAGCGACCGACTGCATTTCCGTGGCGAGCACGATGAAGAATCGGGCGACCTGCGAAAGCGTGTAAGAGGGATAGCTGAAGACGACGCGTCCGGCGAGCCTGGGGTTCCCGGGGGTTGCAGCCATGGCCAACTACTCTGCCACAAAATCCGAATCGCGACGAGGACGCGGCCGAAGCGCTTTTTCAGGCGAGACGCTACTTTGTGGTGTGAGTCCCGAAAATTCCGTCGAAGAAAACGCCGAGAAGATGGCGGATGTCTTGATCGCTGATCGTCACACCATCGACGAGATTTTCAAGCAAAAGGGCATTCGAAAGCGCACCGAGCGCCGCGGCCGCCGCTGTGTTCGGAACCGGCAGCTTGCGGCCCGTCGCTGCGACCAAGCGGTGAAGAAGGTCCCCGACAGATGCGCGAATGCGGCGCTGGCGCGCGCGAAGCCGCGCATGAGCTTCGGGATGGCGGATCGCGTAGAGCTTGAATTCGAGCGAGAGCAGGACGAGGCGCCGGTCCTTTGCGAGCTGCGCGTAGTGTTCCCGAAGCGCGCGAAGGCGCGCCGTGGGATTGGCGTGCTGCGCGAGCAGGGCAGTGACTTCACCGATGCGCTGCGCGACCCAGTCTTCGAGCAGTGCGAAGAAAATGTCTTCCTTGCTGCGGAAGTTGGCGTAGAAGGCGCCGCGCGTGTATCCCGCGAGTCCGGCGATATCTTCCAGCCGCGCGGCTTCAAATCCGTCGCGAGCAAATGTTTTCTCGGCGGCGGCGAGCAGACGGCGGCGCGTGGCCAGCGTGCGAGCCTGTTGTCGGGTGGCCGGCGAACTCGGCCTGCTCGCCAACGTCGTTTCCCGTGTCTGAGTGCGTGCCCGATTCACCGCATCCCTCGCCCGCACGCTTTACAGCATACATACATGCATGTATCTTATTCGTATTGGCCTTTTCTGGCAATAGACTTCCATGGCTGCCGCTGCCATCACGATCGATCACGCCGCTTGGCGCCCGCGCCACAACCCATGGGTCGTCGCCTTCACGGTGACGCTCGCGACCTTCATGGAAGTGCTCGATACTTCCATCGCCAACGTTGCGCTGCCGCATATCGCGGGGACCTTTGGCGCGAGCCAGAACGAGGCCACGTGGGTCCTGACGAGCTACCTGGTTTCCAACGGAATCGTGCTCCCGGTCAGCGCGTGGCTCGCGACGCGAATTGGGCGCAAACGGTACTACATGTCTTGCGTGGTGATGTTCGCCGGGAGCAGTTTCCTTTGCGGGCTCGCGCCGACACTTGGCGCACTCGTCCTCTTCCGCATTTTGCAGGGAGTGGGCGGTGGCGGGTTGCAGCCGAGCGAGCAGGCGATCTTAGCGGACACCTTCTCGCCGGAGCAGCGCGGCATGGCGTTTTCGATTTATGCGATGGCCGTCGTGCTGGCTCCAGCGATCGGCCCGACGATCGGCGGCTGGATTACGGACAACTACAGCTGGCGATGGATTTTCTATATCAACGTCCCGATCAGCATCATTTCGCTTTTTCTGACGCAGCGCGTCGTCGAAGATCCGCCGTATCTGGCACAGGAGAAAATCAAGGCGAAGAAGGCAGGCATCGACTACTGGGGTCTCGGCTTGGTGGCGCTCGGCGTGGGCACATTGCAGATGGTGATGGACAAGGGGCAGGAGCTTGACTGGTTCGGGTCGCACTTCATCGCGTACGGGCTGATACTTTCGGTCGTCGCACTAATTCTCTTCATCTGGCGGCAATGGCACCACCCGCATCCGATCGTCGAGATAACACTCCTGAAAAGGCGAAATCTCGCGACGGCGATGATGTCGATGGTGATGCTGGGATCGGTACTTTACGGCATGACGGTGGTGCTGCCGCAATTCCTGGAAACGCTGATGGGCTACACGGCGGCGCAGGCCGGCGAATGCATGGCGCTGGGCGGTTTCCTGATGATGCTCACAATGCCGATGGCCGGCGCGCTGAGCGGAAAATTGGATCCGCGCATCCTGCTGGCGTTCGGCTACGCGGCCACGGCGGCGGGGCTCTACTACGTGGCGCTACATCTGAGTTTGGATATCGGCTTTTCGACGGCGGCGATGCTACGGACGTACCAGGTGGCGGGTCTGGCGTTCATATTCATTCCGTCGAACGTGCTGTGCTACGCGGGAATCCCGCGTGAGCGCAGCAACCAGGTCGCGAGCATGATGAATTTCGTGCGCAACATCGGCGGTAGTATCGGAATCGCGCTGGTCAGCACGCTGATTACGCGCGCGTCGCAGCGGCGGCAGGCATACATGGCCGCCAACATGAACAGCGGGAATCCGCGATTCCGCGACATGGTCAACGGGATGTCGGCGATACTGCAGAGCAAGGGAATGAGCGCGACCGACGCCATGCATCACGTATACGCCCGGATGGATATGATGGTTCAACAGCAGGCGGCCGCTGTGGCCTACAAAGACGTGATCTCCGTCCTGGCTGTCGTCGTGGCGTGCCTGATTCCCCTGGCCTTTATCATGCAGAAGCCGACGAAGGAGAAGCTCGAAGCTCCCCCGCCGCACTAGCTAACGGGAGAGGATCGCCTGCGGGGAACCGGCGTGTCTCGCTCGAGGCGAGCGTCCTGATTGTCACTTTTTCAGGGAAGCCTGCCAGTTCAGCACGACGGTGAATGGAGGTTGCGCGGCGGGGTTCGCATTGGAAGGCGCAGGCATCAGGAACCGTTTGCCGTCGGCGGAAACGTCGTAGAAGAGCACGCCGGCCGGCACTTTGAACAAGGCCTTGGGAATCCCAGCCTGAAACACTCCGCTCGTGCTCACAGGAACAGCCGTCATCATCCCGCCCATCGCAGACAAATAGAACAGCTCCTTGCCGTCATGGCTCCAGATGGCATTCGTTCCACCATCTTTCGACACCATCCACTTGCCTGTGATCGCTGCGGCTTCTGAGGGCGACGATCCCATTGCGACAGAAGCGTTAAACGGACGCACGTAGATTTGATCCTTGCCGGACTCACTGGAAGAATAGGCGATCCAGCGGCCGTCGGGAGAAAACCGGCCGACCGCTTCGTCGAACTGGGAATCACTCGCCCGGATGGGCTTGCGGTCCCCATCTCCGCCCGTGACAGGTAGCAGCCATAGCCGGTCGGGCGGTATGGCGTCGAAATAGAGCAAAAAGCGCCCGTCAGGAGACCAACTGCTGGGAGTAGGAACCCTGACTTCCGGCACCGACTTGTAAAGCAACTCAGCCTCGCCCGCCAGGTCCGAGAGCTTCTGGTACAGAACAAACGGTCCTCCGCCGTTGGAGGTAAATGCGATCCGGCTGCCATCGGGGGACCAAACTGGGTAGAAATCCGCGCCTGAATCGAACGTGAACCGCGTGGTCACGCCTCGCGCGAACTCATACAGCCAGAGATTCCGGGTCGCCGGGTTTGCGGCATCGGCGCGGTCGAACGCCACCCGCTTCCCGTCCGGTGACAGGGAGACGGTGCGGTAAGAGCCAGGATCGCCAAACGCTCCCAGATCTTTTCCGTCGCGCTCGAACCAGGTGAGCTGACCCTGAACAATGCCCCTGACGCCGGATGCCGTCACAGGCTGCGAACCCTGCATATAGACGAGTACATTCGTGTCAGAGGCCGAGAAATTCACGTTTGCAACTTGGTCTGTAATCGGAACCGCATCGCCTGTCAGTTCCAGCCGCCGGGTGTCGAAGGACTGCGCCATCAACGTGCCATACGACCCGGACGCGCCAGCCCCGCGCACAAAAATCAGATACCCAAGAGACGGATTCGAGGAGGGTACATAAACAGCGCTCGAAAAGTCTGCCAGCAGGTTCTTGAGCGGCAGCCCTTTCGGACCGGCATCCACCGACCCAAGATAAATGCCGGTGCTGCCAGCTCCCGAAGGTGCAAGAAGCGTGTACAGGAAGTGGCGCCCGTCCGGCAAGAACCAAGGAGTGTCGGCAATACCACCCGTAGTCAGTGGCGAGGCTGAACCACCGGCTGCCGAGACTTTCCAGAGGCCCACGGCGGATCCGAAAACGATCTCGTCGTCGCGGTTCCATGTGCCCCCGTTCACGGATGGGCAGTCACAGAGGGTCAAGGGCGGGCCACCAGCGGAGTCGATTTTCTTCAACTTGGCCTGCGCAAGAAACGCGAGGAAGCGGCCGTCGGGAGACCAGAACGGAATCCCGCCCGCGCCCTCCGTGCCGTCGAGCTGCCGCACTTCAAGCGTTTCGAGAGATCGTACCCAAATGCGGTTCTGGCCATCCGCGCCCCTGCCGATGAACGCCAGCTTGCGGCCGTCAGGCGAAAGTGCGAAGCCCCCGCTCACCGTCAGATTCGTCGGCAGGGCGACTTCGAATTGCACGACTGAACGGGCGGCGGGCGTTTGGCGCACGTACAGCCACGCCAGAAAGACCGCAACAAGCACCGCGACAGCGGCCACAGCGGATGTGAGCCGGAGTCTCCATTGTGCCGCCGGGCTTGGAGCCGAAGCGGCCACTTGAGCATCTGCCGCTCCCGACAGGATTTCATCGAGCGAGATGCGCGCGTCGCCAATGTCGCGCAATCGCTGTTTCGGATCTTTCTGCAAGCATCGCTGCAATAGAACGCGAACACGCACCGGCGTGCCGGCAGGGACCTTCGACCAATCCGGCTCCTCTTTGATGATCGCAGCCAGGGTGTCAGTCACCGTTTCGCCGTGAAAGGCCATTTTGCCCGTCAGCATTTCGTAGAGCACGCAGCCGAAAGCCCAGATGTCGGCGCGGCGATCGACTGCTTTGCCTTTGGCTTGCTCGGGAGACATGTATGCAGCCGTGCCGAGCAAGATTCCCTGCTGAGTGGCTAGGCGGCTTATCGTGGGTGAGGTCGAGATGTCGATCGAGGCGATGTCGCCTTCGAGAGCTTTCGCGAGACCGAAATCGAGGATCTTGACAGTGTCGTCGCCAGTCACCTTTACGTTGGCCGGCTTCAGGTCGCGGTGAACGATGCCGTGCTCGTGGGCATATTCAAGCGCGTCGGCTATTTGCCGCGCGATGCGAACGGCCTCGTCGACCGGAATCGGTCCCTGGTGGATGCGATCGGCGAGCGTGGGGCCTTCGACGAGCTCCATCACCAGCGCATGCGTGCTGCCGGAATCTTCAAGGCCGTGAATCGTCGCGATATTGGGATGGTTGAGCGAAGCGAGGACTTTGGCTTCGCGCTGGAACCGCGACAGGCGGTCGGCGTCGTGCGCAAAACGATCCGGCAAAATTTTCAGCGCGACATCGCGTCCGAGCCTCGAATCGCGCGCGCGATAGACCTCGCCCATGCCGCCGGAGCCGAGCGGCGACGTGATGTCGTATGGGCCGAGACGAGTGCCAGAGGAAAGCGTCACGATTTTTCTCGCATGTGAAGATGCAAGGTTGGTTGTTCTTCCGCGATGGCCGGGACGAGCGGCCGCGAAAACGCGGCTATCTTAGTCTTCGTTTTACCACTAGGTCAACGAAAGCTGGTCGCTTGGGTAGGTGATGCGAGTGCCGCGGATGCGGGCGAACGGCGTGAGCTTGTGTTCCTTTGGCGCGCTGGCGCTGACGATTTCGAGAACGCGGATTTTGCGGATCATAAGCGCGTCGGCGACGAGCGAGCGATGGCAGCGCCATGGAACCGCTTCGGCGCACATCAGCGCCGTGGGGCGAGCCTCCGCTAATTTGATTACGCGATCAAGCGCGGCTGCGAATTCATCGGTTTGCATGTAGTCGGCGAAGCCGCGAAAGCTGGCGTTGCGCCAGCCGAGATTGATCGAATCGGTCTTAGCATGGCGCAGGCCGCCGAGCGCCTTGACCTGAACATAACGGATGCGAGCGGCGCGGAGCGATGCGGCGAGCGCATCGGAATTGAATTGCGGATTGTGGCGCGATTTCGGAATCGTGCGGATGTCGATCAATTGCGTGACGCCGTTGGAACGCAGAAGCTCGATCAATTCTTCGATGGGACGCGTCGAGTGACCGATTGTGAAGATTGTGAGAGGAGTGCGAGTGCTGCGAGGTTTCGCGCGCGGCATGAAACGATCGCCCTACGGTACGAAATAGTAGCGCACCAAATGGAAGAAAACAGGAGCGGCGAAGCAGAGCGAATCGATGCGGTCGAGAATTCCTCCGTGGCCTTCGATCACCGCGCCGTAATCCTTGACGCCGGCATCGCGCTTGATCGCGCTCATGACGAGGCCGCCGAAAAAGCCCAGAAGAGTGATCGCGAGCGACAGCGCAGCGGACTGCAGTCGCGTGAACGGGGTTGCCCACCAAATGGCGGTGCCGAGAGCGATTGCTGATACCACGCCTCCGACGAAGCCTTCCCACGTCTTGTTGGGGCTCACGACGGGCGCGATTTTGTGGCGTCCCAGGAGCTTTCCCCAGATGTACTGAAAGACGTCGCTCATCTGATCGACGATGACGAGATAGAGCAGCAGGCGAGCGTCGTGCCATTCGAACCCCGGAATGCGGAGGAGCAGCAGCGCGGGCGCGTAGCTCAGGCAGTAGCTGCAGATCATCAGCCCGAAGGAGATTTTGGCCGCACGCTCGAGGAAGTGCTGCGGATCGCCGGCCAGCGCGATGCGCGTGGGGATGAAGAGAAACGCGAAAACGGGGATCAGAATGGCGAAGAAGCCGTACCAGGAAATTCCGATCAGGTAATACTGCAGCGGCGTGATGATGAAAAAACTCCAGAAGAGAGTGCGGTGATCGCCGTGGCGCGTGGGCACAAGGGTCATGTACTCGCGTAACGCCAGGAATGAGAGCAGGCAGAAAAGCACGAGCGTGCCGACCCGTCCGATGAAAAGCGAGAGCGCGAAGATCGCGCACATCTTCCACCAGGCGCGCGTGCGGGAATTCATGTTGTCGATGACGGCGCGGGCGGAATCGGTTTTGGCGGCGCGGCGGAGCAGGTGGCCAATGACCGTCGCGACGATGAGCAGCACGAGCACGCCGCCGAACAGCCTCGTTAGCGGCGGGTCACTGAAGATGCGGGCGATCACGCGAGCGATCATGCGGGGGCTCCACGACGGAGACCGCGGACCGCTTCGCGCGCGCGAGTGAGAAAGTCGGCCTTTGATTCGTTCTCAGCGGCTTGAATCGGCGCGCCGAAAATCAGCGAGCTGACAAGCGGCACAGGCAGGAATTCACCTTTCGGCAGAATCCGATTTAGATTCTCGAGATACGCGGGCACGAGTTGGACGTCCGGCCGACGTCGCGCGAGATGATATAGACCGCTGCGGAAGGGCGCAACTTCTTCGCCGGTGCCGCGCGTGCCTTCGGGGAAAAGAATCAGCGAATAGTCGGAGCCGAGCGCGTCGTCGAGCTGCTCGATCACGTCGGGGCCGGTGCCTTTGGCATGCGCCAGACCCTCGGCGCGTGCGCCGGCACCTCGTTCGATGAGCACCGCGTGAAACACGCGCAGCGCGATGTAAGCTCGCACACCTTTCTCCCAATAATCCTTCGCAGCGACGGGCCGCGTGACGGCGCGAAGTTCGGAAGGAAGCGCCGACCAGAGTACGACGAAATCGAGGTGGCTCGTATGGTTGGCGAAGTAGACGCGCTGGCGCGGCTCGGTTACGCAACCCTCCCAGCGCACTTGCACGCCGCTGATGAGACGCGCGAAGGATGCGATGACGCCGGCGAGCGGATGAACGGCGGGCGTCACGGGGCGGAAGTCCGGGCGGATGCGCGCAATTCGCGCAGGGCGCCGCGCGCGCGATTGATGATCGTCAGCACGAGTAGAACTGCCATCACGGCGAGGACGTACGAAATCCATCGCGCGATCGGAACGCGCAGGCCGAGGAGCAGTCCCATGAGACCGAAGAGGAACGCGCGGTCGCTCTTGCCCATCGGGCCATCGTAACGCCGCGACGCTCCGATCTGCACGCCGATCACGCCGGTCATTTCACTGAGAACTGCGAGCAATACCACGGCGAAAACCAGCCACGGCTGGAAGCCCGGCACGAGCGCGAGCGGAGCGTAGAGCCCGGCGTCGGCGACTACATCACCGAGCTCGTTTAGAATCGCGCCGAGGGCTGTTTTCTGGTTGTGCTCGCGCGCGAGCATTCCGTCCATGGCATTGAGCGCCATGCGGAGAAGAAGAACGGCAGGAAGAAGAAGCAGAACGCGGCCGACGCGCAACCACGCAATCGCGCCGCCCGTGGCGAGCGACAGCACGAGCGCCAAGAGCGTTACCTGATTTGCGGTGACGCCGCATCGTGCGAGCAGGCGCACGATAGGGCGCAGCGTATTTTGGAACGCCGGCTTCAGGTCGTAGATGCTCGCCATCGCGCAGCTCCTTCGGTTTGCTGCCCGCCTACGCGGCGATGTTTGCGATCAGATAACACTCCAATAGATGGCATAGAACGCGGTCCAGACGATCAAGTGAATCGCCAAGATTTGCGAGGGAGTCAACCGGAGGGATCTGCGCAGCCACGTTCCCAAGGGCGCGGCGAGAGCCCAGACGAGGACGAAGCGGTAGGCGCGAGCCGGGAATGTGCCCAGCAGAAACCACAGCTCGCTCACGCGTGATGGAGCGGTAACGGCGTACACCTTGTACGGAGTGCCGGTTACCGGCGCGATGAAAATTGCGCCGATGCCATGCGAAGCATATCGCATCTCGGCGCGCGCGAGCATTCGGGCGCTCACGAAAGGCACGCGGGTGACAGCGTGGCGCGCAGCGGTCGGATCGCGCGCGGCCCAGCCAAACATGATCGCGCCTGCGAGCACGGCTCCCAGCGCCGCTGCGGCTATGTGCTTCCACGCGCGTCGCGGGTCGAAAAGTGCAGCGAGCGAAATCACGATGTCGGGAACTAAGAAGAAGAGTGTGCCTTCCGCGACTCCCCAAGTGAATGCAAGAGCCACGCCGGGACCGCCGGTCATCAGCTTGATCCAAGATGGCGCCCGATCAGCGCTGCGTTCGACGCCAGCCGGAAGACTCTCGTGTTGCGGCATTGTTTCGATTTCGTGAAATTGTATACCGAACGCTTTTGGCCCGACATCTCCGCGGTGCCCGGTGCGCTTGGGCGGCGACAGAATTCTGCTTCTGTCGCGGATGCTGGATAAGGATAATGGTGGCCTGCGAGTAGCCGTTGTTGCGCAGGGCGCGGGCATCCCTCGGCTTCGCTCGGGACAAGAGAGTGCCTGCACCACGGAAGGGCTCATGGCGGAAGTCAACACACTGTTCTGGGACAACGGCGGCGTAATCCTGACCAATGGCTGGGACCGCGGATCGCGTCGGCTGGCTGTGGAGCAATTCCATCTAGATTTCGCGGAGTTTGAAGACCGTCACGAGCTGATGCTCAACGCGTTCGAGTGCGGCGAAGCCAGCCTCGACGAATATCTTCAGCGGACGGTTTTCTACCGCGAGCGGTCATTCACCATGCAGGATTTCAAAGACTTCATGTTCGCGCAGTCGCAGGCGCTACCGGAGCCGCTGGCGTTTTTGGGCGAGCTCGCGGCGACGCACCGCTACATGATGGCGGCGCTGAACAACGAATCGCTCGAAATCAACGAGTACCGAATCCGCACGTTTCGCTTGCGTGAGTATTTCGGGGCATTTTTCAGCTCGTGCTATCTGAGGGTGCGCAAACCGGACCGCGGCATTTACAGTCTGGCGCTAAAAATCTCGCAGCGCGAGCCGGGCGAGTGTGTGCTGATCGATGACCGCGGGCTGAATCTGGAATGCGCCCGGGAGCTGGGCATGCACACGATTCAGTTCGTAAACGTCGCGCAATTGCGCGACGACCTGGCGCAATTGGGAATCAAAACCGACGGGCAGCAGTGGCCGTAGCCGACGAGGAGGCGAGCAATGGAACTGGGGATGGTTGGGCTTGGGAAAATGGGCGGTTTCATGGTGGAGCGGCTGGTGCACGGCGGGCATCGCATCGTCGGATTGGACCGCGACGCTGCGGCCGTTGCACGCGTGGTCGAGAAGGGCGCGACGGGCGCGGACTCGATCGAAAAGCTGATCGGGCAACTCAAGGCACCGCGCGCGATCTGGATCATGGTGCCGTCCGGCAAGCCCGTCGACGACACAATTGATCTCCTGCTGCCTCATCTTGCGCCGGGCGACACGATCATCGACGGAGGAAATTCGTATTACCGCGATTCGGTGCGGCGCGGTGCGGCGCTTGCGCCCAAGAAGATTAATTTCGTCGATTGCGGAACAAGCGGAGGTGTTTGGGGGCTGACGGAAGGCTACAGCATGATGATCGGCGGCGACGCGGAAGTCGTGAAGCGGCTGGCGCCGATTTTTCAAACGCTCGCGCCGGGGCCGGAGAAGGGCTGGGGGCGCGTGGGACCGACGGGCGCGGGGCACTACGTGAAGATGGTCCACAACGGAATCGAGTACGCAATCATGCAGGCGTATGCCGAAGGGCTCGATTTGTTCCGGCACAAGACGGAGTTTGGGCTCGACCTTCTGCAGATTACGAAAATCTGGCAGTACGGCAGCGTGGTCCGCTCGTGGCTGCTCGATCTGACGGTGGACGCACTATCGAAGAATCCGACGCTCGACGGCATTGAGGCGTTTGTCACCGATTCAGGTGAAGGACGTTGGACGGCGATGGAGGGGATCGAGCACGGAGTACCGTTGCCGGCGCTGACGGGGGCGCTGGACGCGAGATTCCGTTCGCAGGATCCACAACCGTTTGCGAATAAGTTGCTGGCGATGATGCGCCACGAATTCGGCGGGCACGCCGTGAAGACGGCGAAGAAGTAGTTGCGACGAAGCAGCGACGTTCAAAGAATTTCCAATCGATGAGAGAGCCACGGCGAACGGAGATCGCGCCGTCCGCAACTGCCAATGAAAATGGACATCCGAGTTTTTCCCGATATTGACGCGTTGAATCGCGCGGTGCTCGACGGGCTGCTCCGCATCATGGCCGACTCCGCACGCGAGCGTGGCCGGTTTGCGATCGCGCTCTCAGGCGGACGAACACCGGAAAGGCTTTACCGCCTTTGGGCGGATAGGGAGCAGCGAGAGGCACAGACGCCATGGGACAAAGTGTATCTGTTTTGGGGAGACGAGCGATACGTTGGCAAGGATGACGCGCTCAGCAACTATCGGATGACGCGGGAAGCGCTGATCGCGCGCGTCGCGATCCCCGCTGGCAATGTGCATCGGGCTCCCGGGCCAGGCGATGCGACAACGCCGCAAGCGGCGGCGGAGGCGTACGAGGCAGATATGCGGAAATTCTTCGGTTCAGCGGCGCCTGCTTTCGATTTGCAACTTCTGGGCCTTGGAGTCGAGGGGCACACGGCGTCGCTCTTTCCCGGATCACCGGCGCTGGAGGAGAAGAATCGCTGGGTAATGGCGGTTGAGGCATTGGCCAAGCCTCCGCAGAGGCTGACGCTGACGCCGGTGGTGCTGAATCAGGCCCGGAACACTTTTTTTCTGGTAGCTGGAGAAGATAAGAGAGAAATCATTCGCGCTTTGCGTTCTGAGCCCGATGGGATACCGAGCCAATACCCGGCTGGGAGGATTCGTCCTGCGGGCGGACTGGTTTGGTATCTCGATAACGCCGCAATGGGCTGAAAAGTCAGAGTTTGTCTGAAACTTGACCCCAGCCTCCTGCGTCTAAAATATTGAACAGCAAACTGGCAGCGCGGCCCTCCAGGTAAGCAGCCAATAGGAACCAAAAGGGTCCGAAGACGGGGTATGATACCGTCTTCCGCTCTCGGGTCTGCGTCAGCTATTGCAGATTTGCCTGCAGTGGTCATTTCCGTGCAACAACAGAGGGAAGAATCGGGGATGCGTCGATCGATGAATAGCAATCTTAGTCAGGTAGGTCTGGCCGCCGCAATTCTGGCCGCCATCCTCCTCGCCAGTTGCACGACCAAGACCGCTCAGACAGCCCCAAGTTTCACGGTGCCTGTGACGGTAACCAAGGCGGTCCAAAAAACCGTACCGATCGAGCTGACTGCAATCGGTTCAGCGGACGCTTATTCGAATGTATCGGTCAAGGCGCAAGTGAACGCGGTCCTTCAGGAAGTGCATATCAAAGAGGGGCAGTTCGTCCAAAAGGGAGATCTGCTCTTCACGCTCGATGCGCGGCCGTTTGAGGCGTCGCTGGCGCAAGCACAGGCCAACCTCGCAAAAGACAAAGCGCAGGCCGAACTCAACGAGGTGCAAGCGCAACGGTATGAGCAGCTCTATAAGGCCGGAGTCGCCGCGAAAGAGCAGTACGACACGATGAAGGCCAATGCCTCCGCGCAGGAGGCGGCTGTAGCGGCCGATCAGGCGGCAGTCGAATCGGCCCGCTTGCAATTGGAATATTGCAAGATCTACGCGCCCATTAGTGGGCGGACGGGTGCGCTGCAAGTTTATCCGGGAAACATCGTCAAGCAGAATGACGTGCCCGTATTGATTGTCATTAACCAAGTGACGCCAATTTTCATCGACTTTTCGATTCCCGAGCAGTACCTGAGCACAGTTCAAAAATTCATGAATCAGGGAAAGCTGCGCGTAGAAGCCACTCCGTACGGCGACACGCAGCCTGAGATCGGCTATCTCACGTTCGTTGACAACAACGTGGACACTACGACCGGCACGATTAAATTGAAGGCGACTTTCGAGAATTCTGATCACCGGCTGTGGCCCGGACAGTTTTCTACAGTGTTGCTGCGCATGGCACAGGATGAAAACGCGACGGTGGTACCCTCGCAAGCAGTGCAAACCGGGCAGCGCGGCGACATCATCTGGGTCGTGAATTCCGATATGAGCGTGGATCAGCGAACCGTGAAAGTCGGGCGCACCGTGGGTACAGAGTCCGTAATTATGAGCGGAGTGCAGCCCGGCGAGACCGTAGTGACCGACGGGCAGCTTCGCCTCATTCCGGGAATGCGGGTGCAGGTCACCAACGCGGTGCCGACGAGCTAAAGAGCGTTTCGATGAATATTTCAGAACTATTCATCCGACGGCCGATCATGACGACGCTCGTCATGGTAGCCATCTTGATTTTCGGCATCATCGCGTATCGCTCGCTTGCCGTCAGCGACCTGCCGACCATCGACTTCCCAACTATTTCGGTCTCCGCGAGCCTCCCTGGTGCCAATCCGGACACGATGGCAGCAGCGGTAGCGACGCCGCTCGAGAAGCAATTTTCCACGATCGCCGGCATCAACTCGATGACGTCGACAAGCCAGTTGGGCGGCACGTCGATCACACTGCAGTTCGATCTCAGCCGCAACATCGACGCTGCCGCGCAGGACGTACAGGCGGCGATTGCGCGGGTGCAGGGCCAACTCCCTCCCAACATGCCGAGCCCGCCGACCTTTCAAAAAGTGAATCCCGCGGACCAGCCCGTCTACTTTCTGGCGCTGAGCTCGGCGACACTTGCTCCGCAGGTGGTTGACCAGTACGCGGAAACACTGCTCGGGCAGCGAATCTCGATGGTGAAGGGTGTGGCGCAGGTACAAGTTTTTGGTTCGCAGAAGTATGCGGTGAGGATCAAGCTCGACCCGCAAGCCCTGGCGTCGCGGCAGATCGGCATCGACGAAGTTACGACGGCCGTGCAGAACGCGAATGTGAATCTGCCCACGGGCACGCTCTATGGCGCGCACAAGGCGTACACAGTGCAAGCAACAGGGCAGTTGATGCGCGCCTCGCTCTACCGGCCGCTGATCGTCGCGTATCGCAACGGATCGCCCGTGCGGCTGGAGGAACTGGGCAACGTCGTCGATGGCGTGCAGAACGACAAAGTGACGAATTCCTACAACGACGAGCACGCGATCATTCTGGCCGTCCAGCGGCAGCCGGGTACGAACACGGTGCAGGTCGTGGACGGTGTAAAACAGGTTCTGCCGCAATTTCGAGAGATCATTCCTCCATCGGTGAACATGATCGAGGTGTACGACCGGTCGGCAGCGATTCGGCAATCCGTGAATGACGTTAAGTTCACACTCTTCGTCGCGATCTGCATGGTCGTGTTGGTGATCTTCCTGTTCTTGCGGAACCTTTCGGCAACAGTGATTCCGAGCATCGCGTTGCCGATGTCGCTGATCGGAACGTTCGCAGTGATGTATTTGCTCGATTACACCGTCGACAATTTGTCGCTGATGGCGATGACGCTATCGGTCGGATTCGTCGTGGACGACGCCATTGTGATGCTCGAAAACATCGTGCGTCACATGGAGGCAGGCGAAAACCCGCTCAATGCGGCGTTGAAAGGCTCTCGGGAGATCGGATTCACCATCCTGTCGATGACGTTATCGCTGGCGGCCGTATTCCTGCCGGTATTTTTTATGAGCGGAATCATCGGGCGGCTGCTGCACGAATTCGCAGTTGTGATCATCATGTCCGTGCTGATCTCCGGATTTGTGTCGCTAACGCTGACGCCGATGCTGTGCAGCCGGTTTCTGCGGGCGCAGCACGAGCAGCGGCACGGCCGGGTTTACATGGCGCTTGAGGGATTTTTCGACCGGCTGCTGAAGCGGTATGACGTTTCGCTGCAGTGGGCGTTACGCCACCGCGTTTTCGTCATGGCGACGTCGGTAGTGATCCTGTTCATCACGGCCTGGCAATTTGCCGTGATTCCCAAGGGCTTTTTGCCGGAAGTCGATGCGTCCATGCTGCAGGGCTACACGCGGGCGGTGCAGGGCATTTCCTTCGACTCCATGAAGGCTCACCAAGAGGCCCTGAATAAAATCTTTCTTGCCGATCCGAACCGGGCCGGCTTTTTCTCCACAGTCGGGTTAGTGGGCACGGGCGGCGGGAATTCTGGCTTCGTATTCCTTCACCTAAAGCCGCCTTCCCAGCGGCCGGAAGTGCCCAGCGCCGCCATGCTGGCCTTAGAACACAAATACGGTGGAACTCCGCTGATCGGCGGCCTTCTGCGCGCCACCGCGCCGCTTTTCATGCATCACCCCGACATCACCGAAGTCATGCAGGAGCTGCGGGCGAAGCTCAACAAAACTCCCGGAATCATGGTGTTCTTGCGGAACCCGCCGCCGATTCAGATCGGTGGGGACGTGACGGAAAGTCCGTATCAATTCACTTTGCAGAGCCCCGACACGACGGAACTATATAAGGTGGCCACCGATTTCGAGCAGCGGATGCAGAGCCTGCCAATGATTCAGGACGTCACGAGCGACTTGCAGATCGCCAATCCACAAGTCGACGTAAGGATCGATCGTGACAAAGCATCGGCGCTTGCCGTGACCGCAGAGCAAGTGGAAGACGCGCTCTATACCGCGTACGGGCAGCGGCAGGTCTCGACGATTTATGCTCCGAACGACGAGTACTGGGTGATCGAGGAACTTGAGGATCAGTATCAGAGGGACCCTACGGCTCTTTCGTTGTTGTACGTGCGTTCGGGAACCGGGAATCTAGTCCCGCTGAGCGCGGTGGCAAGTTTGGGGACGAGCCTCGGACCGCTGACGGTGAACCACCTGGGCCAGCTTCCCGCCGTCACGATTTCGTTCAATCTGAAACCGGGAACGGCCATCGGACAGGCGGTTGATGCGATCAACGATCTGGCGCGATATTTGCCTCCGACAATTTCCACGCAGTATCAGGGAACTGCGCAGGCCTTCGAGTCCTCGCTGACGGGCTTGGGCGTCTTGCTCCTCATCGCGATACTTGTGATCTACATCGTTCTCGGAATTCTCTACGAAAGCTTTATACATCCGCTCACGATTTTGTCCGGCTTGCCATCAGCAGCTTTCGGCGCGCTGCTGACGCTCCAGATATTCCACATGAGCCTCGACTTGTACGGGTTCGTTGGCGTGATCATGCTGATCGGCATTGTGAAAAAGAACGCGATCATGATGGTGGATTTCGCCATCGCCCGCGAGCGTGAAGGCCACACCACGGCAGCAAAGGCCGTTTACGAGGGCTGTCTCGTCCGCTTCCGGCCAATCATGATGACCACGATGGCCGCGCTCATGGGCACGCTGCCCATCGCGATCGGGTCGGGATCCACGGCGGATTCCCGAAGGCCGCTGGGAGTGGGGGTAGTCGGCGGGCTGGTCTTCTCACAGCTCGTGACGTTGTACCTCACGCCCGTGTTTTACACCTACATGGACACGTTCCAGAGCTGGATGGAACGCAGGTTTGGAAGGATCGTGGGAATCGCCAAGCCGCGGCTGGCGGATACCTCGGCGTCGGCAGACTGAAGTTCCTCGCGTTGTTCGCCAATTCTGCTCCTGTTTTTTCGCTTGTCCCCAAGTACAGCGAAGAGAATGTCTTCACGTACCATTGACCCACTTCGGATGCACTCCTAGGATGACATTGGATTTAGAAGTGAAGCCGGCGAAACGTATCTCCCCGAGCAGCTAACTCCGGCGTTTCGCAGCAGTTCATGGGGACACTTTCAAAAATGCCCTTCGGGGAAAACCTACCCAGGGATATTCGGTCCAGAAAGAAGCGCCGCGGACCTCGGATGAATTCGCGCGTGCCCGTGACAATCGAATGGAACGGAAGCGCGGGACCGTTGCACTTTGAAGCGGGATTCACGCGTGTGGTCAATACCTACGGCTGTCTGCTCGTAAGTCCTCGGGAAATCGAATTGCGCGAACGAATCCGACTGACCAATCTCGCGACACGCCACGTTGCAGAAGGCGTAGTGGTTTGGAAGGGAGCGCAGCGGCCGGATGGATGGGATGTAGGGGTGGAGTTAGTCTCCGCCGATCTGAATTTCTGGGGGGTCGAGCTATGAAGATTCAAAGTTTGCACGTTCCGAAGTCAAAGCAATCGCCTTATGCGCGGCCGCACATGGGAACAGCGCATTCGAATCCAGAGCCAGTTTCCAAATCTTTGGCGCCCAATGCATCGCTTGCGGAACAGGAGCGGCGCAAGACGCAGCGCGTTCTGCTGCGCGTGCGCGCCAGCATCCATGTTGCCGTGCAGGGGCATCTGGCTACCATCGATGCGGCTACTCTGAGCGTCAATCCGCACGGCGCAGTCGTGGTTATGAACCAGAGCTTGCCAGCCGACACGCAGGTCGTACTGGAGCATTCCGGCACACGAGAGCGGATCGCCTGCAAAGTGGCGCGCCCGCCGCGGCAGATGGCGGAGGGATACCACGTGCCGCTGGAGTTCGATTCCCCGGCTCCCGGATTCTGGAAGATCGATTTTCCTCCGTCGGACTGGCGCCCGGATAACCAGTAACGCGTAGCCGGCCTGTCGGTCCAAAACCGCCTTCGAACCCAACCGTACGCACTCCGCGAACATTAGAAGCCTTGACTGATCCTCCGCGAAGTGCCATCGTTTCATCACCCTTCCCGAACGACTCCGCAGAAAACATAGCCAGAATTCGCTAGGAGGAAGTCATGTCAGCCAGGGAACGCCGTGGCGCGCCACGGAAGGGATGCGCAGTGCCACTACGCTTCCGAGTAGTAAGCGAAGGGCATCACGGCCAGGCGGAAAGTCTTGCGTCCGGATCTGCCGCGCGCCCGATGGAATCAGGAGCGAACGGAGCAGGTTGCGAAGGAGAAGCTTTCAATCTTTCCGAGCGCGGCGTCTATTTTCGGGCGCGCGAAAAAGTGAACGTGGGAGAACTGCTCGAAATGTATTTTACGCTACCTCGTGAGCTGACGGGTCGCGCCCCGGAGCAAATTCGCTGCAGTGCGCGCGTGGTGCACGTCGAGGAGAGCCCTGACCATCGAGGCACCACGGGGATCGGCGCCTTAGTCGAGCGCTTCGAGCCGCTGACGCAGCGTCGCAACTGGTCGAATTAATAGGGCGATCGGCGCGGCGGAGAAAGCGACGCTCATTGATTGTGCGGCGAAACTGTGAACGTGACTTTCGCGGTGGTGGCGTTGCCGACACCATCCTCGACCTGGACCGCTAGAGTGTGCTCGCCGACCGGAAGTCCCGGGAGCTCGATGTAGTAGCTCTCTTTGGGTGAATCGGAGAGCAGGCCGGTCGGGAAGATCATTTTCCAGTCGCCGGCGTCGAGGCTGTACTGGGCGCGCGCGATCGGGCCGGAGGCGCTCGTCGCGTCGAAGGACGCCTTCGTGTTGAGCACGCCCGATCCCGCGCGAAGATTATCGATCTTCGGCGGAGTGTTGGCGATCTGCCATCGCTCGCTCGTGCGCTCGGCCCACAGCGCCTGATCGGCCGGGTTTGAGGGCGAATCCGAAGCCACGATCTTCAAGTAATAGTCGCCATCCGGCATCGTCGAGGTGTCCCAGGAGTAGTAGCGCTGCGTGATTTTGTCTTTCAGCAGTCTCCAATTTTGCTCGCCCTCGCCGCGATAGTAGATTGCGAAGACGAGATCGTCGTCGTTATCGTCGTGCGCGCTCCAGAGCACGCTCTGGTAGCCCTTTTGTTCGAATCCCTGAGCGGGAAGATCGAGTCTCGATCCTGCAGGTTGCGTCTCGCCACTTATGATCACGAGCGAACTGCTTCCTGCAGGACCACGCGGATTTCGCAGCGGGACCGGCGTGGTATTTCCAGGACCCGCGGGCTGCGCCGGGAATCCCATCGCTCGAATTCCAGGATCCTGAATCTCAATGTCGTCAATCACCGGCGCAACGTTTTTGGGCAGGTAAGCGAGGCTGACCCAGGATACACTCGGGATTTCTCCTCGATCGGTGCTGGCGTTAAGGAACTCCGCTTTCCACTGCACGAAACGGGCAGCGGGGCAAGTAACCGCCTCGCCGGCGGGATCCTTATAGGGTCCCGCCCACGGGCTCCAGTTATCTTCGGCGCTGGATGTGTTGCCAGAGCGAACGTAGAACTCAACTTTGCCTTGCATCGCGCCGTTTTCGCCCCACCAGGTCAGGCGGCCCCAGCGCGAGAAGATTTTCGCGTCGAATGTATCGGATTCGAGAGTGCCGTTGGTCTGATAACCAGGACCTAGTGCAAAAATCTTTCCCGGATTAGCCGTGGCGACGAAGACTTTGCCGTCCGAGCGCGAGACAAGGCTCGTCACCTGAGACGCCGCGGTGCTGGCGACGCTTGAGTACAGATCGTCGCCTTCGATCTCGATCAGGTTGCCCATGTTTCCCGTTCCGAGGAGCAGCTTTCCACCGGCGGAAAATCCCAGCGAGAAGACGAGATCGTCGCGCGACGTCCAAAGCGCGGCCGGCGAGCCGTCCGGCCCGATCTTCACCACTTCGACTCCGCCGGTTGTCGAGACGGATGGAAAAATGATCGGCGCGGACGGTTGCTGCACAGCTGCCGGCGTTTGTACGACCACACTGGGCTGCGATGTGATAATGGACGCAGTCGTTTGAGGAGCCACGCTCGGCAAAAATCGCGGAAGCAGCGGCGCATGCTCTTTTTCTCCAACCGATGCCGCGTAAATATTTCCGTCGTTATCTTGAGCGAGCGCAGTCACTTCCGACTTGTTGGTTTCGTAGATAACAAACGACGCACCAGCTTCCGGCACAGCGCCCGGCGACGTGCGCACGACTTCTACCCGCAATATGAGACCGTCCGGTTCGGTGCCGATCAGCAGATTTCCTTTGGAATCGAATGCGAGAGAGCGCGCGTGGCGTTCGCGGCTTTGATAGAAAAGCTTTCCCTTGCCGTCGGGCGTGACGACGAAGACCTGACCCGTGTCGCCGGTAGCGACGAACAGAGCGCCCTTCGAATCCACGGCCAGCGCCCAAATGTATTTTGTCTTCGGCTCAAAGAAGACCTTTTTAGTGCCATCCGGCGCAACCTGGTAGACCTTTCCGTCCGGTGAAGTTCCCACGTACAAATTGTCGGCCGAATCGAACGCAATCGCTTGTGCAGCCAGCTCCGAAGAACTGAATACCGTCGTGGCTTTACCGTCGTCGTCAAGCCGCAGCACCTTCGCATCGGAACCGCCCGCCGCGTAAAGGCGGCCGCGGGAATCGAGGCGCAGCGCCCACACGTAGGCAAGATTCGGATCGGCGAACGAATCGAATTTGGGGGCCGGAGCGAATTTTCCGTCACTTCGGATCGAGACGCCCTTTGCCGTGCCCTTCTCAAACTGTGCAAAATCGGTCTGTTTCCAGAAGCGCGTGTGTTCGGCGCGGGCTGAAAGAGGTGTCAACGTGAAACAGGCGAGCAGGCACACCAAACTCGCTCGGCGCGTCATCGATGGGAAACTCCTTTGGGATTCGGGCTCACTTCACTGTGATCGTGAGCATGTGCTGGCCTGTGATGACCTGATGCATCGGCACCGACCATTCGCCCGCCGTCGACTCCCACAGCAATCGCGCGCCGCCCGAATTCTGCCGCTGGTTGAGCACGTTGATCGCTGAGATGGGTACGTTGGGCATTTCCTTGTCTTCGACCAGGACGGTCGGCGTCGGCTGGAGGAGGGTGGCGTATAAACGGTCGTTGTGGCGCTCGCGGTTGAGCAATCGGATGAGCTCTTCCAGACTCGCGAGCTGGCTTTGCGAGGTGGCCGCGAGAGACTGCACGTTGCGGTTCAAGAATGCCGCATCGCTGATCACCAGCTGAAGCGTTCCGTGCGTTGCCTGCGCCGGAATCGTGACCGGGATTTCCTGAATGAACGGCTCGCCGCGATACGGGCGCAGAAGAACCTTGACGGACAGCGTCTCGCCCGGACTTACGGTGCTGCGTTCGATCCATGCGCCGTCGATCGCAGCCGAGCGGCGATCTTCGAGCGCCTTCACGTGCAAATCGATTCGCTCCACCTGCGGCAGCTCGTACGGGTTCGAATAGATTTGCGCGAATGCGGACTGGAGTTCGGTGGCAAGATAAAAGGCCGAAGGAGTTCCGGGATCGGCGGGCGCGAACAAATCCTCGAGCGCGACCGGCGTATGGCCTTTCAGGTTAATCGCGCCGTCCATTTGCAGCGTGGGGTCTTGGGCGTACGCCGGACTGCCGATGATGCCGTTGTACGCCGCCGCTGCCACGAGAGTCGGAGTCAATTGCGGGCTCTCGATCACCTCGAAGTGATATTTCTTTTGCTCGGCGGACGTGTCGAGAGTGACGTCAAGAGGAATCATCGGCGGTCCAGCGCCGAGCTTGCCCATCACCGCCGTCTCGCGGTCTTGCGTGAGCGTGCCGATTGTGGCGCCGGTCGTGATGACTTTCGTCGATGATGCCGCGGATGCGAGCGTCATCAGCACGTGCGCACGGGACAGCGGCATCTCGACCGAGCCGAATCCAAACAGCGGATGACCGCACGCGAGAATGCGGTCGCCGACCACGGTCGTCACGGTGCAACCAGAACTGATCGAGAGATCGCCGCGAATCAGGTCCATGCCGACCATGTCGCCGGGCTTCAATTTCGCGTCATCGGGCGATGGAGGTGCTGTGCCGCCTGCCATCGCTGTCATGCCGAAGGCTGAGAACTCTTTGCCAAATCGCGCGAGTGTCTCTGGGAACAGCCCTGTGGTGATCAGCGGGGTGTCGATCGGAACCAGGAACTGTCCACCTCCCGCGCTGGCGCGCTGGGCGTATTCATTCGGCAGCGCAATTTGTTCCGAAATCGCCGCCGCAGCGGTTCCCTTCGATGGTGAAGACTGTTCGACTTCCAGCATGTCCGCGATTGGCGTGACGCCGGCGATTGCCTCGCGCGTGAAGGTGCCCAGCTTCAGCGCCAGCGCGCCCGCAAGTTTCCCGTCGATGTAAACTGGGCTGCCGCTCATTCCAGCGACGACACCGGTTTGCTGCACCTTATCTCCGAGCAGCCTCACCAAAATGACGTCCAGCTTCGGCCCGATGGCGTTGTGGAGTACGCCGATCACTTCGAGATCGATTTCTTGGACCTGATCGCCTTCGAAAATCGTGTAGGCCTCGCCCTTCATTCCAGGTTTGATGTCGCTTACGGGGAGGGTCGGAGGATTGTCGGCCGCTTGAACGGGTCGCGCCGCCAGCAGCAGAGCCGCGAAGATAAAGAGAAACAGCTTCCGCACCGCGATAGGCATGGGAAATCCATCATACGCGGCTGTCCGGCGGGAGGCAAATGGCGTAGATTCCGCTCGGAATGCGATCAAGGTCGGCATATTTACTTGCCCAGGCTCACTTCAAAAAACATCAGCGGCTTCTTATCGGAGACGTTGGTCACGTCGGGGATATAGAGACTCGAGCGTTCCGCGAGCGACATGTCGTGATTCAAGTCGAAAAACAGGAAACCATGAAGCCTGCCCAGCGGAGGAATCACTTCCGCATCGAGCGCAAGGGGATGAAGGATGTCGGTCAACTGGTCAACCTTCTTGTCCCCGCCGGTCTGCACGCCGATCGGAAAACGCGGCTGTTTTGGCGCGGCTGGCCCGTGAGGGTGCGCAATTGCTTTCGCCACTTCTTCCACTGGAAGCCAATCGACGCCTTCCTGGCGGCCGCTGTCGTAGTGTACGGTGAGCTGGATCGTTTCCATGTTGACCCGAATCGGTTGCGGCGTTTCGTTGTTCAGGAAAACTTCGATCGGCAAAATTCCGACTGGAATTGGATTGGCCTTGCCGAATTTTTCCTTTGCGCGATTCATTTCGGTGTAGGGATCAGCGGAAATCGTCAATCCCTCGTGGCGATCTTGCGGGAGAGAAGAAGCTCCGTGCGCCGCGCCGGCCGCTGACGAATTGGCCTGTGGAAAACTTGCGCTGCAGGTGAAGAACGCGATCAGGACGACGGAGAAAATCTTGTTCATAGGCTTCGGACTTGTAATCGGATGCCCTCGCCGCGCCGGGCGTTGCGCGCGCGTTTGGGCAGCTACTATAACGCAGGTTTACGAAATGTGAATCGTTGCGAATAGTACCAGCCCGACTGGCCCTCCGCCCGGTTTGTCGCAAATTCTTCTTGACACAGGACTTGCTGCGTGACAATTTCACGCGGCCAGCACCCCTCTCATACGCAGGAGATGACACGATGTCGAGCCGGAGAGAGTTTCTTCAAATGGGGGTTGCCGCGCTGGCGCTGCCAATTTCGGCGCACGCGGCCTTGTCACCCACAACCTCCATTTTGGACGGCGATCCCAATGCGACGCCCCTTTACAAAGTAGTGTTCGACGAAAGATTTTCTGCGAGCCGCGCGTTCGCCGAGGAAGCCGAGCGCTTGGGCCAG
>Ga0187778_10000295_pt1 | contig 36184 bp, 30 predicted proteins | sample 1015_Q2_SP5_20_M_FD_132418 | JGI IMG/M metagenome (GOLD analysis project Ga0187778, IMG submission 132418) | Tropical peat soil microbial communities from peatlands in Department of Meta, Colombia - 1015_Q2_SP5_20_MG | ecosystem: Environmental > Terrestrial > Soil > Wetlands > Peat | place... | reverse complement strand
TTCAGCTCGTCGATGCAGTTACTGGCCCAGAGATCGAACAGGCTCCCGAAATCGAAAAGATTGGAAGGCGTGGTCGTAACGCGGACGCCACGGCGGGTACCGGCGTTATGAAATCCGGCCGTGCGGTGGTCGACGACGCGCGCGAGCAGCGTACCGGTCTTCGATTCGCGGATTTCGAGCACCAGCGTCGCCTCGCCAGCGTTGTACGTGTAGACGCGGCTGGCTGGCAGCGCCCGCGTGACCGTGTCCGGCGCATTGATGTACAGATCGACCAAGCGCGGCGACAACTCGAGAACGTCAGCCCCCGGCGCCGTGACGATTTCGTATCCTGCGGCCTTGAACACGTTAGCGAAACTCTGGATTAGAACCGAGCCCGTGGCTTCGGCGATCCGGTTCGCATCCGCGACCGTCGTACCCTGCAGCACGGCGATCCGGTGCTCGTTCAGGTCGCTGAGCCAGCGCTCGGCGAAAGCCACCTGCGTCGGGCCCAGCATCACTTTCGTATAGCCGCGGAAATCCGCGCCGGGTCGAAGGTAAACCTCGCCGAACCATCTGGACTTGACCTGGACCAGCCCGTCCGGGCCGCCCGAGGCAACTTTGCCGCCGACCTGGGCGGCGGCCACCGTGGCGCCCGCGATGAACGAGGCGGCACAGGCAATCGCAAGCCATCTGTGAATTCTCATAGTTGCGTTCCTCGACAAGGCATCCCTGTAGGTAAACAGGCGGCGCCGGGTTCACCATCCACATCACGCCGCGATTTCATCAAAGATACGCCGGAATCGGCGAGCCGGCCATGCATCCGGGAGTCCGCTGCGCTGCATCAATCGGGCCGGGCGGCACCGGAAGACTCGCTTCGTCCGCCGCAATGGATGGAGGTGGCTCGGCGACCGGCGGGGCGGCGTCTACTTTGCGGTTCTCAGTATCGGCCATTCGCCGCTCAAACCGCGTGTCGCTGCCGCCGCTTGCGCGACGTCCTGCTTGCGTCTACCGTGCGGGCGTGAACGACCCCTGGCGACCATGACCATCCCGCGCCGAGATTCACCAGCGAGGTAGACGATGCCGAATCATGCCGCCACGTTGCCGATCGCCAAGGGAGCCGAGGATGCCGCGGTAGCGCCGGAGCTTGTGCCCCTGCCTCCGGGCGCAACCCCGAGCGAGAAAGACCGGCATTGGTACAGCAGCGTCTACCGTGGCGACCACGTGCCCCAGCTCACGTTGCGCGCCGTCGCGATGGGCGCCGTGCTCGGCATGCTGATGTCCGTGTCGAATCTCTACACGACCATGAAGGTCGGCTGGTCGTTCGGCGTTGCGATCACGTCGTGCGTCTTGTCGTTCGTGCTGTGGAACCTCTTCCGCGGCGTATCGGCGGGACGGCTGACACCGATGTCGATCCTGGAGAACAACTGCATGCAGTCGACGGCATCGGCCGCGGGCGCATCGACCGGTGCGAGCATCGCGACTGCGTTCGGCGCGCTGCTGATTCTCGATCCGACGCATCGGCACCAGCCGTGGTGGATCATTACTTCGTTCACGCTCGCCACCGGGCTTATGGGCGTGTTCATGGCGATCCCGCTGAAGCGGCAGATGATCAACCACGAGCAGCTGCCGTTTCCCTCCGGGATCGCCGCGGCGACGACGCTGCGCAGCCTCTACAGCCGCAGCCATGAGGCGCTCAGAAAGGCCTATGCGCTGGTCACCGCGCTGGTCGCGGGCGCGATCGTCGGCGTGCTCAATACGGCCGAGGAGCAGTTTGCCGCGCTGGGCCGCTTTTTCGTGTGGATGCGCACCAATCTCGTCAGCGTGCACCTGCCAGAGCAGATACCCGAGCACGGCATCATGCAGATCGCGGGAAAACCCGTGGTGGGCTTCGCCTTCGAGCCCAGCGTTCTACTCACGGGCGCCGGCATGATCATCGGCATGAGGGTCTCCCTGTCGATGCTCGCCGCGTCTGCGGCGCTCTACTTCTGGATAGCGCCATGGCTGCAGTCGATCGACGCGCAGAATGCCGGAGTGCCCGGCTACGTCGCTTCGATCCCGCTGGTCGGCGGCGGTACGATCTTTCACGCGGTGCGCTGGGCGCTTTGGGGAGGCACCGCGGTAATGGTCTTCTCGAGCCTCACCTCGCTGGCGCTGCAGTGGGACACGGTCGTCCGCTCGTTTACGGTGTTCCGCCGCGGCACGACATCCCGCTCGACGTCCGACATCGATCGCGCCATGGCGAAGATTGAGGTCCCCACGTCGTGGCTGATCGCGGGTCTGGTCCCGATTTCGATCGCGATGCTTGCAATCCAGATCATCGCTTTCGGAATCTCTTGGTGGGCGGGCGTCGTTGCGGTGGCGATGTCGTTCGTCCTAGCCATGGTCGCCTGCCGCGCAACCGGCGAAACCGATACGACGCCCGTGGGTCCGATGGGCAAGGTGATGCAGTTGTTGTTCGCGCTGATCTCGCCGCCTTCGGCGGTCGGCTTGCAGGCGAGCATCACGCACAACCTGATGTCGGCGGGCATAACCGCCAACAGCGCGGCCTCCAGCGCCGATCTGCTGACGGACCTGAAAAGCGGCTATCTGCTCGGCGCGAATCCGCGCAGGCAGTTCCTTGCGCAGTTCATCGGCGTTTTCTTCGGGACGCTCGTGATCGTGCCCGCCTGGTATCTGATGATTCCAGACCAGGCTGCACTCGAGAAATATCCGCTTCCTGCGACGCAGACCTGGGTCGCCGTCGCGCGAGTGCTCTCCGGGGGCCTGGAGAGCCTGCCGATGTCGGCGAGATACGCCATCCTCTTCGGCGCGCTCATCGGGGTGCTGATCCCGGTGCTCGAAAACCTCGCGCCCAACGCGCGCCGGTGGTTGCCTTCCGCCATGGGACTCGGGCTTGGCTGGGTCGTGTTCTTCAGCAACGCGCTGGCCTTCGCGGTGGGTGCCACCATCGTTTGGATCTGGCGCAGGATCGCGCCGAAGAACGAGGAAATCTACAGCGTGCCGGTCGCCTCGGGCCTCATCGCGGGCGAGTCGCTGATGAAGGCGATCCTGGCGATGCTGGTGACGGCGATCGGACTCGCGTCCGCGGGCGGCTGACTATCCGCGCTTCAGCGCATCGATCTTGAAGCCCGCCTACTGGGACCAAGCCGCGCGCGAGCTTGCGGGTCGCGACCGCGTGCTACGCCGGGTGATTCGCGCGTATCCCGGCGTGCATCTAAAGCGTCGCGCCGATCCGTTCACGACGCTGGCGCGCGCCATCGTCGGCCAGCAGATCTCGGTCAAGGCGGCCGACAGCATCTGGCGCAGATTCGTCGCCCTCGTCGATCAAGCACAGGCGCGAGAGTTCTTACGCCTGGAAGCAGTCAGCGTCGCGGCGACCGCGCCGCACGCGTTGCGCGCCTGCGGGCTGTCGCAGCGAAAAGCCGAGTATCTCATCGACCTCGCCGAGCACTTCGCTTCGGGGAGGCTCGATCCGAAGGCCTGGAGAAAGCTCGACGACGAGGCGCTGATCGCGGCACTGATCGATGTCAAGGGCATCGGCCGCTGGACCGCGGAGATGTTTCTGATGTTCCACGAATTGCGCCCCGACGTGCTGCCGGTCGACGACATCGGCCTGCAGCGGGCGCTGGCCATCCACTACAACGAAGGCGAGCCGCTGCCGCGCGAGGCGATGTTCGCCGTCGCCGATCTCTGGCGTCCGTGGCGCTCGGTTGCGACCTGGTATCTGTGGCGCAGCCTCGATCCGATCCCTGTCGAGTACTAGGGCCTGTAAACGCTATGGGCGCATACGCGTGTGGGTGAGCCCACAAGGTCCGGCGCTCCTTACGCCGGCCTGACTCCTGACTGCGTCCTCGATGCGCTCGGCAGCGCTGGCTGGTCGGGCGACGGAAGGCTACTCGCGCTGAACAGCTACGAGAACCGCGTGTATCAGGTGTGGCTCGACGAGGCGAGCGAGCGCCAGCCCGAGAGCGTGGTCGCCAAGTTCTACCGGCCCGATCGCTGGACCGATGCGCAAATCCTTGAAGAGCACGCCTTCGCTCGCGAGCTTGTGCAACGCGAGGTCCCCGTCGTCGCCCCGTTGACTCTGAGCACCGGCAGCACTCTGGCGAGCTACTCCGGCTTCCGCTTCGCGGTTTATCCGCGGCGAGGCGGGCGCGCGCCGGAGCTCGAGGACCGGTCGACCCTGGAGTGGATCGGCCGCTTCGTCGGGCGCATCCATGCGGTCGGAGCGGCTGCCTCCTTCCGGGAGCGCCCGGCAATCGACATCGCAAGCTTTGGCGATGAGCCCCGCGACTATCTGCTGTCGCACGGCTTCGTGCCCGAGGATCTCAAGCCGGCATGGACGAGCAGCGTGGCGCAGGCGCTCGATGCGGTGCGGCGATGCTACGAGCGGGCCGGTCCTGTGCGGTCACTGCGCCTGCACGGCGACTGTCACGCCGGCAACATCCTGTGGGACAGCGACGGCCCGCATTTCGTCGACTTCGACGACTGCCGCAGCGGACCCGCGGTCCAGGACCTGTGGATGCTGCTCTCGGGCCATCGTGCCGACATGGAGCATCAGTTGCGCGCGGTGCTCGAGGGCTACGAGCTCTTCCGCGAGTTCGATCCGAGAGAGCTGCATCTCATCGAGGCCTTGCGCACGCTGCGCCTCATTCACTACTGCGCGTGGCTCGCGCGGCGCTGGGACGATCCAGCCTTCCCGGCGGCGTTCCCCTGGTTCAACACCCAGCGCTATTGGCAGGACCGGATTCTGGAGTTGCGCGAGCAGATCGCGGCGATGGACGAGCCGCCGCTCGCTATCGGCTGAGGTCAGCTCAGTACGCCGTCGATCAGATGCAATGTTCGATCGGTGCGCGCGGCAAGGTCCGGATCGTGGGTGACGATGACCAGGCTGGTGCCGCTCAGGCGGTTGAGCTCGAGCATCAGGTCGAACACCTGGCCGGCGGTGCGCCTGTCGAGATTGCCGGTCGGCTCGTCGGCGAGCACGCACGCGGGCGCGGTCACCAGCGCGCGAGCCAGCGCGACGCGCTGTCGCTCGCCGCCTGACAGCTCGCCCGGGCGGTGCATCGCCCGCGCGGAGAGTCCCACGCGCTCCAGCATGGCACGCGCGCTCTCGCGAGCCGCCTCTCCCGCCTCGCGCCGGATGAGTAGCGGCATCGCGACATTCTCGAGCGCAGAGAACTCTGGCAGCAGATGGTGGAACTGGTAGATGAATCCGAGCGCGCGATTGCGCACGCGCCCGCGGTCGGCTTCGCTCAGGGTCTCGAACGGCGCGCCCTGGACCAGCACCTCGCCGCCGGTGGGCGCGTCGAGGCCGCCGAGCAAGTGCAGCAGCGTGCTCTTGCCGGAGCCGGATGCGCCGACGATGGCCACTCGCTCGCGCGGCTGCACGGCGAGGTCGACCCCCAGAAGCACCGGCACATCGAGCGGGCCGGTGTGATAGGTCTTGGCGAGCCCGCGGCACTCGACGACCGGCACGCCGTTACTCATAGCGGAGTGCCTCGGCGGGGTTGACCTTCGCCGCGCGCCAGCTCGGGTACAGCGTCGCAAGCAGCGCCAATGCCAGCGCGATCGCCGCGATCAAGGTGATGTCACCCCGCTGCAGGTCGGACGGCAACTCGCTGATGTAGTAGACGCTCTTGTCGAGGAACTGGATCCCGAAGGCGCGCTCGATGAACGGCACTACGGTGTCGATGTTGAGCGCGAGCAGCACGCCTCCGACGACGCCGATCAACGTTCCGATCACGCCGACCAGCGCTCCCTGGATGATGAAGATCGTCAGGATGCTCGCGGGCGACGCGCCCTGGGTGCGCAGGATCGCGATGTCCGCCCGTTTTTCGGTCACCACCATGACCTGCGCCGAGACGATGTTGAACGCCGCCACCGCGACAATCAGGGTGAGGATGATGAACATGACGCGTTTCTCGATCGCCACCGCGCGGAAGAAGTTGGCGTGGTCCATCGTCCAGTCGCGGATGCCGGCGTCGACCGGCAGTGTACGCGCGAGCTCGCGCGCGACGGAGGGCGCCATGAACATGTCGTCGAGCTTCAGGCGTACGCCACTCACCGCGTCGCCGAGCCGATAGAGCTTTTGCGCGTCGCTCAAGTCGATGAGCGCAAGCCCGCTGTCGAACTCGTACATGCCGATCTCGAATACGCCGACCAGCCGAAAATTCCTGACTCGGGGCAGCGTGCCCGCAGGGGTGACGGTGCCCTGCGGAGTGATGACCAGCACCGAATCGCCAACGCGCACGCCCAGCGCGCGGGCAAGCTCGGCGCCGAGAACGATGCCGAACTCCCCCGGCTTCAGGTCGGCGAGCGAACCGGCGCGCATGTGCCTTCCGATGTCCGCGACCGTGTCCTCGAGCGCGGGATCGACGCCGCGGATGACGGCTCCGCGGTTCACGCTGCCCGCGGACAGCATCGCCTGACCGATGACGAATGGTGCAGTCCCGCGGACGTGCGGATTCGCGCTCGCTGCGCGCGCGGCGGTGCGCCAGTCTTCCAAGCCGCTGCCCAGCGACCTCACCTCGATGTGCGACGCGACGGAAAGGATCCGGCTGCGCAGCTCTTCCTGGAAGCCGTTCATCACCGACAGCACGACGATCAACGCGGCGACGCCCAGAGCGATCCCGAGCATGGACACCGCAGCGATGAACGAGACGAAGGCGTTGCGGCCCGAGCCGCGCCGCGCGCGGAAGTAGCGCAGGCCGACGATGAGTTCGTAGGGAGTCGACACGGAAGGCAGGTTGCGACGCCGCGCCAGTGTGCCACAAGCTGCGGGGTCGCTCTAGCGACACGGCCGAGCGTGCTAGACTCGGCCGACCGCCGTTCGCCTTCCTGATGGAAATCGTTCGCCGTCCGCAACCGCTCGACGTCGCCGAAGCGCTCGCCGTTTCCGGCGTCTCGCCGCTGCTCGCGCGGATCTACGCCGCCCGCGGCGTGCGCTCGGTCGCCGAGATCGACCACCAGCTTGCCCGGCTGCCTCCATGGTCCGGATTCAAAGGAATCGACGGCGCCGCAACGCGCCTGGCTGACGCCATCGCGCGCGGCGAGCGACTGCTGATCGTCGCCGATTACGATGCCGACGGCGCCACCGCCTGTGCGGTGGGGATGCGCGGCCTGCGCGCCTTGGGCGCAAGCGTGGATTTCCTGGTTCCCAACCGCTTCGAGTTCGGCTATGGCCTGACGCCGGAGATCGTGGCGCTCGCCGCCGAGCGAAGGCCGAACCTGATCATCACGGTCGACAACGGCATCGCCAGCGTCGAGGGAGTCGCGGCGGCGCACGAGCGCGACATCGACGTGCTCATTACCGACCATCACCTGCCAGGCGATGCGCTGCCGGCGCCGGCGTGGATCGTCGATCCCAACCAGCCCGGTTGTCTCTTTCCTAGCAAGAACCTGGCCGGTGTCGGGGTCATGTTCTATGTGCTGAGTGCGCTGCGCGCGGAACTGCGTGCACGCGGGCATTTTGCCGACCGCGCAGCGCCAAATCTCGCTTCGCTGCTCGACCTCGTCGCCTTGGGAACGGTTGCCGACGTGGTCAAGCTCGATCACGTCAATCGCATTCTGGTCGACCAGGGGTTGCGCCGCATTCGTGCCCGTCGCGCACAGCCAGGTGTACGTGCGCTTTTCGCCGTGGCCGGCCGCGACCCGGCAAGTGCGACCGCTTACGATCTCGGATTCGTCGTCGGGCCGCGCCTGAATGCCGCCGGCCGCATGGCGGACATGTCGGTCGGAATCGCCTGTCTTGTCACCGACGATCTCGCAACGGCCGAAAGGCTGGCCGGGATGCTCGACCAGCTCAATCGCGAGCGCCGTGAAGTGCAGGTCACGATGCAGGAACAAGCTCTCGCGGCCGTCGACGCAACGGTCGCCGGTGACGCCTACACGCTGTGCGTGTACCGCACCGACTGGCACCAAGGAATCGTTGGCTTGGTCGCATCGCGGCTCAAGGACCGATTTCACCGTCCCGCCGTCGTGTTCGCGCCGGGTTCCGACGGCGAGTTGCGCGGGTCGGGAAGAGCGATCGGTGGATTCCATCTGCGCGACGCCTTCGATCTGGTGGCCAAACGCGCCCCCGGCACGATCAGCCGCTTCGGCGGTCACGCCCTCGCCGCCGGATTGACGCTCAAAGAGCAAGCTTTGCCCCGATTCGCCGCCGAATTCGAACGGGTCGGCAGGGAATGGCTGGAGCCCGCCGCGCTCAAGCAGACCGTGGAAACCGACGGCGCGCTCATGCCCGACGAATTGACCTTTGGCTTGGCGCAGGAGCTTGCCGCCCAAGTTTGGGGACAGGGCTTTCCTGCCCCCCTGTTCGACGGCGAGTTCGATGTCAGCGATCAGCGCATCGTCGGCGACAAGCATCGGCGCGTCGTGCTTGGTAACGCAGCCAAGCGCTGGCAAGGCATCGTGTTCAACGACGCTGGCTCGTTGCCAGGGCGGATTCGGGCGGCGTATCGGCCCGAAGTCAATCACTACGGAGGGCTCGCCGGCCTCCAGGTGGTCATCGAGCAGTGGCAGGAGGCCGGATAACCGCTAAAAGTGAGCGCACACTATCGAAGCTCGGTCTCGTTTCTCTAATTACATGATGTGTAAGACATTGTCAAAAATGCCACACTTGGTGGCCGGGTCTTAGCCTTCATTGACTTGCCGCATTGTGCATCGCAATCAAAAGCGTCAGAATCGCTGCGGTGCAACAGGGCCGACGACCTGGACCGACGACGGGGGCTCGAGAGGGGAACCATGGGGCTGAACGGCAATGGTCAAAACGGTGATGGCGTGAACGGCAACGCAACGGGACGACTTCACGGAAAAGTTGCCATCATCACCGGCGGGGGCCAAGGCATCGGTCGCGCCACCGCTCTCAAATTCGCGAGTGAAGGCGCCAAGGTAGCGGTCTGCGACATCAACATGAGCGCGGTGGCGGAGACCCTGGCGCTGATCCGCGCCGCGGGCGGCGAGGCGCTCGGCTTCCAAGTCGACGTCACCGACAAGCAGAGCATCTCTCGCATGGTCGAAGGCGTAATGTTCGCGTGGCAGCGAATCGACACGCTGGTCAACAATGCGGGCATCGTGCAGGACGCACGTTTCAGCAAGATGACCGACGAGCAGTTCGAGCGCGTCATCGACGTCAATCTCAAGGGCGTCTACAACTGCACCAAGGCCGTTGTCGACATCATGTTGCAGCAAAATTCGGGGTGCATCCTCAACGCGTCGTCGATCGTCGGCATCTACGGCAACTTCGGCCAGACCAATTACGCCGCCACCAAGTTCGGGGTGATCGGCATGGTCAAGACTTGGGCGCGCGAGCTCGGCAGCAAGGGCATTCGCGCCAATGCGATCTGCCCGGGCTTCATCGAAACGCCGATCCTCGATTCGATCCCCGAAAAGGTGCTGCGCGCCATCGAGGAAAAGGTCCCCATGGGCCGCCTGGGAAAGCCCGAAGAGATCGCCAACACTTACGCCTGGCTTGCATCCGACGAAGCGAGCTACGTCAACGGCGCGGTGATCGAGGTTTCGGGCGGCGTCACCATCTGACGCAGCTGTCCGAGAGCCAGAGGCGAAGCCTCGCAGCGATCGGAGACCCGCCGCGCGAACCCGCGGCGAGGGCCCCCACGCGAAGCGTGGAGATCGCGCGAAGGCGAGTCGCGAGCGCTGCCGATGCATCGCGCCACGCATTCACGATGTTCGGGCAAGAGGCAGCTGCGTCATCCCGGGCGAGCGCGTAAGCGCGAGACCCGGGATCCAGTGAGGTTTGAAGACACTGGATTCCCTCCCCGCTTTCGCGGGGACTAAAGGCCGCTTGAATGACGAACTCTCGCCGATCCGCGCCGCTTGAGGCGGCCAACGACGCGCGGTAGTATGCGTCGGTCATGCAGGGCGCCACAGCAATCCGAAACCTTTTCGCGTTCTCCGCTCTGGCGCTCGCCGGAGCGCTGGCGCCGAGTCCGGCGCATGCGCTGGACAAGGTCGACACCTATATTTGTCCGACGAAGTTCCAGGGCAGCGGCATCGAGTGCTTTCTCGAAGCCGTGCCGCAGACCTACACGATGTGCCGCCACATCAAGCACATCGAGATCATCGAGTTCGGCCTGACCGGCGCCCAGGAAGGCGTTCACGGCGCCAAGACCGAATACTGCATAGAGAAGCACAAGCTGTCGATTACTCGGCCGTACCAGGCCGCGCTGCGCGAAGCAGCGCGCAGCAAGGACGAAGTGCAAGGGTTGCGCAAGCTCTACGATACATGGCTGGAGAGCCTTGCCAAGCTGGTGCCCGAGCCCGGGGAAAGCAATGAGGCGTATCTGAAGCGTGTTTCGCAGCCCTATTCCGTGTTCAACGAGCAGATCACGGTGATCCGCACGCTCGACAAGGAGGCGGCTGCGCCGGCCGCGAAGCCCGCGCCCGAAGCGGCGTCCAAGAAGACGACAAAGTCGCAATGAGCGCCCGCCCGCGGCAACCGATTCGCCGCGATCTCAGGACGGCCCCCACGGCGTGACTGTGGGCGTCGCCGCGGATCGGGGAGCTCGCGGCAATTTCGCATCGTCCGCCGAGCTCGAGCGGATCTTCGCTGGCGACGGCCCATTGGCGCGCCGGCTTCCTGCTTTCCGCTTCAGGCCGCAGCAAGTCGAGATGGCGGCGGCGATCGCGCGCGCCATCGAGACCCGCGGCCAGCTCCTCGCAGAAGCCGGAACCGGAACCGGCAAGACCTTGGCGTATCTCGTCCCCGCGTTGCTCTCGGGCGGCAAGGTAATCATCTCGACCGGGACCAAGACGCTGCAGGACCAGCTCTATCAGCGTGACCTGCCGCTGGTGCGCGATGCGCTCAAGGTGCCGGTCAGCGTCGCGCTGCTCAAGGGCCGCGCAAACTATGTCTGTCGCCATCGTCTCGAACGCGCCGCCGAGGGCACGTTCCAGTCGCGCGCCGATGTGCGGTACCTGAAGCGCATCGAGTCCTTTGCGCGCACATCGACCACGGGCGACAAGGGCGAGCTTGCCGACGTGCCGGAAAGCGCTACGATCTGGCCCGACGTCACGTCGACGCGCGACAACTGCCTCGGCGGCGAGTGCCCGCATTACGCGGAGTGCTTCGTCATGAACGCGCGCAAGCAAGCGCTGGCGGCGGATGTGGTCGTGATCAACCACCACCTTTTTTTCGCCGACGTGATGTTGAGGGACGAAGGCCTGGCCGAGCTGCTGCCCGCGTGCAACACCGTGATCCTGGACGAGGCGCATCAACTTCCGGAAACGGCGACGCTGTTCTTTGGCGAAGAGCTCACCGGCGGCACCTTGGGCGAGCTCGCCCGCGACGCCGAAGTCGAGGGCCTGCGCGCCGCCCGCGACTATGCGGCGCTGCCCGAGGCCGCGCAGCGGCTCGCGCAGGCATTGCGCCGCATGCGACTCGCCGCCGGTGAAGTGCCGGGCAAGTGGCCGCGCTCGGAGGCGATTCAGCACGCCGGGTTCGAGCAGGGGCTGGACGGACTCGCGTCGGCGCTGGACGCGCTCGCGGGCGAGCTCGCGGGCCAGGCCGAGCGCAGCGACGAGCTCGCGCAGTGCGCGAACCGGGCCGCCGAAGCGGCGCAGCGCCTCAAGCGCTGGCGCGCCCGCGAGGTTCCGGCTTGGGTGCGCTGGCTCGAGGTCGGCACCAGCAGCTGGCAGCTTCGCGCCTCGCCGTTGTCCGTCGCCGAGATTTTTGCAAGACACGTCGGCGATACCGCTCGCGGATGGATTTTCACCTCGGCAACGCTTGCGATCGGCGGCGACTTCGGGCTCTTCCAGCGCGCGCTGGGCCTCGATCGCGCCGAGACGCGCTATTGGGAGAGCCCTTTCGACTACGCCCACCAGGCGCTGCTCTATCTTCCCCGCGATCTGCCTGAGCCCAACAGCCTGGAACACACCGATGCCGTCGTTGCCGCCGCGCTTCCCGTGCTGCAGGCGAGCCGCGGGCGCGCCTTCCTTCTGTTCACGACGCTGCGAGCGCTCGCTCGTGCTCGCGAAGCGCTCGCCGCGGCGGCTGCCCGCCGCGCATTCGCCTTCCCCGTTCTCGCGCAGGGCGACGGTTCGCGCACCGAGCTGCTGGCGAGCTTTCGGCGCCTCGGCAACGCCGTTCTGCTAGGCAGTCAAAGCTTCTGGGAAGGTGTGGACGTGCAGGGCGAGGCGCTGTCGCTGGTGGTCATCGACAAATTGCCGTTTGCGCCACCCGACGACCCTTTGTTCGCAGCGCGCCTCGAGCACATCGCGCGCGAGGGCGGCAACCCGTTTCTCGATTACCAGCTGCCGCAGGCCGCCATCAGCCTCAAGCAGGGCGCGGGGCGGCTGATCCGATCGGAGAGCGATCGCGGCGTGCTGATGATCTGCGACCCGCGGCTCGCCGACAAGGCTTACGGTCGGCGCATGGCGCACGCGCTGCCGCCGATGCGGCGCACGCGAGAGCTCGGGGACGTGATCGCGTTTTTCGCCGACTGCGGGCCGACCCACGGCGGTTGAGCCCCGCCGCGGCGTGCCGTCAGGGGGGCGGCATGCCACCCTCGTCGGCCTTGGACTTTGGAACGGTGTTTTTTTCGAGCAGCTGGAAGACCGAATCCCGCCCCCAGAACTGCCACCACGGAGGTGGTCCCGGAACGAAGTACTTTCCCTTCGGATAGGTGCTCTGAAGGATGCGCTTCGCGTCGTCGCCTAATTGCGGCAGGCCGAGCTTGTCGTAGCTGTACACCAGCAGGATCAGCGCGTCCTCGTTCGCCGGCGTCTGCGGGTAGTTGACCAGCGCCCCGTATGCACGGTTCGCCGCAGCGAGGTAGGCGCCTCGATTGTAGTAGTAGTTCGCGACGTGCACTTCGTACATCGCCAGTGCATTGACGAGATAGCGCATGCGCTGGGTGGAATCCTCCGCGTAGCGGCTGTCGGGAAAACGAGTCACCAGGTCCCTGAACGCGTTGTAGGATTCCCGCGCCAGCTTGGGATCGCGCTCGGACAGATCCTGTTCGACGACCCAGCCGAAGATGCCCTGGTCCTCGCGGAAGTTCACCACGCCCTTGAGGTAGTAGGCGTAGTCGACGCTGGCATTGTTGGGATAGGTGCGGATGAATCGGTCGCAGGCAGCGACCGCTGCGGCTGTCTCGCCAAACCGGTAGTTCGAATACGCGCCTTCGAGAATCGCCTGCTGCGCGTGCCTTCCGTAGGGGAAGCGGCCCTCGAGCGTGTCGAAGAGCTTGATGGCACGGGTATAATTGCCCGTCACCATCATGGTGTGCGCCTCGTCGTAGAGCTTCTCCGCGCTCCAGTCCGCCGTCTCGTCCTTGACTTCCGGCAACCAGCCGCAGCCGGTGACGAGCAGTCCAGTCACCAGCGCCGCGCAGCTCCATCCGATCTTCGACATCGTTGCGTTAGCGATCCCGTTGGCGAGTCTAAATTATAACCCAGCCCCTGACGCCCAATCCGGGAACGCCGCCATCGTCGTGACGATCCCTGCCGACTGTGCCGGGTTGCGCCTCGATCAGGCGCTCGCGCGTCTGCTTCCCGCGCATTCGCGCAGTCGCATACGCACCTGGATCGACGCCGGCAATGTCACGCTTTCGGGGAGCATCGTTGAGGCCAAGCAGCGTCTCGCCGGCGGTGAGCGCGTGCTCGTCGTTCCTCTGCCCGAGGCGCCGACAGCGGCGCTCAAGCCGCAGCAAATCTCTCTGTCCATCGTCTACGAGGACGAGACGCTGATCGTGATCGACAAGCCGCCGGGGCTGGTCGTTCACCCGGGCAGCGGCAACTGGAGCGGAACGCTCGCCAACGCCCTTCTGCATCACTCGCCGGCGCTGGCAGGTGTCGCTCGCGCAGGGATCGTGCACCGACTGGACAAGGACACCAGCGGCCTGCTCGTCGTCGCCAAGGCGGAGATCGCGCGGACCGATCTGGCGCGTCAGCTCCAGGCACGCACCGTGCATCGCGAGTACCTCGCGCTCGCCTCCGGAGACATCGCGCGCAGCGGCACGATCGACGCGCCGATCGGCCGCCATCCTGTGAAGCGCACGTCGATGGCGGTCGTCGGCAGCGGCAAGCCTGCGGTGACGCGCTACGAGGTACGCGAACGCCTGGGCGACTGCACTCTTCTCGCCTGCCGCCTCGAGACGGGGCGCACCCACCAGATTCGCGTGCACCTCGCCTCGATTCGCCATCCGCTGGTGGGTGATCCGGCGTATGGCAGGCGCGGCGGCATCGCCTTTCCCCGCCAGGCGCTGCACGCGTGGCGCCTGGGGCTCGTGCATCCCGCGACCCGCAAGCCGATGCACTGGGAGTCGCCGTTGCCGTCGGATTTCGCAGCGCTGCTCGCCTCGCTTCGCCTGCGCAAGGCGCCGCATGCCTGACGCCGCGATGTCGGCAATGCTCGCAGCCGCGGGGCTCGACTGGATCGTTCCCGACTGGCACGTGCCGGCCAATGTCCATGCCGTATCGACGACGCGCAGAGGTGCCGCGGGACGAGAAATGGATTTTTCGCCGCGCGGCGCGGACATCGGTGCGGCGCGCTCGACGTTGCGCAGCTTGCTGCCGGCCGAGCCGAGGTGGCTCTCGCAAGAGCACGGCCGCACGATCGTGTCTGCCGATGCCGACCAGCCGCGGGCACCGCAGGCCGACGGCGCGGTCGCGCGCGTGGCAGGGCGCGTATGTGCGGTATTGACCGCCGACTGCCTGCCGGTGCTGCTCGCCGACCGCGAGGGCAGCGTCGTCGCCGCCGTGCACGCTGGCTGGCGCGGACTTGCGGCGGGCGTGCTCGAGGCCGCCGTCGATGCCGTGTCCGTCGCTCCGGCGTCGTTGCTGGCATGGCTCGGCCCCGCCATCGGTCCAAGCGCCTTCGAAGTGGGCGCCGACGTCTACGCGGCGTTCTGCGACGCCGATCCGGCGGCGACCGTCTGCTTTGTCGCGGGCAGGCCCGGCAAGTGGTACGCCGACCTTTATGCGCTCGCGCGTCGCCGGCTGGCGCGATCCGGAGTAAGCGCGGTGTACGGCGGCGGACGCTGTACCTTCAGCGAGCGCGAGACCTTCTATTCGTACCGGCGCGGTGGAGCCGAAACGGCCCGCCGCATGGCGACGCTGGTGTGGCGCGAAGACGCCGCGTAACGCTTCCGTATAATCCGGCGACCCCCATGCTCGCTGCGCCAACCCCATTCGTCGCCATCGTGGTCGCCTGCCTGGCGGGTGGGCTGCTCGCCATCATCGCCGCGGCAGGCACGCTGACGCTGCACCCACGCTGGATTTCGGGGTTGATCAGTTTCGCGGTGGGCGCGCTGTTGGGCGCGGTATTCGTGGAGCTCCTGCCCCACGCGCTGGAGCAAGGCAGCACCCAGCGCGTGATGATCACCGTGCTTGCCGGTCTGCTGCTCTTTTTCCTGCTCGAAAAACTCGTCCTGTGGCGGCACAGCCACGATGCGGCGCAGGAGCTCCATGACCACATCGGCGCGAGCAGTCGCCCTGGACTGATGATCGTGATCGGCAACAGCGTCCACAACTTCTGTGACGGGATTGTGATCGCCGCCACGTTCATCGCCAACTTTGCATTGGGAACGACGACGGCGCTGGCCATCGTCGCGCACGCGATTCCGCAGCAGGTCGGCGATTTCGCGGTGCTGCTGCACTCGGGCTACACACGACGCCGTGCCTTTGTCTACAATCTGGCGACGGGCGTGGCGACTCTGGCCGGAGGGCTGGCAGGCTACGCGGCGCTTGCTACCATGCAGCAGATTCTTCCTACGGTGCTTGCTCTGGCGGCCGCGAGCCTGCTCTATGTCGCCGTTGCCGACCTCATTCCCAGCCTGCACCGACGCCCCGAGCCGGCGCAGACTGCTCTGCAGCTCGCGTTGATCGGGGTAGGCATCGGCATCATCGGCCTCGTACATGTGGCACTCGAGCACTGAAGCGGCGACCGGCTCCGGCTCCGCATTGAACGAATGGACTGCCCTCGCCGAGCAGTGGCAGACGCTCGGCCGCCAGTGGAGCGAGTGGTGGGCGCAGGCCGCGGCAAGCCTGCCCGCAGCCGCAAGTGTCGCGGGCGAGATCGGCAATTCGGGGCTGGCGCTGCCGCTTCCCCCGGCCGTCTGGGTCGACCCGGCGGCGGCGGCCGAGATCACGGAGCGCTACAACCGCAAGTTCGAGTCTCTGTGGATGCGAGCGCTCGAAGGCCGCGCGGGTCCCCCTGATGCAGAGCACCGCGATCGGCGCTTCGCGGCCCGGGAATGGCGCGAGCAGCCTTACTTCGCGCTGCTCCGCGACGCGTATCTGCTCTATTGCGACTACCTGCGCGAGCTCGGTGAGCAGGCTCAGGCCGACGAAGCGGGCAAGAAACGGCTCAAGTTCTTGCTGCGCCAATACCTCGACGCCGTCGCTCCGTCGAACTTCCTGGCGACCAATCCCGAGGCGATAAGGCTCGCGCTGGATTCCGCAGGCGAGTCGCTGGCGAGGGGCTTGTCGAACCTCGCCGCGGACGCGCAGCGCGGCCGCATCGCGATGACCGACGAAGCCGCGTTCGGCGTCGGGGTCAATCTCGCGATTACGCCCGGGGGCGTAGTGTTTCGCAACGAACTGATCGAGCTGATCCAGTACGCGCCAACGACCAAGGAGGTCTTCCGCCGTCCCCTCGTCATCATCCCGCCGTGCATCAACAAGTACTACATCCTCGATCTGAAGCCGGAGAACTCCTTTGTGCGCCATGCGGTCGAGCAGGGCCACACGGTGTTCATGGTGTCGTGGCGAAACATCACGCCGGAGCTGGGAAGGCTCGGCTGGGACGACTACCTCGAATCGGGCGTTCTGACAGCCTTCGACTGCGCGCGCGAGATCACGGCGAGCAAGAGTATCAACGCGCTCGGCTTTTGCGTCGGCGGAACGATGCTCGCCTGTGCGTTGGCGGTGCTCGCCGCGAGGCGCGACGGCAACGTCGCCAGCGCGACGTTCTTGACGACGATGCTGGACTTCGCCGACCCGGGAGAAATCGGCGTCTACGTCTCCCCCGAAGCGCTCGCTGCTCGAACCCCGACGCTCGCTTCCGGAGCGCGCATCCACGGCAGCGAGCTCGCCAACGCCTTCGCTAGCCTGCGCGCAAACGAGCTCGTCTGGAACTACGTCGTCGGCAATTACCTGAAGGGCCAGACGCCTCCCGCGTTCGACCTGCTCTACTGGAACAGCGACTCAGCGAATCTGGCCGGCCCGATGTACGCTTATTACGTGGGAAACATGTACATCGAAAATCGCCTGCGCGAGCCCGGAGCGCTGACCATGTGCGGCGAGCGGATCGACCTCGGCCGCATCGCGATGCCCGCCTATGTGTACGCCTCGCGCGAGGACCACATCGTGCCATGGCGCTCGGCATATCGGACGGTCGGCCTGCTGGGTGGTGATCCCTCGTTCGTGCTCGGCGCCTCGGGACACATCGCGGGAGTGATCAATCCCGCGTCGAGCAATCGGCGCAACTACTGGACCAACGAGCTGCTAACGGATGATCCGGATGACTGGCTTGCTCGCGCGCAAACGCACGCGGGAAGCTGGTGGCCGCACTGGGCGGCCTGGCTTGCGGACTATGGCGGCACGCGGCACGCGGCGCCGCGACATCCGGGTAGCAGGCGGTTCCGGGCGCTCGCTGCCGCGCCGGGGGACTACGTGACCGAGAAGGTCGTCTGACGCCCGCGAGCATCCGGCCTTGCGCTAGAATAGTCCAGCCATTACGCAAGCCGTGCTGTCGCGCGGCCTGCATCCCATCGGCGGTCGAGCCGTCGGAGGTTCGCGCCGGACCGCGAGGAACAATCGAAGAGGAGAACAATCATGGCACAGGACAAGCATCGCATCGCGCTGGTCACCGGCGGCATGGGGGGCCTCGGTGAGGCGATCTGCGTGAAGCTCGCCGCACTCGAATACACGGTAGTGACGACGCACTCGCCGGGCAACACCAAGGCGCGCGAGTGGCTCGAATCGATGCGCAAGCAGGGTTACACCTTCCACGCCTATCCCTGCGACGTCGTGAGCTGGGATTCCTGCACGGCGTGCGTCGCGCAAGTCGTCAAGGAAGTCGGCCCTGTGGACGTCCTCGTCAACAACGCCGGAATCACCCGCGACACGACTTTCAAGAAAATGGACAAGGCCAGTTGGGACGCCGTGATCCGGACCAACCTCGATTCCTGCTTCAACATGACCAAGCAGGTTTGCGACGGCATGGTCGACCGCGGCTGGGGCCGCATCATCAACATCTCTTCGGTCAACGGGCAGAAGGGCGCGTTCGGCCAGGTCAATTACTCGGCGGCGAAAGCTGGGATGCACGGCTTTACCAAGGCGCTCGCGCTGGAGGTTGCGAGAAAGGGCGTTACCGTCAACACCATCTCGCCGGGCTACATCGGCACCAAGATGGTCATGGCGATTCCCCAGGAGGTGCTCGACTCCAAGATCATTCCGCAGATCCCCATGGGTCGTCTGGGCAAACCCGACGAAGTTGCTGGGCTGGTCGCTTATCTTGCCAGCGAGGAAGCGGCGTTCGTCACCGGCGCCAACATCGCCATCAACGGCGGCCAGCACATGTTCTAGATTGCGGTGGCGGCAAGAACAAAAAAACCCCGCAGGTTGCCCTGCGGGGCGAGGCTGTATCATTTAGGAGGAGGAAAATGATACAGAAGGAGACTTTGGCTCCGTGCTGGGATCGCTCCTCCGGATTCAAGTTCCGAGTTCGCCTCGCTGTTGGCACTTAGGCAGCGCGGCGTCCCTTGGGCGAGGTCGTCGCCTTGGCCGCATTCGCCGCATTGGCGGTCGCCGCACGCACCGACGCGTCGGCGAAGTTGACTACCTGCTTGGTCGCCTTCGAGAACTGGTCGAACGCCGCGGTGGTCGCCGCCATCGATGACTTGAGCGCCGTCACCGCCACGTCGGAACCCGCCGGCGCATCCTTCGCCGCCTTCTCCACCCACGCCGCTACACCCTTGGTGTACGCCGCCCACGCTTCCTCGGCCAGCGCCGAAATGTCGGCTTGCGTCTCCGAGGCGATCTGATAAACGCCGCGCGAGTAGCCCAGCGCGCTTTGCACGCCGGCCTCGGTGAGCTTGGCGCGCACCGCCACGAACTCCTGCACGTCCTTGATCCCAGCCACCGTGTTGGCGGCCTCAACACCCTGCTCGAGCGCCGACTTGGCGGCTTGGAGATTCAGCTTCGCCAGCCGCTCAGCGTTCTCCAGCGACAGCGACGCCAGCCTGATGGCGTTGGCGTAGCCCGCCTTGTTGATCTCGGCAAACTGCTCACTTACGTTGTACATGATCGATCCTTTCCGGTTGAGGTTGAGTCGAAGGACCCTAAAGCGGGGTCCACCTTTCGCTTGTTGCACGGGCCGCTTCTGGCCGCCTCGCCCTCCTGGCAGCGACCCTTAGATTGTTCCGTTTTGCTGCACCGCACAAAAGCCATTCTAGGAGGGCATCGACCCGAAGTCAAGCGTTTTTTGTGCGTTGCATCAAGCAGCCCTCCTGGCCTCGAAAAGGCCGTTTCAAACGCCAAGAAAATCAGCAGTTTATAATTCCATCTTCCGATTCGGGAGAAGGTGATGACCAAACCGATCCGCGTCATCAAGAAATATCCCAACCGCCGCCTCTACGACACCGCCAACAGCGGCTACATCACGCTGGCGGACGTAAAGCAGATGGTCTTGGACTTCGTCGACTTCCAGGTAATCGATGCCAAGACAGGAGACGACCTCACCCGCAGCATCCTGCTGCAGATCATCCTCGAGGAGGAGTCCGCCGGAATGCCGATGTTCTCCAGCGAGATGCTGTCGCAGATGATTCGCTTCTACGGCAATGCCCTGCAGGGCATCATGGGCAACTACATGGAGCAGAACGTCAAGGCGTTCCTCGCCATCCAGAACAAGCTGCAGGACCAGGCCAAGCAGATCTACGGCGACAAGCTGATGCTCACGCCTGAGCTCTGGAAGCAGTTCCTGCAGATGCAGGCCCCCGCCATGCAGGGCATGTTGGGCAATTATCTGGAGCAGAGCGCCAAGCTGTTCATGGACATGCAGCAGCGCATGCAAGACCAGACACGCGGATTGTTCACCGCCTTCCCCTTCCCCAACTTCGGGGTGCCCCAGGCTCCCGAGGACGAAAAGAAGCGCTGATCGCATACGAGCAGCGCACAAGCTGCATTGCAGCAGCGCCGATTGCGGCGCTGCGCAATCGCCGTTCCCCGCAATGCCACCCCGATCCGCTGCCGCACCTCGCGTGGGATTCGTGTCGCTGGGTTGCCCCAAGGCCCTGGTCGATTCCGAGCAGATCCTGACCCGGCTGCGCGCCGAGGGCTACGCCGTCTCGCCCACTTACGGCGAGGCCGAGCTGGTAGTCGTCAACACCTGCGGTTTCATCGACGCCGCGGTCGAGGAGTCGCTGGCCGCGATCGGCGAGGCGCTGTCCGAGAACGGCAAGGTCATCGTCACCGGATGCCTCGGCGCGAGGGCGAATGGCGAGTTCGTCCGCGCGGCGCATCCCAAGGTGCTGGCCGTTACAGGTCCGCACTCGACCCCGGAGGTCATGGACGCGGTGCATGCGCACCTGCCCAAGCCCCACGACCCTTTCTTCGATCTCGTTCCCGCACACGGCATCAAGCTGACGCCGAAGCATTACGCGTATCTCAAGATCAGCGAGGGCTGCAACCACCGCTGCACGTTCTGCATCATTCCGTCGATGCGAGGCGATCTCGTGAGCAAGCCGATCGGCGAAGTGATGAACGAAGCCGAGAACCTGCTCAAGGCAGGTGCGAAGGAACTATTGGTGATCTCGCAGGACACCAGCGCCTACGGGGTCGATGTCAAGTACCGCACCGGGTTCTGGCGTGGACGGCCGCTGAAGACTCGGATGACGGATCTGGTCGCTGCCCTCGGAGCTCTGGCCGCGGAGCACGGCGCATGGGCCCGCCTGCACTATGTTTATCCCTATCCGCACGTGGACGAGGTGATACCCCTCATGGCGGAGGGGCGCGTTCTGCCATATCTCGACGTGCCGTTCCAGCATGCGAGCGCCCGGATCCTCAAGCTCATGAAGCGTCCCGCGAGCGCGCAAGGCAATCTCGACCGCATCCGGGCGTGGCGCAAGGTCTGTCCCGAGCTGACCATTCGCTCGACCTTCATCGTCGGTTTCCCCGGCGAGACCGAGACCGAATTCGAGGAGCTGCTCGCCTTCCTCGACGAAGCGCAGCTCGATCGGGTCGGGTGCTTCGCCTATTCGCCGGTCGATGGCGCCGCTGCGAACGCGCTGCCCGGCCACGTGCCGGAAGCGGTCAAGGAAGAGCGGCGCCGGCGATTCATGGCGGCGCAGGCGAGGATCAGCAGGGCGCGGCTGCGCGAGAAAGTGGGCAGAACGTTGACCGTTCTCGTCGACAGGATCGAGGGCACAGGCGCGATCACCCGCGGCACCGCCGATGCGCCCGAGATCGACGGCGTCGTCCGGATCGACAACGGCGGTGCGCTCGCTCCCGGGTCCTTCGCCCGCGTTCTGATCACCGCGTCGCACGAGCATGACCTCGTGGGAAGGCTCGCCGCCGCGTAGCTGCGGCCGGTTCGCACAACTGACGGAGGGTGCGCCTCTGTCGATCTACGCCAACGGGGCGCCAGCCGTGTCCAAGCGAGCGCTTCGGTATAATTGGCGGGCTGTCCCGCAGCAACCCCCCCAGCCGCAACAGCCGAGGCATTCACCGATGCGTCACCTGCTGGCTCGTCTCACTGCCGCCACGCTACTCCTCTCAGCAACCGGCGCGCATGCCTCGCTTTTGTCGGGTGAGGCGCTCGATACCGCGGCAGACGTCCTGGCTATCATCGTGCTGATCATCGTGCCGATCGTGGCGATCGTCGTGTTCTGGCTGGTTCACGTGTTGCCCGAGCGTTTCGCCGAAAAGCGCCACCACCCGCAGACCGAAGCGATCACGACCTTGTGCCTGCTGTCGCTGCTGTTCGGCGGGCTGCTCTGGCCGATCGCCTGGCTGTGGGCATTCACCAAGCCGGTCGCGTACAGAGTGGCCTACGGCACCGACAAGGGAGAGGAATGGCACGAGGCGATGGGCGAGAAGGCCAGGGCCGGTGAACTGCTGCAGGACGAGCTCGATCATCTCAGGACCGAGCTCGACCAGATGGCAGCCAGGGGTGCGCTGCCGCCAAACCTCCGGCAGCTGCGCTCCGATCTCGACCAGCTCCAGGCGGCGCCTGCGGCCGCCCCGCCGGTCGCAGGAGGAAAGGCGTAATGGAAATCCTCCTCCTCGGCATCTACTCGTTTTTCGTCTGGCTGATCTTCATCAAGTTCAAGTGGCTGCCGTGGAACATCTATTCGCAGGTCACGGTCGTCGTCATCCCGATCGTCGCGCTCACCGCGTTGATCCTGACGCTCAACATCGTTGCGCCGTCGTCTCCCGATGTCCGCGTCTTCCGCTACACGGTGCCGATCGTGTCGCAGGTCCGGGGGCGCGTGATCGAGGTTCCCATCGAAGAAGGGAACGTTCCCGTGAAAAAGGGCGACGTGCTGTTCCGCATCGACCCAACGCCCTACCAGCTTCAGGTCGACACCCTCGCGGCCCAGCTCTCCAACGCGGTAGCGCAGCAGAAGGAAATCGAAGAATCGCTCAAGGGAGCGCAAGCCAAGGTCACGGAGACCAAAGGCGCCATCGAGCAGGCGACCGCGCGGACTGCCGAAGTCAATGCCAAGCTCGATCTCGCGCGCAAGCGCGTCGCCCAGTACCGCGAGCTCGTCGCCACAGGCGCTGGAAGCAAATTCGATCTCGAGCAGGCGGAAGCCAACCTCGCCGAACTGACGGGCCAACTCAGTGCCGCTCGCAGCGCCGAGGCGCAGGCACGCGCCGGTGAGCAGCAGGCGATCGCTAGTCGGGAGCAGGTGCAACAAAAGCTGGGAGCGAAGGTGAACGGAGAATACGCACAGGTCGCGCAGATCCGCGCGCAGCTCGAGAGCGCGAAATGGGATCTCGACCAGACCACCACGCGCTCGCCATGCGACTGCTACGTGGTCAATCTGCAGCTTCGACCTGGCGGATTCGTCGCCGGGCTCCCGGTCGCACCGGTGATGACGCTGGTCGAGACGACCGGCACCGTCGTCGCGCTCTACCGCCAGAACGAGCTGCACCAGGTCGCGCCGGGCAACGAGGCCGAGTTCGCGCTGGAAACCCTCCCTGGGCAGATCATCAAGGCCAAGGTCAACTCGATTGTCTGGGCGTCGGGCGCCGGACAGATGCCGGCGACCGGAACCGTGCCGATGACCGGCGTTCTCACGGCGCCGGCGCAGCGCTTCGCCGTCAAGTTCGACGTCGCCGACAAGGACAAGGAGCTCTTCCTCGCCGCCGGCGCCGCGGGCGACGCCGCGATCTATACCGACCACGCGGAGTTCCTGCACATCATCCGCAAGGTCATCATTCGCGTGGGCTCGTACCTGAATTACCTGATCCTGAAGCTGCACTGACGCGATGCGGATTCCGCGCACATCAGCCCTCATCGTCGCGGTCGCGCTCACCGGCTGCGCGCTCAACCCGCCCCCCGCGCGCGACGAGGTCGCCAGACAGGCGATGTTGAACCTAACTCCGCCTGCGCAGTGGACTGCGGGCGGCACTGCCGGCTCGGTCGCCAACGACTGGCTCGCGTCGTTCAACGACCTTTGGCTCAACGAGCTGGTCAAGGAAGCCATCGCTTACAACGCTGACCTGCGCATCGCGGCGGCGCGCGTCGATGCCGCGGTCGCATATCTCGCCGCCGCAAAGTCCCCCGCGTGGCCGCAGGTGAACCTGGTCGCCCGAGGAGGCGGCAAGATGAGCGGGGACTCCTCCGGCCTGTCGGGCGTCGGCTTGTTCGCTACGTGGGAACTCGATCTCTGGGGCCGCGTCCGGACCGAGGTGCGCGCGTCCGAGATGCAATACGAGTCGGCGCAGCTCGACGCCGAGTACGCGCGGCAATCGATCGCCGCTTTGGTCGCAAAGGGCTGGATCCTCGCGATCGAGGCCCGGTTGCAAAGGACGCAGGCCGAGGCGTCGTTGAAGGCGGCCGAAGAACTGGCTGCGCTCGTGCAGGACCGATTCCGTGTCGGCATCGGCGACGAATTCGAGCTTTCTCTTGCACAAGCGAACGTCGAGAGCTTCCGAGACACGGTGCAGAACCTCGAGCTCGCTTACGCGAATGCCCTGCGCGCGCTCGAAGCGCTGTTGGGGCGCTATCCTGCTGCCGCAGTCGCCGTAGCCGTAGCGCTTCCTCCGTGGCCTGGCGAAGTTCCGGCGGGACTGCCTTCCGAGCTGCTCGAACGCCGGCCCGACGTCGTTGCGGCGGAGCGTCGCGTCGCGGCGGCGTTCTATCGCACCGAAGAGGCAAAGGCGGCGCGCCTGCCACGCATCACGCTGGTGGCGAATTACACATCGATCTCCTCCGAACTGTTCGTGATAAAGAACCGCGACAATCCGCTGTTCAGCGCCGGCGCGGGACTGATACAGCCGATCTTCCTGGGGGGGCTGCTGCAGGCCCAGGTGGACGTGCGCACGGCAGAACAGCAGGCCGCGATCGCCGAATACGGCAAGATCGGACAGCGCGCATTCGGAGAGGTCGAAGGCGCGCTTTCCGCAGGGTTCACCGCGACGCAACGCGAGGAAATCCTCGCTCGTGCGGTGCGCGATAACGTGCGCGCGCTCGAGCTCGCGAATACCCGCTTTCGTGTGGGCTCGATCGATTTGCGCGGAGTGCAACAGCAGCAGCTGTCGCTCTACGCGGCGAACGTCGCCCTGTTGCGAATGCAGGCAGAGCGGCTCGTCCAGCGCGTCAACCTGCACCTCGCGCTCGGAGGGAGCTTCGACCCGATGCCGGAGGCCAAGACCAGCGATGCCTCGGGCTTGCTCCGACAGTCCGAGCGCTGACAGTCACGGCGATGAGGTCCAACGCCGATTCAGGCGTACCGACTGAGGCGCTACGAAAACAGCCCTACCCTCTTCTTCCAATATACCCAATTCGGCCAAAGCCAAATAAGACTTGCCAAGATAAGCCGAAGGGCGAGCGGCAATGCGAGGTCACCAAGGCTGTCACGAGTCCAGCGAGTCGATGTCAACGTTCTTATACCCAGCGCGACGAAACCGGGGAAGCTGCCGTCAAAATCGCGAATCGACACGGGAACGAGGAATGCCACGTAGACGAGCGCGAGCGCAACCCAATTCCATTGCCACGCCCAAAGCTTCTTCTTATGGAGACCAAGGGCCACGGTGATGCAAAGTACGGCGATTGGAAGGTTCTCGTATCGGAATCTGGGCAGATCGAGAGACGCGAGAAATGCGGCGACGGTCGCCACGGGAAGGCCGACGTAGTTCCAGAATTTCAGCCACCTGGTTCCAAGCACTGTCGTGTCAGTGGCCATTTCGCTGTTCACCCATTGTTAGTGCAGCGGCGGCGATCTTGCGGAGGCCGCTTCGGCCTCTCTGACGAGGTGAACGCTTTTCACTGGGCAGGAGGTTTCGACACGTTCGGCTCGGTTCTGGTTTCGGCCTCGGTAAAGTTGGCAGCAGTATCGACCCAGCCACCGCCCATGGCTTTGTAGATGTCGACGGTCGTGACGCACAGCGCGGCCTGAGCCGCAGCCCAGTTGAGCTCGGCGGGGAACAGTTGCTCCTCGGCTTGGAGCACCGTCGAGTACGGTTCGCGGCCGCCGTCATAAAGGTATTGGGCCAGCCGCGCGTAGCCGCGCAGCGCCTTCACGAGCCGCTCTTGAGCCGCGACCTGCTCTGCAAGCTCCGCACGTGAGGCCAGCGCGTCGTCAACGTCCGCGAACGCTCGCTGGATCGCCTGCTGGTAGGCGAGCAGCGCCGCGTCGTGTGCTGCTTCCGCCTGCTGCACCTGGCCGTAGATCAGGCCGCCAGTGAAGATTGGGCCAATAATATTGCCGGCGAAGTTCCACACGCGGGTGGGTCCACTGAAGAGGTTGTTCAGATCCGTGCTCGCGTTGCCGAAAGCCCCGGTTAACGAAATCGTCGGGAAGTACTGCGCCTTCGCCGCTCCAATCTGCGCGTTCGCGGCGACCAGCTGTTGCTCGCTCTGCAGAAGGTCAGGACGGCGCTCCAGCAGATCCGAAGGCACCCCTGCAGGGATAGCCGGCAGCGTCAACGCGAAAATGTCCTTGCCGCGCGGAATCGCGCCGGGATTCCTGCCCAGCAGGATCGACAGCGCGTCCTGAAGGATCGCGATGTCGCGACGGATCAGCGGTATCTGCGCGGCGGCGGTCTCGTAGCGTGCGCGCGCCTGCTCGACATTCATCTCCGAGACGCGACCGTACTTGTACTTGAGCTCCATCAACCGTAACGATTCCGCATAGCTCGCGCGCGTGCGCTCGGCCATCGCGAGCTGCTCGTCGAGACCGCGCAGTCGCAGGTAGTCAGTCGCAACCGAAGCAACGAGGCTCAGGATAACGCCGCGCCGCGCTTCCTCAGTGGCGAGCAGATTCGCTTGCGCTGACTCGGTCAGACGGCGGACGCGGCCCCAAAGATCGATTTCCCAGCTCGCCCCTGCGAACACCTGGTAGAAGTTCGTAGGATTCGAGATGTTGGACGGGAGCGCCGCGGTTCCCTGCGCGGAGAAGCGGTACCGGCCCCCCGTCGCCTGGTAGTTGAACTGCGGAAACAGCGGCGAGCGCGTGCTCGTCACCACACCGGCGGCGCGCTGGACATTGGTGGCGGCTATCTTGACGTCCCGGTTGTTCGCCAGCGCCTCGGTGATCAACTGCTCGATCACTGGGTCATCGAACTCCTTCCACCACGCGAGGTCCGCCGTGCCCGCCGTCGCTTGGGGCTCATAAAGGTATGCCTTTGGAGCATCGATCGCCGGGCGGTGATAGTCGGGCCCCATCATGCAGCCGGCGAGCAACGTGCAAAGTGCGACGGACGTGACGATGCAGCGCATGTCAGTCGCCTGGTTGCACACGCGGAGCGGGGACCGTCGCGCCGCTTTTGTCGCCGCCGCGCTGCTTGTCGTTGGGCTCCTTGCCCCCGAACACTTTCGCGCTCGCGCTCTGAAGGGTGTAGTAGAACATCGGGATGAAAAGGATGGCGATGATCGTTGCAACGAGCGTACCGCCGATGACGCCGGTTCCGATCGAATGGCGACTGTTGGCAGATGCCCCGGTTGCGATGGCGAGCGGGACGCAGCCCAGGACGAACGCGAACGAGGTCATGACGATCGGCCGCAGCCGCAAGCGCGCAGCCTCCTTCGCGGCGTCGTAGAGCGATTTGCCTTCCTTCTTGTGCAACTCGACCGCGAACTCGATGATCAGGATCGCGTTCTTGGCGGCGAGCCCAATCAGCGTGATGAGGCCGATCTGGAAATAGACATCATTTTCGAGGCCGCGCAGCGCGACGGCGAGCAGCGCACCGAGAATCGCGAACGGTACCGCCAGCATTACACCGACCGGCAGCGCCCAGCTCTCGTACTGCGCCGACAGAATGAGAAACACGAAAATCAGGCCGAAAACGAACGCGATTGCCGAAGTTGCGCCGGACGAAACCTCTTCCCGCGCCTCGCCCGCCCACTCGTACGCGTAACCGGGCGGCATGACTTCCTCCGTAACCTGGCGGATCGCAGCGAGTGCCTGACCCGAGCTTACGCCTGGCGCAGGCGCGCCGTTGATCGCGATCGCTGGATAGTTGTTGAACCGCGTCACCAGGTCGGGACCCGTCACGTACCTGGTGGTGACCAGCGCCGACATCGGAATCATTTTGCCGTCGCGGTTCTTCACGTAGAACCGACCGATGTCCTCGGGCGTCATGCGCGAGCTCGGCTCCGCCTGGAGAATCACCTGGTACAGGCGTGAATCCTTCGGAAACTGGCTTACGTAGAGCGAGCCGAACATCGTTTGCAAGGTCGTGTACGCATCCTGCACGGGCACCCCGAGGACCTCCGCCTTCTCGCGGTCGACGTCGGCGAGCAGCTGCTGTCCGTCGGCGCTGATCGTCGTGTTGACCCCGGAGAGCTCGGGTCGCGTTCGCGCGTTCGCGATGATCTGCTTGACCACGTCGCCAAGCTGACCGTAGGTGCCGCCGCCCTGCTGTTCGATCCAGATCTGAAAGCCGGCAGTGATACCAAGGCCGGGGATCGCGGGCGGATTGACGGGAACGACGAGGGCCTCGTGGATATTGGCATAGTCTTTACGGACCGAGGCGATCACTGCGTCGGCTGACAGGTCGGCGCCCTTGCGCTCCTCGTAGTTCTTGAGCGAAACGAACAGGACACCGTAGTTCGACTTGTTCTGGGAATCGATCAGGCTGTAGCCGTCGACTTCGGAAACGTTGGCGACCGCCGCGTTCTTGCGGATGATCTCGGCTGCTTTACGTCCGACGTCACCCGTCCGGTCGAGGCTTGCCGCATCGGGCAGAAAATACGGCACGAAGAGGTATCCCTGGTCTTCCTGCGGCACGAAGGCGGTCGGAATCACCTTGAACATAGCGACGACGCCCGCGACAACCAGTGCGAATACCGCGAACGCAATCACCCAATGCCGCATCACCGACTCGACGAGGTGCACGTAGCCGTTCGTAATCCGAGTGAACGAGTCATCGAAGGCCTTGAAGAAGCCCTTCTTCTCGCCCTTGTGCGGCTTGATCAGAAGGGCGGCAAGCGCGGGCGAGAGCGTCAGCGCGACGATCCCGGAAAAAACCATCGAGATCGCGATCGTCACTGCGAACTGCTTGTACAAGGAGCCGGTGATGCCTCCCAGGAACGCGACCGGCATAAACACGGCGTTCAGCACCAGCACGACCGCGATGACCGGTCCCGCGACCTCGCTCATCGCGCGCTTCGCGGCCTCGCTCGGGGAGAGGCCGAACTCCGCCATATTGCGCTCGGTGTTCTCGACGACGACGATCGCATCGTCCACGACGAGACCGATCGCGAGGATCATGCCGAACAGGGTGAGCATGTTGATCGAGAAGCCGAAGACCAGCATCCCCGCCATCGCGCCGAGGACCGAGATCGGGACGGCGAGGGTCGGAATCAGCGTCAGCCGGAAGCCGTGGAGAAAGATGAAGACGACCAGCACGACCAGCACGACGGCCTCGTAGAAGGTCTTGATGACCTCGTCGATCGAAGCCTGCACGAACAGCGTCGTATCCAGTGCGACCTCGTACTTGAGCCCTTCAGGGAAGGACTTAGAAAGCCTCGCGAGCGTGGCACGAACGTCCTTCGAAACCTGGATCGCGTTCGCTCCCGGCTGCTGGTACACGGCGATCAGCGTCGCCGGCTTGCCCTCGTAAGACGTGCGCAGGGTGTAGGCCTGAGCGCCGAGGGTCGTGTATCCGACGTCCTTCACGCGCACCAACGCAGCAGCGTTGTTTTCCGCACGCACGATCATGCTGTCGAATTGCGAAGGCTCCGTGATCGTCGTCGTCGTTACCGGAAACGTTTGCTTGACGGGGTATGGAGTGGGGGGAGCGCCGATTCGGCCAACAGCGAACTGCTGGTTCTGCTGTTTGACCACATTCGCGACGTCGCTCGCGCTCACCCCAAGCTGCGCCATCCGGTCGGGCTTGAGCCAGACTCGCATCGCGTACTCGGGGACGCCGAAAATCGCCGCCTGGTTCGCGCCATTGATCCGGTTGATCGTGCTCAGGATCTGGACGTTCGTGTAATTGGAGATGTAGTCGGCGTCATATCTTCCGTCGGGCGAGTAGAACGCCAGCACCATCAGGAAGGTGTTGGTCTTTTGCTGGACGTCCACACCTTGGGCCTGCACCGCCTGCGGCAGCTGCGCCATCGCCTGGCTCACGCGGTTTTGCACGTCGACCTGTGCCAGCTTCGGATCGGTGTCGATCGTGAAATAGATTGTCAGCGTGTAATTGCCGGTCGACGAGCTGGTCGACGACATGTAGATCATGTTGGTGGCGCCGTTTACCTGCTGTTCGATCGGCGCCCCCACGTTTTGCGCAACGAGCGTCGCGTTTGCGCCGGGATAGGTGGCCGTCACCTGGATCTGTATCGGCGTGATCTGAGGGTACTGCGCGATCGGCAACTTGACCATCGCGACCAGCCCCGTGATCGAGATGACCAGTGCAATGACCGTCGAGAAAATCGGGCGGTCGATGAAGAAGTCGGTGAACATCTGCGACGCTCCGAGCTAGCGTTTGGCGGACGGGTCGGCGGGAGCCACTCCGGATTTCGCGTCGCTTGCCGAACCTTTGACCTGGGCGTTGGCCAGTGAATCGACGACCTTCACCGGCGCGTCGGGTGCCAACCGCATGATGCCATCGGTGACCACGGTATCCCCCGCCGAGAGCCCCTTGTTGATGAACCAGCCGCCGCCGTTCCAGGAGCCTGCTTCCACAGCTCGCATCTGTGCCTTTGCGTCCTTGTCGACGACGAAGACGAAATGGCCTTGCGCTCCCTGCAGCACCGCCTGCTGCGGAACAAGGATCGCGTTCGGCCGCGAGGCCCCGGATACCCGAACCCGCACGAATTGCCCCGGCCGCAGCACGGATCCGGGATTGGGCAATGTGGCGCGGACGAGGAACGTGCCGGTTTGCTGATTGTATTCTGCGTTGGTGAAGGTGATTCGGCCCTTGTTCGGAAACACGGAGCCATCGGCGAGCACGACCTCGACCACGAAGCTATCTGCCTTGGGAAGCGTCAGTCGTCCCGCCGCCTGTTCCGTGCGCAGGCTCAGCATGTCGTTCTCGGACAGCGTGAAATTCACCCAGATGGGATCGACCTGATCGACGGTGGTGAGAAGGCTGCTCTGCCCGCTCAGGTACTGCCCTTCCTGGATGCGGGCGAAGCTCGACAGGCCGGTAACCGGTGTGGTGATCGTCGTGTAGCCGAGATTGAGCTGCGCCTGCTCGACATTGGCCTTGGCGGTCTCGACAGCCGCTGCGGCGGCCTGCTGCTGCCCGGTGGCGTCGTCGAGCTCCTTCTGCGACAGCGCGTTCAGCGCAGCCAGCGGCTTGACCTGCGCGAGATTGTCGTTGGCAACCTGAAGCCGCGCCTGCTGTTCGGCAAGCGCCCCCTTATAGGCATTGAGCGTCGCCTGGAAGGGCTTCGGATCCTGGAGGAACATGACGGCGCCCGCCTTGACCAGACTGCCCTCTGTATACACGCGCTTTTCGAGGAAGCCGCTCACGCGTGCGACGATCTGCACCTGATGCGAACTCTGCGTCTGCCCGACATACTCAAAGGTGACAGGTGTGTCGCGGGGCGCGACCTTGATTGCGACCACCTCGACCGGCGGGCGCGCTTCGGGCTTCGCTTCTTCCTTGGCGCAACCAAGGACCAGCACCATTCCAATACCAGCAATCAGCAGCCAACGCATGAGAATCGACTCCTCGTGCATCCCTTGGGAAAAAGCGATGCCGTTGCAGCCTCTCTCAGGTAAACAGGCGGAAGCTGCAGCGTCGTTCCGCTCAATGATGTTGCGACAATCTCGGGTGTTCGGGTCGGGCGTACTGCTTCAGCGCGGGATTTGAATTTTATCGCATCGAAGTCGATCTGTTACAGGCAAGGGGTGGCGCCGATTGGCGTCCACGAATGCGAACTCTGTTCGCCTCCCGAGTCGCAGACTGTTGCGGTAGATTGTTTCGAACATCGGAGTCCTGCAGCATCCGGTGCCTGATCGTATCCCTGCACCAGTCGGCCCAATAGGGCCCGGCCACGATCCTGCAAGCGCCTGATTTTGCGACCAGTCTCGCGCGTCCCTGAGGATTTGAACCATAGTCAGCTGGCTCGTGGTCATAGGCGTCGCCGGTTGCCGAGCACGTGCAGCCGGTTCCGCTGTTCTGATCAGCGTTGTTGGCGTGTGCTGCCTTGTAGCTCCTTCGCCGGCAGTTGCACCGCTGCCAGTTGGCGCGCCAGGTCGTTCAGTATCGCCGCCCAGGCCGAGCTCAATGCCGCGGCAAGCTGGTCAGGGCCGCGCCCTGAGAGCGCGACCCGCTGCGTGAGCTCGGTCTGCCACACTGGAACGCCGCTCACGTTGCGACCATCGATCAGGAAGAATTTCGCCGAGAGCAGCGCCGCGGGCTTGGCAGCATCGCGATAGTCCCCATAGAGTTCGCTCACGAAGCCTTCGAGCACGTAGTCGCCGTTCGCGTTGGCGGATGATGGCAACACGTCGTTGAACACCCTGGCGGCCGCGAGCCAGGTCGCGGCGCTTTCAGTGAGCATCGCCGAAGGCGCGACGAAGAACTCGTTGTAGAAGTCAGCCTCGTACTTGAGATCCGTCTCGCGGTAGACAAGGTCCTTGCCGCGGAATTGCGCGGCTACGGCGATCGCTCCGACTTTGAGCGTCCCTTGCCGCGGCGTGTTCGCGGCCTGTGCCGGAGGCTGGGGTTGCAGGAGGTACGTCTGCTTGACTGGGGCGGGGCGCGAGAGGCCACAGGCGGCGAGCAGGCCGACCATCGCGGCTATGAGAGCTCGAAGCGTGACGGAACGGGCTAGGGCACAGCAAGGCAGCGTCATTGGGCACCTTTGGCCGGCGGCGGCGGCTCTCCGAAGAGCACGCCGGATGGGTAGCGCTTAGCGTTCTCGGTAAGGTCGCGCAGGTTGTCAGATATCTGGCGCAGATTCTCGATCGTCGTCGACAAATCGGCTTCACCGCCGCCAAGGATCCGGTCGAGCCGCTCCAATGTGCGCCGCAGATGTTCGAGAGTGGCGACGAGGTTCGGGTCCTCGACGAGCTTTCTTGCCCCTGCGAGGGCTGCATCCGTGTTGCCGGGCAGTGTCTTCCACGCCGGATCGTCGAGGATGGCGGCAAGCTTCTGGTTGCTGGTCCGAAGCTCGGCGAGCAGCGCCGCCCCCTCCTTGCCTAGCTTGTCCATTGGCAGCTGATCGAGCTTGGTATCGATCTTGGCGAGCACCTGCTTGGTTTGCTCCGAGATCCTGGCCGAGTCTATCGCCTCGACACGCTTGTTGGTGGTTACCAGAAGCTTGTTCAGGTTGGTGAACGTCGCCTCGAGATCGAGCCTGCGCAGGTGATCGAGGATGTCGGACGCTGCGGCGACGAACTGCGTCACCGTCGATCTCGCGGTGGGAATGTACAGATTATCCGGCTCCCACTTGATGGGCAGAATCGCATTCTTATCCGGATCGACGTAATCGATTTCGAGATAGTTGGTCCCGGTGATGCCCTGCGGCGCGAGGCGCACACGCAGTCCTCTGTCGATCTCAGCCTTCAGGCTCTCGGGCCTGCTCAGATCGCCCGCGCCCGTGCGCCCGCCGATCAGCCGCGGCAGGATCGTCGCCTCGACCATGACGTAACGCAACCGCTCCTCCATGGGAACGTCGAGCTGGTACCTGGTATAGGTGAACCCTATCCTCTTCACCTCGCCGACGATCACGCCGCGGTACTTCACCTTCGAGCCCAGATCGAGACCCTGCACCGACTCGTCGAAGTAGGTTTCCATGAGGAGCTTCGACTGAAGCAGCTTCCCCGCTCCCAGCATCACCAGCAGCGCCGCCAGCGAGACTGTCGCGCCGATGACGAACAGGCCGATCTTGAAAAAGTTCGCCTGTGCGCTCATTGCTCACGGTCGGCGCGCGTGCCGGAGGCGCACCCTCCCCGGCGGGGAAGGGACCGCGGCGACGGACCTCCCAACTGGGAAAGCGAGATCACGTCGCCTCCGCGGCGGCCTCGCGCCTGAAGAATTGCCGCACCCACGGGTCGTCGCTCGAGTCGCGCAGCACCTTCGGATCGCCCTCGGCGATGATGCCCTGCTTGCGCTTATCGAGCATGATCACGCGGTCGGCGACCGTGTAGATGCTGGCCAGCTCGTGGCTGACGATGACGAAGGTGATATGCAGGCTCTTGGCGAGCCTCAGGATCAGTTCGTCGAGCGTGGCGGAGGTGATCGGGTCCAGGCCCGCCGACGGCTCGTCGAGAAACAAGATCGTCGGATCGAGCGCCATGGCTCGGGCGATGGCCGCCCGCTTCTGCATGCCGCCGCTCAGCTCGGCGGGCATGTGCCCGCAGAACTGATCCAGCCCGACCAGCCTGAGCTTGGTTCTCGCGAGCAAATCCATCGCTTCGTCGTCGAGTGCGGTGTACTCCTCGAGCGGAAGGCGCACGTTCTCCAGCAGCGTCATCGACCCGAACAGCGCGCCGCTCTGGTACATGACGCCGATCTTCCTGAGAATCGCGTAATGCGCCTCGCCTTCAGCGGTCACGATGTCATCGCCGTCGATCAATACCCGGCCGGACATCGGCTCATAAAGGCCAATCATGTGCTTGAGCAGCGTGCTCTTGCCGCTACCCGAACCGCCGAGAATCACGAAAACCTCGCCGCGGTTGACGGTGAAGTTGACGTCGCGCATCAGCACCTCGGCGTCGTAGCCCGCGGTGAGATTTTCGACGCGGATGATGGGATCGGCGGCCATGTCCCTCGCTCAGCAGCGGATCACGTCAAATGTCCAGCAGATAGTAGATGAAGGCATAAACACCGTCGACGACGACCAGCAGGATGATCCCGGAGACGACCGCGCGGGTTGCGGAAATGCCGACGGCAGCCGCACCTGTCTCGGTCTGCAGTCCGCGCAGGCAGCCGATGCCGGCAATCAGTATGGCGAACGCCGGCGTCTTCGCCATTCCCGCCCAGAGGTCCTTTATATCGACCAGGCTGTCGACCTCGCGCAGATAGGTGAGGATCGGGATGTTGAAGCTGATCATGGTCAGCGCGCCGCCGAGGATGCCGATGATGTTGGCGAACAAGGTGAGCAGCGGCACCATCAGCAGCGCGGCGAGGATTCTGGTGACGACCAGGAAGCGGACGGGGTCGAGCCCCATGGTCGTGAGCGCGTTGAGCTCTTCGTTGACTTTCATCGTGCCGATCTCGGCGGCGAATGCAGCGCCCGATCGCCCCGCCAGCAGGATCGCAGTCATCAGCGGCCCCAGCTCGCGCAGTATCGCCAGCGCCACGAGATCGGCGACGAACAACTCGGCGCCGTACTGGCGCATCGGCACCGCGGACTGAAACGCGATAATCATGCCGATCAGGAAGGAGATCAGCGCGACGATCGGCAGCGCGTTGGCGCCGACTTGTTCACACGTGTACCAGACGTCCTTCCAGCGCACGCGATCCGGATGGCGGATGGCGAACCACAGCGCCGCGCTGGTCTCCCCGACGAAAGCGATCTGCGTGACCATGTCGCGCCAGACGATGAGCGCCGCGCGGCCGATCTCCTCGACTGCGTGCAATCGCTCGGGAGGCGCCGCTGCAGGAGGGCGAAACGCCGCCGGATCGAACTGATCGAGCAGGGTCTGGAACTCGGGTTTGAGCCCGCGCACGGTCACGGGCGCGGCGGCCGAGCGCTCCTGGCGCAGCAGATCCACGAGCATCGCAACGCCAGCCCCGTCGCAGTAGACGACGCCGGAAGCCTCGATGACGACTGAACGGTTAGGCGTCCGCGCAGCCTCGGCGCGCGCCAGGGCCCATACGCCCGAAATCGAATACGCGTCGAGTCTGCCTGCCAGCCGCAGCTCGCGGCTGCCACCGGTGGCATCGGTCACCGTCAGCGTCGCGGCGGTTGCCGGAGCGCCGACAGCCCTCGCAAGCGCGGTCACTGCACCAGCTCGATCTGCGAACCGAAGACGCGCACCCGGTCGCCGACTTGCATCAGAGGCTCGTAGTTCTGGGTCAACGCGCGAGTGCTGCCGTCGTCCATCTTGACGGTCACTTCCCAGCGCGTGATGTTGCGTTGCGTGGGCTGCGTCCGATAGGCGGTTCCGCCGGCAGCTCCGACCAATACCTGTCCCTGGTTGGTCAAGCCCTTGCCGATCTGGTACATCGCCATGCCCGAGGGGCCGATATCAGCGCTCGAGGGCATGCTGCCGAGCGGCGTCCACTGTTCCTTGACGGCCGCCTGACGAATCGACTCGATCGTGCCGCACCGATCGCAGGCGGCCGTCGCGGTCGCCGCCCCAGCGGGCGCGGCCGGTGGCGAGCCAGGCAACGGCGAAAGAAGCAGCGGCGGCGGCAACGTCAGCGGCGTCTGCGTCGCAGGCGGCGTCTGCGCGACCGCAGGTGCCCCGATCCACGCTGCCGCCAACGCCCAAAGCGCAAGCATGACGAGGAGCGGGGAGCGATGTTTCATTCCGGAAGCGTGCTCAGGTAGAACATCGAATGCAACAACGGCCCCGGCGCGCCAAGCGCGCCCAGCCAGCGCTCGAAGATGGTGTCTATTTCACCGCTGCGATAAAGGCCGACGAGCGCACGGTTCACC
>Ga0187778_10000294_pt1 | contig 36250 bp, 28 predicted proteins | sample 1015_Q2_SP5_20_M_FD_132418 | JGI IMG/M metagenome (GOLD analysis project Ga0187778, IMG submission 132418) | Tropical peat soil microbial communities from peatlands in Department of Meta, Colombia - 1015_Q2_SP5_20_MG | ecosystem: Environmental > Terrestrial > Soil > Wetlands > Peat | place... | reverse complement strand
GGGGTTACAGCGGTTGGATTCGCGTTCAACAATGCCGTGAGATTCGCGGCGATTTGCTCAGCGACACGCCTCAGTTCCTCGTCCGTCGGCGTTTTGTCCAACTCGAATCGGGACACGGGTGCGTACGGGGTTATTGTTATTAATGGTCCGTACTTTTGATCCTCTGTCGAAGAATTCAAGAGTCCGTAGAGCGGCTGCTCGGGTCGCTCCAGATTGTTAACTCCAACAAACAGAAGCATCGTGGGAGACGTTGCGCGTCCGCCTACTAGCAGGCGTCTTACGCGATTCTGTTCGTCTGCTTCCGCAAAGACCCCGCGTATTTGGATGCCGATAGAGGGGCGCGCTTCTCCGGCCCTTAACCGTAAAACTTTGTAGCCGGCCTTTTGTAAGGTGGCCCGAAGAACCTCGGACATTCCATTGACAAGGATATTCGCCTGTTCCGCGGGAGTGTCCTGCTTTTGCGTGCTGGTGGACGCACCGGAAGACCTCTTGGGAGCCGAAGCGTTACGTTCACTTGAATTTGTTGCGCTGGAATTACTGGAATTGAGGGATGAGTCCCTCGCAGTTACCTTGCCAAGGGCGATATCGAGGTCGAAGTCGCTGACGTAGACAAGTACAGCCTTGGCAGAAACGCGGTCCGATTGTGCATTGTCAGGAGCTTGGTAGGCTTTCGTTGGCTGCAGCCCCGCTTGGGCGGCGATGGCACATATGATCAGAACCACTAGTGAAATTGCGCCTGGCAATTTCATTCGTTGGACTCCTTACTCGACTAGGCTTACTGAATCACCCTTTTCATGGCAGGTCCCGCGGTCTCCCCTCGAATGCAATTTTTAGAGCCGCCGCCACCTCATCAATACATCTTTTCCCTTCGTCAAGATCTCCCGCCATCAAAAAGAAACCGTGCAGCACCTTGGGATACACGGAAACCTTTACTGCTACGCCGTCTTGTTTGAGGCGCTCGGCATATTCTTCGCCCTCTGGTCGCATTGGATTATCACCCTCGTAGGTTATGAGTAGTGCTGGGGGCAAATTTTTCAAATCCTTAGCATGGATCGGAGCAATAAAAGGGTCTCTCAGATTCACTGTGATAGGGAGGTAGGCTATAGAAATGTCACGTTTAGCTTCCCTCGAAATAGTTGGGGCATCCGTTTCTTCCCACCAACTCGGCCTCACTGTCGAAAAGTCGAGCGAAGGATAGATTAAGAGCTGAAAAACTAAGTTTGGAGTACCACGCTCGCGCGCCATCAACGTAACCACGGCCGCGAGATTGCCTCCCGCGCCGTCTCCTCCTACTGCGATTCGGCGCGGATCCCCGCCAATATCTCCACCATGCTCTGCGACCCACTTGGTCGCGGAATAAGCGTCCTCGGGAGCTGCCGGGTATTTATTTTCCGGTGCCAGTCGGTATGCGACAGAAACTACGATGCATGCGCACCTGTTTGCCACCGAACGCAGGGGCGCGTCGTGTGAATCTAGGCTGCCAGCCACGAAGCCTCCACCATGAAAAAAAACCAGCACGGGCAAACCGCTCGTTGAACTAGGAGTGTACACGCGCAGGGGGATATTCCCCCCTGGTCCGGGGATCTGTCGATCTTCAATGCGAAAGACTTGCTCCGGGGTTCCCGAGAGTTTCGGATAGAACAGATAGGCTTTTCGCACGTCTGCCACGGTAGTTGGCCGAGCGACCCCTGCAGCAGCCATTTTGTCCAGAATCGTTTTCACCTGAGGATCTGTGGATACCTGGAGTTCGGACTTTGTCGCCGTTACATTCTGGCTTTCCTGGGAACTCAGGAAACTCTGTTCAACGCGCGCGTGAGACCCTCCAGAACCGCTGACCGCAGCCAGCAAAACAAAGGCGGGGAAAGGGAGAAGCAGAGTAAGGCCGTAAGAGATTCTGGAGATTATACGACTCACGGTGACTCCTTATTGCCTTCTTTGGGCACCTGGGGCCTAGCTTTCCCACCGTTTCTCGGTATCATGCCCGCGATTGAATCCTGGGACCCATCCCAAAGACATGAAAAAGGAAATCACGCCGCAGCAAAGCTAATCTACTAACCTCTTCACCATGCACATCAAAATTGAGCGCATCCCATCTTTTGGGCAAACTGTTAAAACTACCAGTGCCCACGACTCACTTTCCACCTCTCTCGTAATTCCAAGCCAGGAACGCGGAAAGGCACCGCCGCAACTTTTGTGCTCGATGGGTTAAACCCGCGAAAACCATGCCGCCCTGAAATTATTCTCTCGGGCGCATAGGACTCAATTCTCTGTTTGGTTTTTCGTTTCCGTTTTGGGCTCTGAGATGTGTTGCTTCTCATCCACGGAAAAAAGCATGTAATTGCTGAAGCTGTGGCGCCGGTGCATACGCTTTCCTCTCCAGTCGCAGTAAAGTTCAGCGCTCTGGGGCAACCACATTTCTACATTACGGTCTTTGAATCTCACCGGGCTATATTCAACTACGGTGTGATCCGCGAAGAGCCGGATTTCCGGTAGCGTGGCCACGAGATCTGTTTCAATGCGCACGATTTGATAGCTATCTGCGGCGATCCACGCTCGCCCTCGCAACGCAACCGGATAGGAAGGACCATTCTCGCCATACTTGTACGCCTGAATCGTGTTCGGCTTATCGGGCCTCTGGCGAAAATGGATTTGCCATGCCGGCATTCCATTCCATTGGCCCAAACCCTCGCAACTCATTGCAAAGTTTCCGGCATTATTTGAGTGAAAAATTAGCAACATGGATGGTAGACCGCGTGTTTCCACGCCGTCTGGGAATTGCGCAGGCGAATATTTGTTGCCCCTGTACTCGATCACATCGAAGTAACCCGGCCGGTATTGTTCGATGCTCACTACATAATCGAACTTGAGAGTTTCCGGGAGCTTTGCAAGTCCCCACTTATTGATAGACTCGTGTCTCAGCAATTCATTGGCCGAGAAGCGGTCCACATTTGTGATGAACTCTTCAACTCGCTTTCCTGCCTTCTGAACCACTTCATTCAGCAGGCACGCAACCCCTGGTTCTACAGGAGGCACGTTTTCGTCCACGTCCGGAGGTAACCAGTTCGAAGGCAGCGGCAGCGCGATGGCGGATTCTGTTGCCGTCGTCAGCTTGACCTCGGTGGAGGCCGCTTCCTTGTCGTTGGAGATCACTATGTCTGAAGACCGGGAGTTCTCCAGCTGCTTGCGCGCTACGGTGTCGTCGGGGTGGTCCTGAACGTATTCTCCCAGAACTTTTATAGCGCGTTCCTTGTTTCCCCCTTCCGCCAACGCCCGCGCCAGCAGTGGTTGCACAATCGCGGCTTGTCCATGTCCCAGCTCAAGCGCGTGGTTGGCTTCCTTGATGGCCTCTTCCGGCACATGCTCCGTCATGAGAATGTCTGCGAGGATCGCGTGCGCGCGCCAAGAGTTGGGGTCAACTTCCACTGCCCGCTTCACATACCTTTTTGCTTCGGCGAGTTTTTGTTCCCGCATCAATGCTTGGCTCAAGGACAGCAGTGCAGGAACATGTTTGGGATCGAATTCCAGAGCCTTTGCCCAATAGGACTTGGCCTTCTCTTGATCCTTCATTTGCAGGAAATAAACGCCGTAAAGATAATTCACCGCTGGATGATTCGGTGCCTTGCTATAGGCTGCTTCAAGATGACTCCGCGCCTGCCCTGGCTTGTTGACGCGCAACGCTTCCCGGGCCTTGCCAAGCTCTTTCTCGGCTTTCGGGCTGAGGAGGATCTGCGAGGAACCAGCCCCGATTTTTCCATTTGATGCTGGCTGCATGTCAATAATGATTGTGGACGCTCTGGAATTGTTGGCGGGAAATTCTTGGGCAGCGGCTTCATAACCGGGTGCAACCACCTGAATGGTATAGTCGCTTGCAGCAACTCCTCTGAATTGTATGTGGCCACCTATCGTTGTTCCCTGCGTGAGGACTTGCCCTGTTGGTGCAACCAATGTAACTACTGCGATCACCTCGATGGGTCCGCCGTCCGCTCCCTTCACATAAATGTCTATGTCGCCCGCAAGCGACGACGGGCCTTCACCTTGTCTGTCCGTTGAGCCAGGGTTCGGCCGCTGCGCGAAAGCGCCGTTATAGAGAAATGCTATGCACAAGAAAAGCGCTAGGAGAACAGGATCCGTCGTAATGCGAAAGACCATGACAAACTCTACTCACTGACTGAGCCACCTAAGCATGACCCCATCCAATGGCCTGTTCTCGGACTCCACAGCCCCGTTCTTCAAACCGCCAGACACCCGACACGTCCCGTCTCAACGTGTCGAGTGTCCGGGGTTGGCAGCACCGAACATTCCTTCGAGTGCTGCCAGTGTGTGTACCACCTCTTTCGCCACCTTTTTTAGACGAAGGTCAGTATTGAGACATCTGTCAAAATAAACAGCAGGCTTGCCCTCTTCCGTTGGACTCAACGGATCGACCGACAATGGCGCGCTAACCAACCAGGAGAAGATTCTTTTTGGACAAACAGTGGCTGCGAGGGATCCCCTCGACAGTCCACTTCTCTTCAAGGGAGGATACTCGGGTTCCGGTGAGGCAAAGACCGGCTCTCCGGCACCTGGCGACGTGAACTTCCTTCACTCTGGTGACCTGTGACTACTGACAGTATGCTGCTAAGAGATTGAGCGGCCCAATACATGGGTGTAGTCGATCGGGGCGTTTGGCAATCAACTAAGTGTGGGTGAAGAATTGCTAGGGTAGCAATTCATGGATTCGGACGCATCGGACGGTCCCTGCCACGTGAAGCATACGAGGGAATTCTTACTAGCTCGTGAAAGACTCTTGGGAGATTGCTGATGGACATGATGACGAGTATTCGCCAAGTGGGAGACGTTACAATCGTGGACATTAGCGGCCGCATTGTTCTCGGCGAAGAGAGCGCCGCGCTGCGCAAATTGGTGTACGACCTCTTAAACAAAGGACATAAGAAGATTCTGTTCAATCTGGGCGATGTGAGTTACATCGACAGCTCAGGCCTAGGGCATCTGGTTAGTGTTTTCACAAGCGTGCAGAAGCAGGGGGGAGAACTGAAGCTACTCAACCTCACTAAGAACGTTCACAATGTGATGCAAATTACGAAACTATATACCGTCTTCGACATCCTGGATGACGAGGTGGCAGCGGTTAGGTCGTTCGTTCAATCGCATAGGGCAACGGCCTGACTTTACATAAGATCCTCCCTGGACCACTTTGGTTGCGCATTGCATCAATAAAGTAACGTAGTTCAAAGCCTTGCAGACTGGTCCCGTCACTCGTCTTGAGCTACGGTCTCTCTCCTTATAGGATTTTTAGATCTTAACAACTCGCGGCTTTGTTCTGACTCCCCTTGGTTAACGCCGCCGCCCCCCTCCGCGCATCCTGGGGCCACCGAAGCTGCGCATCGAGTTGAAATTTTGAGTACGCTGAGCGCCTTTGTTACGCATTTGCTGTTGGGCTTGCAGCTTTGGCTCTGGCCTGTCGACGGGCTTCCAGCCATTGCCGCTGTTGATTGACCAACTACCGCTATCTCTGTTGTAGCGGTACACGGTGCCGTCCTTGCCTGCATAGATGTTGTTCTTGCCCGCAGCAATACCTGCGTTTGTGTTGGTGTTGTAAATGAAGCCGCCGCGTCCGGCCGTGCCTTGTCCGGTATAGATATTGCCAACAAATCCTGCTCCGCCACCGGCAACGATGCCCGTGCTCGGGTTGTACGTGACGCCACCGCGATATCCGTAAGTGTTCCCTGTGTAGATATTTGTGTTGTACCCGCGCCCAGCCACCGTACTCCTACCCGTTTGCGTATTGTGATATGCACCTCGGGTCGCAGCACCGTAGTTCCCGGTGTAAGGATTTGCCCAAGCCGCGCCTGTACGCGAATACGCTGTGTTGCCCCACACTCCGTAGACGTTGGCGATCGCGGCTCCGCCCCACGCGCCCCATCCATAATACGGATACCAGCAGCATCCGTAGTAGCCCATTGGTCCCCACCACGGGTAGTACCAGGGATAGTAACCATACCCGTAGCCGAAGCCGAAGCTCCATCCGGCATCCTCGGTATAGGTGAACCCTGCGCCCACGCCGTACGTATAGGGCCAGCCGTACCACGCTATCGGACTGATGTACGGCGGGTAATACCAACCCGTGCCGTAAACCACGGTCATGGTGTCGGCCGAGACCACGGTGCCGTAGTATCCCGGCGTGTAGCCAACGTGCACGACGTCGGGCGTCGAGTTGTACACCTTCACATACGTCACGTTGTAGAGCGGAGAGCTGGGCGGAATGTCGTAGATCTGTGCGGGAACCGTATCGGTCACAAGCCACGGACCGTGTGGCGACGACGCTTTGAACCATACTCCTGCTTCGACGCAGTAGTAGTCGTAGTCGGACAGCTTGATGACAGCGGCACTCGTGTTCTTGGCATAGCTCATCGGCGTGCCTTCAATCGGCACAAACGTCGCTTGGCCGTCGTACTGCACTGTCAGCTTTGCTTCTGAGCGTGTGATGGTTGCCGTTTGCGGAATCGCGTTAGCAATCAACGCCTCTTTTGCCTCGGGCGTGCTAGGCACCGATGCCAGCACAGTAGCTTTGGGATTATCCGTTGGAATCTTCGCAAAGTCCGGGGGCATGTCCACCGCAGTTACGAAAGTCCAAGGTCCGTCCAGCGTAGCTCCTTTGAACCAGCGACCCGCGATCAGGATGTACCAATCGCCACCGAGCCGGAAAATGTTGCCATTAGTATTGCTCACATATTCGAGGCCAGTCCCAGCAATGAGATCGTACTTTGGCTCGCCTTTAGTCTCGATCATCTCGGTCGGTCCAAAGTCAACGTGCACAGCCGGGATTTCTGCGAACTCCACTTTCTTGCCGGTTCCTTTCAGCGAAGATTGCGTTTTGACCTGTTCGCCGCCGGGATTCTGCGCCTGGTTCTGGCTGGAGATGATTTCCTCGGCTCTCTTCATGGCGTCAGACAGTTTCTTGGCATATTCCCATGGCCCTTCTAACTCTTTGGCTTCGAGCCACCAGTCCTGCACCCGGAGGAAGTAGAGTTGCTTCTCGACATCGTAAAGAATGATTGATCTCGTGTTGATCACGCTGCGAAGCCCTGTGCCAGGCACATCGCCCATCTGAGGCATGCCATCAATCAACACTAGCAGTGAAGGCTTACTCGCGATGATCACCTTAGGTGGATTATTTTTCACGTCGACACCCTTGATCGCTTCGCTATCCGCTTCCAATGCGGCCTCCAGTCGGTCGAGAGAAATAGTTCTAGTGGTGCCCGGCAACTTTTTTCCCAAAAGTGCGGTCAGCTCAGACTCCTTGTCGGGAGCCACGGGAAATTTCACATTGGTGATCTTCGCCTGGTCGAGCGTCACCAACCGGTTGACCTTGTCCACTTCGGTCCGCGCCTGAATCCAAACGACTCCGTACTTGGCGGCAGTCTCGTTTGCCGTCTTCAGCTCGACAGCGCAATAGAGGTCAACTAGGTTTTCATCCCATTTGTCTACCTGAGGCTGATAAATGACGAAGGTATTGACGCCGCTGGTGAAGCTGCGTGGCCAACCAGCCTCGGGCGCTCCCCTCAGTGGTGTCTTGTTCTCGCTCTTTGGTTTCGGGCTGTCAGGTAGGGGCTGCTGCACGTTGGCGACACTGGAAAGTAGAAAAACCGCAAAAACGATAGTCCAAGTCCAAAAGATCGATACTGCAGTTTTGATCGTGGGCGTATGAATTCGCATGATGGAACCTCCAGGGCAAGAACATTCGCGCTCTACTCTCGAGGCTTTAGGTGAAGCTCAGGAGGCGATAAAATTGCTCTAAGTCGTGCTCTACGCTGCTACTTTCTTGGCTCTTTGCTGAACTACCTCCGATTCCGCTTGGAGCCAATCGTCTAGCTCATATCCGTCCTTTCTCCCGCGCTGCTCGTATAGTTCGTAAGCGCGACGACGGACCTGCTCTTGAAAGTCAACGGGAGGTTGCGTTGTGTGGATTTCCGCGGTCGAATTTGGCATTGCTGATGTACGTTTCATCGCGGTATGACTCCTCAATGGGTAAGAATGCGAAGCGCTGAGAAGGGTTCTTCTCTTAAATCGTCCTCTGCGGCTGGCGTCATCGTTTAGAAAGACACGCTGACCGTGCATGCCCAGCTGCAGCTTTTTCTCACCCCTAACCATTTTTTCACCCACGCGTTTCCATGGAACTGTCTCTTTTAACAGCCTGCGGACGATTCTTGGGGTTCAACCGTTCTTGCGCCATGAGAGGACACTTTCGGAAATATGCCAGGCCAGAGATCGGTTGGGGACCTGTGGTGACTGTGAGAAATGCCAGTTCAAAAGGAGGGAGATTCTTCGCCATCATGTTTAGGAGCAAGTTACGTCTGACACAGTTCGCCGCATTGCCGTTCGATGTGTGACCAGCGTACACAACGCAGCGAAGACCAGCCCAAAGGGGTTCATCGTGCCTCTTCCTCCCTTCATCCACTTTGTTTTGAGGAGTAGACAGGCACAAATCTGGATTCTTACGGTGGGGCTCATTGCAAACGTAGCAGTGTCCAGCTACCTCTTCTCTCCTACCATACGTGGCACACCAGTAGTCGCTAGGTCGGACGCCACTGCTTTTATTCACGAGATCATCTTGACGGGACGCCTAAAGGATCTCCGTTGGCCTGACTTTTCAGATTATCGCGTTCAACTGCAGGAGTTTTACGAAGCTGTTTCCTACAATCCAGTCTGGATTCGTGACGGTCAGCCTAAGCCGCAAGCGCTGGCGATCATCAAAGACTTACAAGAGGCCGACCTTAACGGTTTGAATGCAGAAGACTACGATGGCTCACGTTGGAAAGAGAGACTGATCCTAAAGCAACAGCCCGAGGACGCCGCGCGTTTCGATGTGGCGCTCACCGTTTGCCTGATGCGATATATCTCCGATCGGCACATTGGAAGGGTAAATCCAGGCCATTTCAAATTTGGTCTCACTGTGGAAAGGAAGAAATACGACCTCGCCCAATTCGTTCGCGATCGCTTCGTCGAAAGCCAGGAGGTCCGTGCAACCTTAGAAGAGATTGATCCACCCTTTCCAGGATACAGGCGGACGCTCACAGCCTTGCGGCACTACCTGAAGCTGTCGTTGTTGGACGATGGAGAAAAGTTGCCATTGCCCCCAAAGAGTATCGAGCCGGGGACCCAATACACTAGCGCAGCCCGCCTCGCGCGCTTGCTTCGCCTTCTGGGAGACCTGCCGTCTGAGGCTAGCGTCCCCTCCGGCGATATCTACGAGGGACCACTTGTGGAGGCGATTAAGAATTTCCAGCAACGGCACGGCCTCACACCCGATGGGCGTCTTGGCGAACAAACTGTGAAACAACTCAACACACCTTTGACAAAGCGCGTCGAACAGCTGCGACTAACACTTGAGCGCTGGCGCTGGGTTCCACAGGAGTTTGCCGAACCGCCGGTGGTGGTAAACATTCCGGAATTTCGGCTTCGAACTTTCGAAGACAATGGCAAAGTCGCACTGGCAATGAATGTGATCGTCGGCAAAGCTTTGCGGCACGAAACACCAGTCTTCGAGAAAGAAATGCGCTTCGTCGTATTTCGTCCCTACTGGAACGTGCCCCCCGGCATTCAACGTTCCGAAATAGTTCCAGCGATTCAGCGCGACCGCAATTACCTATCCAAAAACAACTACGAGGTCATTACCCACGGCGGGCAGATTGTGACCTCAGGGGCTATCAGCGATGAAGTTTTGGCGGACTTGCGCACAGGGAAGCTTGCCATTCGACAAAAACCGGGGCGCACGAACGCACTCGGTCTGGTCAAATTGATGTTCCCCAACGAATATCACGTGTACTTGCACAGTACTCCTGCTCCACAACTCTTTGCGAAGTCCAGGAGGGACTTCAGTCATGGTTGTATTCGAGTTGAGAAGCCCGACGAATTGGCCACATGGGCCTTAAGAAACAATCCGGGATGGTCTCTGGAACGCGTTCAAACCGCTATGGAAAGTGGCCAGGACGACCTGCAGGTCAACTTAGCAAAACCAATCCCTGTGCTGATCCTCTACGGAACGGCAATCGCCGATGAGGCGGGAGTGGTGCATTTCTTTGAAGATCTCTACGGACACGACGCCGCCCTTGAGGATGTCTTGGCCAAAGGATATCCGTTTCCAAATTAGGTCGTTCAATGATAAAGCCCCCGGCGCTCGGAAATATGCTGGCCTATAGACTGAAACTTTTGCCAGTTGTCGGCCAAAGCGGTCGAAATTAGCGTCCGATACATAGTTCCGTCAAAAATGGCTGGTCTTGGCGCGCGTGAACTGGTGTGGGACGCAGGCGAGGATAATTTTATGGAAGTGACCAATGAACGTGTTTGATTTGAAAGATCAGGAACTGACCGTTTCTCAGGTGCACCGGAACCTTCCGCCGAGCGTTCTCTACGAGCATGCCGTCCGTCACGAGAAGGATTCCGGCATCGCGGAGAATGGGGCGCTGGTAGCTTACTCTGGCGAGAAAACTGGGCGCTCACCTAAAGACAAACGGATCGTGAAAAACGCCGCGTCCGAAAAGGATGTCTGGTGGGGACCGATAAACCTACCGATTGATCCAGACACATTTGCGATCATCCGGGAGCGCGCCCGCGACTACCTAAATATTTGTGAGCGACTCTACTGTTTTGATGGCTTCGCCGGTTCGGACCCGAAATACCGCATCAAGATACGGGTTATCTGTTCGCGACCGTACCACGCGCTTTTCATGCACAACATGCTCATACGTCCCACGGCTGAGGAATTGGAAACCTTTGGCAAGCCGGATTTTGTGATCTACAACGCCGGGGCTTTTCCGGCAAACCGTCTGACGGCCGGAGCGGGCTCCAAAACCAGCATCAGCCTCAGCCTGGAGGATCGGGAACTTGTTATCCTGGGTACGGAATACGCCGGCGAAATGAAGAAAGGCGTATTTACGGCAGCCAACTATTTTGCGCTCAAACACGGCATCCTTTCTATGCACTGCTCCGCCACTGCCGACAAGGAGTCCGGCCGTTCCTCACTTCTCTTCGGTTTAAGTGGGACAGGAAAAACGACATTATCCGCTGACCCGAAGCGTCATCTCATCGGCGACGACGAACACTGCTGGAGCGAGGATGGCATCTTCAACATCGAGGGGGGATGTTACGCAAAAGCCGTCAACCTCACACCTGAGTCCGAACCAGAGATCTTCGCGGCGCTGCGCTTCGGTGCTGTGCTGGAAAACGTTGTGCTCGAAGACGACCGCTCTGTCGATTATGCCGACACATCGATTACCGAGAATACTCGCGGCGCCTATCCCATCAACTTCATTCGCAACGCTCGCATCCCGAGTGTTGCCGGTCACCCAACAGACATTATTTTTCTCACTTGTGATGCCTTTGGGGTTTTGCCGCCGGTCAGTTCACTGACATCCTCACAGGCCATATACCATTTCGTGAATGGGTACACCGCAAAAGTTGCTGGAACAGAAGTGGGCATCGAGGAACCGGTTGCGACATTTTCACCGTGCTTTGGCGGACCATTCCTTGTCTGGCATCCCAATAAGTACGCGGAACTCCTGGCCGCAAACATACGAAAACACGGAACACGAGTCTGGCTTGTGAACACGGGCTGGAGTGGCGGAGCCTATGGGGTTGGAAAACGCATCAAACTGGCCAGCACGCGCGCAATGATCGAAGCTATCCACAACGGATCACTCGCAACAGCGAAGACTCAGCGTGACCCGGTCTTCGGTTTCGACGTCGTTGTCGAGTGCCCAAACGTTCCGTCGGGAATTCTCATTCCCCGCAATACCTGGCAGGATAAATCGGCTTACGATGCAGCCGCAAAAAAGCTTGCTGAGCTCTTCCGAAACAATTTCAAACCCTACGAAAGCGCTATAGGCGCCGCAGCGCGTAGCAGCACGGCTGCCTGATGTGTCCTTTGACAAGCGGTGTTCCAATGCCTTTTCGCGGCACTGCCAACAACCAGGAGAATGTGTCACGTAAGCGGGCAGAGCTGGTTCATACCTAGGAGCCTCTGTGTTTCCGCCGACTCCGGAAGGCATATCCTCCCGAACCTAAGGCAGTCCGGCGTTCCGCGCAAGGAGGTCTGTCAGTTCTAACAGACGACACCTGCCTTGTTCGATTTTAGGCTCTGGTGCTCAACGGATGCGAGAAAGGAGTGTGGGCATGACACCCGTGACAGCTGCCGAGAAGGCCAGCCACTCCCTCTCTGCTTATGGGGTAGCAAGATCCACGATTTTTGGGAAGCCTCTGAGTGCGGAAGAATTACGCAAAACCCATGCTTACTGGCGTGCCTGTAACTACCTGATGCTTGGCATGATCTACCTGCAGGACAATCCACTTCTTAAAGAGCCGCTGAAGGCAGAGCACATCAAGAATCGACTTTTGGGACACTGGGGTGCCAGTCCTGGCTTGGCGTTCATCTACATCCATCTAAACCGCCTCATCAAAAAGTACGACTTAGATGTGATTTTCTTGGCGGGGCCCGGGCACGGCGCCCCAGGTGTTCTAGCTCCGGTCTATTTGGAAGGTGCCTACTCTGAAATCTATACCGACAAGAGTGAGGACGAAGAAGGCTTGCGGGAGTTTTTCAAACAATTTTCCTTCCCCGGAGGGATAGGAAGTCATTGCACACCGGAGACACCCGGTTCCATTCACGAAGGAGGGGAGCTCGGGTACGTGCTTTCACACGCCTGTGGCGCGGCATTTGATAATCCGGAGCTAATTGTCGCAGCCGTCGTCGGCGACGGTGAAGCGGAAACCGGACCTTTAGCAACTTCCTGGCACGTAAATAAATTCCTTAATCCGATCCGCGACGGAGCGCTACTGCCAGTCCTGCACCTTAACGGCTACAAAATCAACAACCCCACGTTGCTTGCTCGGATTAGTCATGAAGAGTTGGAGGACCTCCTGCGAGGCTACGGTTGGACACCATATTTTGTGGAAGGCTCTGATTCCGAGAGCATGCACCAAGCAATGGCAGCAACCACGGAACACTGTGTCTGCGAAATCCGCAAACATCAACAGGAAGCACGCAGGAAGGGAATTGCCGAGCGGATTCGCTGGCCCATGATTGTGTTGCGAACGCCAAAAGGTTGGACCGCTCCAATGGAGGTAGGCGGACACAGGTTAGAAGGTTTTTGGCGGGCCCATCAGGTCCCCATGGCAGACGTCAAGAAGAATCCAGAGCGGCTTCGCGAGCTAGAAAATTGGATGCATTCATACAAGCCAGAAGAGCTTTTTGATCAAAGCGGACGACTAATCCCGGAACTGCGGGAACTGGCACCAACGGGCTCGCGGCGCATGGGGGCGAACCCTCACGCCAATGGAGGACACCTGAAGAAAGCTTTGCGCCTCCCGGACTTCCAGCAATACGGTTTGAAAGTTGAAAAACCCGGAACAATTCAAGCGGAGAACACCCGGCCACTTGGCGCATTTCTGCGAGACGTCATGAAACTGAACATGAAGAACTTTCGGGTCTTTGGTCCGGACGAAAACACTTCGAACAGGCTGAATGACATCTACGCGGTCAGCAAGAAGTTTTGGATCGCTGACTACTTTCCGGAAGATGGGGACGGCGGGGAGTTGGCGGCTGATGGGCGAGTCATAGAAATGCTGAGCGAGCATACCGTCGAGGGCATGCTCGAAGGCTACTTGCTGACAGGGCGCCATGGCTTCATTTCGTCCTATGAAGCATTTATCCATGTCATCGACTCGATGTTCAATCAACACGCCAAGTGGCTCTCCATCTGCCATCACCTTTCCTGGCGCGAAAAAATTGCATCGTTGAACATCCTGGTTACGTCGACGGTTTGGCGGCAAGACCACAATGGATTCACACACCAGGATCCCGGCTTCCTGGACGTGGTCGTGAACAAGAGTTCGGCAGTTACGCGCATTTATCTGCCTCCCGATGTGAACTCCCTTCTGTCCGTGGCCAATCACTGCTTGAAAAGCGAAAACTACGTGAACGTTATCGTCTGTGATAAACAATTGCACATGCAATACTTGGACATGGATGCTGCAATCACTCACTGCACCAAGGGAATCGGCATGTGGAGTAAGGCGTGTAACGACCAGGGCAGTGAACCGGATGTGGTGATGGCCTCGGCGGGCGACATACCTACACAGGAAACTTTGGCAGCCATTGTGTTGCTGCGCGAAGAGTTTCCCGATCTCAAGATTCGTTACATCAATGTAGTTGATCTTTTCAGGCTTCAGCCGAGCACGGAACATCCTCACGGATTGTCAGACCGGGATTTCGATGCACTCTTCACTGTCGATAAGCCTGTTATTTTCAATTTCCACGGATATCCGTGGCTTATTCACCGCTTGGCGTACCGTCGCACGAACCACAGCATCATGCATGTACGAGGCTATAAGGAGCAAGGGAACATCAATACGCCGCTGGAGTTGGCGATCGAGAACGAGATCGACCGCTTCAGTCTGGCGATGGACGTCATCAAACGCGTTCCAAAACTCCAGCGGATAGGCGCGCACGCCAAGGAAAAATTCCTTAATCAGCAGATTTCGTGCCGTAACTATGCCTATGACCACGGCACCGACAAACCCGAAGTTGCCGACTGGAAGTGGCCGTACTAGAAGTTCGCGTGCGGTTGAGGCTGGGCGCCTCGAACCAGCCGAGGTGTGGGTTTACGTTCATGGCGCCCACTGAGAAACGATAGGCCAGAAGTGCCATGAACGTCCTCGTACTCAACTCCGGAAGTTCCACTTTGAAATTCCAGCTAATCGTCACGGATCTTGGCCGGATTGCACAAAACAAGGAAGACCGTTTGTGCCGTGGACAGGTCGAGCAGATCGGCGGTGAAGCGATCATCACCATTGAGACGCGCGAAAGACAGCGGCAGAAGTTTACAGCGCCCCTTCCGGATATCTCAGCGGCTTTGGAGTATCTCCTTCGGTGGATTATCTCAGACGTGTCGGGAATATCTGACGTGCGGTCTCTCGCTGACATTCATGCGGTGGGACATCGAGTAGTTCACGGTGGCGAATTGTTCGCAAAATCCACGGTGATTACTGACGAGGTGCTAAAGGGAATCGAAGAGTGCATCGACCTGGCCCCCCTGCACAATCCCAATAACATCAAAGGTATCCTGTCGTCGCGCCGAGTTTTCGGTCCAATGCTTCCTCAGGTGGCAGTCTTCGATACCTCTTTTCATCAGTCTATCCCGGAATGCGCGTTCCTTTATGCCCTGCCCTATCACTGGTATCGACGCCATCGCATTCGTCGCTATGGATTTCATGGCACGTCGCACCGATATGTCACAGACCGATATAAGGCCATTCGCTCGTTTTCTAACGAACAGACACATGTGATAACGCTCCACCTCGGGAATGGGTGCTCGGCCGCAGCCATTCGCGGTGGCTTCTCGATGGACACTTCAATGGGAATGACGCCGCTGGAAGGTCTGGTTATGGGAACACGCTCTGGCGACATCGATCCCGCTATCGTGAACCTAGTTGCCGCCAAAGAAGGCCTGTCCACACACGAAGTGGAGGCCCTGCTAAACACACAATCCGGACTGCTGGGGATCTCTGGACTAACCCATGACATGCGTGTGTTGTTGGAAGACCTGGAGGCACAGGATGACCGCCGCGTGCGGCTAGCTATTGAGATCTTTTGTTATCGCGCGAGAAAGTACGTTGGAGCCTTTCTTGCCTGCATAGGTGGCGCGGATGCAATTATTTTCACGGGTGGAATCGGGGAGAACTCACCGGATATCCGCCGGCGCATTTGCAGTGGACTCGAGTGGGCTGGATTGAGGTTGGACGACAGCCGCAATACTCGGATGGTCGGGCTGGAAGGACAAATCACCACAGATGATTCACGTCTGCACGCGTTTGTAATCCCAACTGACGAAGAGCTTCTTATCGCACGAGATACGGTCCATTGCATTGCGGCTCTACAGCCGCAGCGACCATCGAAAGGGGAAGTGCTTGAATTCAAGCCGGAGGACCGTGCCGGCGTCTCGAGAAGTCACAGCCGCCTCAAGGATGAAACGGCTTCGACTAATGAACTTAAGGTGGGGGAGATGAAATGACGAACGGCGAACTCCCCACGGTTTATCTGGCGAGGCACGGTGAAACGGCTTGGAGTTTGACGGGCCAGCACACCGGAGTGACGTACCTTTCTCTCACTGAGCATGGTGAAGAGACCGCCAGGCGACTTGGCAAACGTCTGAGGTGGCTGGCTTTCATCAAGGTGTTTACAAGTCCTTTGCAGCGGGCTCGCCAGACTTGTGAACTGGCGGGATTTGGCAGCGTGGCAGAAATCGATCCTGATCTGGTGGAGTGGAATTACGGTCAATACGAAGCACGCCGAGGTGTCGACATTCGAGCTGAGCGTCCAAGCTGGAATCTGTTTGTCGACGGCTGCCCTGGAGGAGAGACCCCCGAGCAGGTGAGCGCTCGAGCGGACAGAGTCGTTAGCCGCGCGCGAGCGATCAACGGAGACGTTCTGCTCTTCACCAGCGGTCGTTTCATTCGGGTGTTGACAACTCGCTGGCTCGGACTCGAACCGACGGCCAACAGCAGATATTTCATGCTAAGCACTGCGAGCCTCAGTGCATTGGGCTATGAAAACGATCTATCCAGGCCGGTGATCCGGTTTTGGAACGACACACGTCACGTGGACATTGAGCCCGAAGTAGCTGCACACGCTGCTTCGTGAAGGTCTCGACGAAAAGGGATCCGGCACAGGGGGGTCAACTCCAGAAAGGAAGCTTCTATGGGTACCAGGAGCGCCATGGCAACCGGAGCAAAAGCTTCGCAAGACGACACATCAAAACTTCTCAAGCAATACGGGTGTGGCCCGATTCAATTCATGGGCGCCGATGGGCTGTACGAACGGCATTTGCTTTTCGACACCATAAAGGCTCCTGAAGCAATCGTCGCCAGGGAGCGCTACGAAGCTGTGGCGCGTTCTGTGCGTGACATCCTCTCGCAGCGGTGGGTACTCACGGAGGAAACATACCAGCGCGAAAATCCTAAGCGCGTCTATTACCTGTCAATGGAATTTCTCCTAGGCAGATCGTTGGCGAATAATGTCACCAACCTTCTGCTTCATTCGTTCACAACACATGCGGCAAAACAAAAAGACATTGATTTGCTTTCCCTGCTAGAACAAGAGCCCGACGCGGGCCTCGGAAACGGAGGACTGGGGCGCTTGGCAGCGTGCTTTCTTGACTCTATGGCCACCTTGCACCTTCCCGCGATGGGCTACGGGCTGCGATACGAGTACGGCATCTTTAAACAAACCATCCAGGACGGCTGGCAACACGAACAAGGCGATAACTGGCTACGTCGGCCAGACCCATGGGAGGTTGTCCGTCCTGATGACGCCGTGGAAGTGAAATTGAATTGTTCGTTTGAATTGGATGGCGGGACATTCCGAGCAATACCGCATCGGCCTTCTGCTTTGCTTGGCATCCCGTACGACCGCCCGGTTGTAGGTTACGGAGGAAAAACGATCAACACCCTCCGGCTCTGGACTGCTGCCGCGTCCAATTACTTCGATTTTCAAGAATTCAGCAGTGGAGCTTTCGCAGAAGCCCTGGCGGGGACTCTCGGGGCCGAGTCAGTAACCTGTGTTCTCTATCCCGACGACTCCACTAGCAAGGGACAAGGCTTGCGCTTCCTCCAAGAATACTTTCTTGTGGCATGTTCGCTGGCCGATCTTGTCCGCCGCTACCGCAGCAACAACGCAGACTGGGCTGACTTCGCGGACAAGGTTGCCATCCAACTCAATGACACGCATCCGGCTATGACGGTTCCTGAGCTGATGCGCATTTTGCTCGACGACGCGCATCTCGGTTGGGATCAAGCCTGGGACCTGACTCAAAAGACCTTGGCGTACACAAATCACACCCTTTTGCCGGAAGCCCTGGAGAAGTGGCCACTCAAATGGTTCGAGATGATGTTGCCGCGTCACCTGGAAATTATTTTCGAGATCAACAGGCGTTTGCTTGGTGAAGTCCGGAGTCGCTTCCCCGCTGAAGAAGGACGCGTTGAGCGAGTCAGCTTGGTCGAAGAGGGCGCTGAGAGCAAGATTCGCATGGCGAATCTTGCGATAGTAGGTGCGCACAGCACAAATGGTGTTGCTGCGATTCACTCCCGTTTGTTGCGCACCGTGACGGTGAAAGACTTTGCCGAGATTTTCCCAGAGCGGTTTAATAACAAAACCAACGGAGTGACACCGCGGCGCTGGTTACTGCTTTCGAATCCCTCGCTAGCTCAGACGATCACTGAAGCCATCGGTGACACATGGATCAGTGATCTTGATCAACTCCATAATCTGAAGCCGCTCGCCGAGGACAAGAGTTTTCGTGACGCTTTCCGAAAGGCCAAGCGTGAAGCTAAATTACGATTTGTCCAATGGCTCAGGGGCGCGTCCGGCCAGTCGGCGGACCCTGACAGCGTCTTCGATTCGCAGGTCAAACGCATTCATGAATACAAGCGGCAACTGCTCAACGCATTGCGTGTCGTTGTGCTATACAGCCGTTTACGTGAGAATCCGAACCGGGAAATCATTCCGCGCACATTCTTCTTTGCTGGAAAGGCGGCGCCCGCCTACCGACTGGCAAAGCTGATCATTAAATTTATCAACAACCTAGCTCGCACCATTGATAGTGATCCCGCTGTACGTGGACGGCTCAAGGTGCTGTTCCTGCCTGAGTATTGTGTTTCTCTCGCCGAGCGGCTGATTCCGGCTAGCGACGTGTCCAATCAAATCTCAACTGCCGGCTACGAAGCCAGTGGCACGAGCAACATGAAGTTCATGATGAATGGTGCACTGACGGTGGGTACTCGCGACGGGGCAACCATCGAAATGGCCGAAGCAGCAGGCCAAGACAATTTCTTCCTGTTTGGATTGACAGCGGAACAGGTGGTCAGCAGCCGGGGATGGTACAGCCCACGCTGGCACTACGACAATGAACCGGAGACGCGAGCGGCGCTGGACATGATTTTCTCCGACTACTTCAGCCGCATTGAGCCCGGGGTCTTCGAACCGCTGCGCGACACGCTGCTGACTTGCGACCATTACATGCACCTGGCGGACCTTAAATCCTATCTTGAAGCAGACCAGCAGCTGGTGAACCTCTACAGCCGTCCGGACGAGTGGGCGCGCAAAGGCATTTTGAATGTTGCGAGTTCGGGCAGGTTTTCGAGCGACAGAACGATCAAAGAGTATGCCGCCAATATATGGAAGGCAGCCCCATGCCCGGTCCCATAACCGCAAAAGCAGTATCACCACTGGTTGATAAGCCCACGGCAATTTCCCTTCTCGCAGGACACGTGGCGCCGAGAGAGTCGCTGCTGGATGTAACCTCCCTTCGACGAAATTACTTCGACCAGAGCCCCAACGTTGAAGACCCAAGACAATTGGTCAGCTTTGGAACGAGCGGACATCGAGGCACACCGCTGAACGGCTCCTTTACCGAGGCGCACATCTTAGCCATTACGCAGGCGATCTGTGACTACCGCAGAAGCCAGGGAGTGGACGGCCCACTCTATTTGGGGAAGGACACACACGCGCTCTCCGAGCCCGCACAGCGTACGGCACTCGAGGTTCTCGCCGCCAATAACGTCGAAACCATCATCCAGAAAAATGATGGGGTGACACCAACGCCGGTCATCTCCAGAGCAATCCTCGTATACAACCGGGGCCGCAAGGAGCACCTTGCCGACGGCATCGTAATTACGCCGTCGCATAATCCCCCGCGCGATGGAGGATTCAAATACAACCTACCGAACGGCGGCCCAGCCGATGCGGACGCAAGCGGGTGGGTCGAGCAGCGAGCCAACGAACTGCTGCGAGATAGTAATGCGGATGTAAGGCGTGTGCCATTTGCGGTTGCGATCCGGGCGGCCACCTATCACGAAGAAGACTTCGTTATTCCCTACGTGCACGATTTGCGAAATGTGGTGGATATGGAGGTGATCCGTGCCGCCCCTATCAAATTGGGTGTAGATCCTCTCGGCGGCGCTGCTGGACCTTACTGGGAGCAAATCAATTCTGTCTACGGCGTGGACGTCACCATAACGAATCCAGTGATTGATCCAACCTTTGCATTTATGACCCTTGACCACGACGGAGAGATCCGAATGGACTGCTCAAGTCCCTTTGCGATGGCACGCCTCGTGGATCTCAAGGATAAATTCCATCTCGCGTTCGGGAATGATCCAGACGCAGACCGGCACGGAATCGTCACGCCTTCCGTGGGATTGATGAACCCCAATCACTATTTGGCTGCGGCGGTCCGCTACTTGTTGACAAAACGCCCATTTTGGCCGAGTCAGGCCGCCGTCGGAAAAACACTTGTGAGTAGCAGCATGATCGATCGTGTCGTCAAAGGCCTCAAGCGTCGGTTGTCGGAAGTTCCCGTCGGCTTCAAATGGTTCGCGGAGGGCCTCTTCAACGGCTCTTACTGCTTCGGTGGCGAAGAAAGCGCTGGCGCAAGTTTCCTACGCTTCGACGGTTCAGTTTGGACCACAGATAAGGACGGCATCATTATGGCCCTGCTTGCCGCTGAGATTGCCGCCCGTACCGGCAAAGATCCAAGCGAGCACTATAGGGAAATGACCGCGAAATTCGGCACGCCCTATTACACGCGCATTGACACTCCAGCCACGGCGGAGCAGAAGGCGAAATTGCAAAAATTGTCGCCTGAAGATGTCAAAGAGTCGGCGCTTGCGGGTGAACCGATCCTTGACAAGCTCACCCGTGCACCTGGGAATGGAGCTTCCTTCGGAGGTTTGAAGGTCGTCACGGCAAACGGTTGGTTCGCCGCCCGGCCATCTGGCACGGAGAACCTTTACAAGATTTACGCAGAAAGCTTCAGAGACGAATCACACTTGGCCACACTAGTGAATGAAGCGCAACAAATCGTGAACAACGCGCTGCATTGAGAGGCTCATATCAGTAGGGACATCACGAGGCATGACGAAACAAGCTCATCCCATAGCTCTCCCGCCCTTTGCACCGGATTACCGGGCCTCGGGTGTGCTGTTGCATATCACGTCTCTGCCTTCGCCGTTCGGCGTTGGAGACATGGGACCAGCCGCGCATGCGTGGGTCGACCAACTACACCAGGCGGGTCAGAGTTGGTGGCAGGCTTTGCCGCTCGGTCCGACAGGCTATGGAAACTCTCCGTACCAAGCTCTTTCGTCTTTTGCAGCGAATGGATTGCTGATCAGTCCGGAGCTCGTAATTACCGATGGCCTCCTGCACAAGAGCGCGTGTGAAGGTCAGTCGTTTTCGTCTAGCTCTGTCGATTACGGGGCAGCCATCCAATTCAAGCACCGACTGCTCGATCAGGTTTGGGGCAACTTCCGAGCGGGCATGGGAAGACATTTGAGGACCGCCTACGAGCGGTTTTGCCACCAGCAGGCGCATTGGCTGGAGGACTATGCTCTCTTTCGCGCGCTAAAGAAAAAATACAAGGGTGTTTCGTACCTTCAGTGGCCCACAGAATTGATAAAGCGTGATTTTGCGGCCATGACGGAAGCTCGGAAGGAATTATCGAAACAGATTGACCAGGTCCGTTTCGCCCAATTCCTGATATTTCGGCAAGCGCAACAACTCAAGGAACATGCAAACGCCAAAGGGATCGGTTTGATTGGCGACCTCCCATTTTTCGTTTCGCCTGATTCGAGCGACGTATGGGCTCACCCCGATTTGTTTCTCCTAGATAACGAATGCCGTCCGCGATTTATCGCCGGGGTTCCTCCCGACTATTTCAGTGCGGACGGGCAGCTTTGGGGCAATCCTGTATACGATTGGCATGCCCTCCGCCGTACCGGCTTCCGATTTTATATAGACCGCTTGCGTGCTCTTCTCGCTTATGTAGATGTGATTCGGCTCGATCATTTTCGCGCGTTCGTGGCGGCGTGGCACGTGCCCACCGATGCAAAGACGCCGCGGACGGGGCAGTGGGTGCCAGGCCCCGGTGCCGAATTCTTCAGGGCCGTCCAGAAAGAAATGGGCAGCCTGCCATTTATCGCTGAAGATCTCGGGTTGATCACTACCGACGTTTGCAAACTCCGCGATGAATTCTGTATTCCCGGAACAAGAGTGCTTCAATTTGCTTTTGATGGAGGTCCCGAAAACCCTCATCTTCCTGAAAACTTTCCAACGAACACTGTCGTGTATACCGGGACACACGATAACAACACGACTCGGGGTTGGTTTGAAGCTTTGTCAGAAACCACGCGGAGAAACGTGTGGAGCTATCTGAATCGAGGCGATGGCGATAGCAAGGAGATTGTGGCAGAACTACTCCGAGTAGCTTGGTCTTCGGTTGCAGCGCTTGCGATTGCTCCTTTGCAAGATCTGCTTAACCTCGGTGCGGAGGCCCGGATGAATTTGCCGGGTTCTGCCGAAGCCAACTGGTGCTGGCGGTCGACGGACGACATGCTCACCCCATCGGTTTTCCAAGGACTTTGGGATCTTACGGCCCATTCAAATCGCCTGCGGGCGGTGCGGGGTGCAGCGGCTGCAACGTAAACGCAAGTGGCAGATAGGATCCTTCGTGGTGACTGAGGCTAGAGGTGCCAAATGAAAGCGACACAACTGCTCCACAATTTGGGACAAAGCATTTGGCTCGACAACATTACGCGCGACTTGCTCGATAAGGGCACGCTCAAGCATTACATCGATGAGCTGTCGCTGACAGGGCTTACCTCGAATCCCACAATCTTCAATCACGCCATCAAGAACAGCACCGCGTATACGGAAGCGATTCGGAAAGAGTTCGCCGAGGGCAAATCCGAGGAAGAGGTTTTTTTTGAACTAGCCTTAGAAGACCTGACCAGAGCCGCAGACCTGTTTCTTCCTATTTATGAGCGGACAAACGGCGTAGACGGATGGGTTTCACTCGAAGTATCCCCTCTGCTGGCTTACGACACGGCCAAGACGCTGGCGGCTGCCAAAGATTTGTATGCCCGAGCAGCGCGTCCTAACCTTCTCATCAAAATCCCAGGAACTAAGGAAGGCCTGCCTGCCATCGAAGACGCCATCTTCTCCGGAGTTCCTATTAATGTGACCCTCTTATTTTCGAGCCGTCAGTATCTGGCGGCGGCTGAGGCCTTCCTGAGGGGAATCGAGCGACGCATAGAAGCCGGGCTTAAACCTAATGTTGGCTCGGTGGCCTCGGTTTTTGTCAGCCGCTGGGACGCTGCAGTCAGCGGCAAGGTCCCGCACCATCTAAAGAACAAGTTAGGCATCGCCATCGCCATGGCCACGTACAAAACGGCTCGCACATTGCTCAGCTCTCCCCGCGGGCATCGCATTTACAACGCGGGCGCTCATCCACAGCGTCTTTTGTGGGCCAGCACAGGGACGAAGGACCCTACCGCATCCGATGTTTTGTATGTCGAAAGCCTCGCGGCACCCTTCACGGTGAACACGATGCCGGAGGCGACTCTGAATGCGCTCGCTAAGCACAAAAAGCTCGCATCGATTCTGCCCGCAGACGGTGGAGACTGTGAAGAAGTGCTATCGCAGTTTGCTAACTCTGGAATCGACGTAGACGCCCTGGCTGGTCAACTCCAAGAAGAAGGAGCGAAATCGTTCGTCAAGTCCTGGGATGAGTTGATGTCTCAGATCGTTTCCAAGAGCGCCGTGCTCAGGAAAGCTGCCGGTTGATTTATTGGCTGGAGATGAACCTTTTGGTCAAGGCCGCCAAGCAATTGCTTGGCAGGTGATAAGCCATGATCCGAACACGCGTCGGCCAACAGGGAGCTTTTGAAGGAGCGACGGCCAAAACTGTTGCTCAACCTATCGTCTCACCGCCTGTATCCCATCACTCCGATGTCGGGCAAAGCGCCCCGCTTGGCGCGACGGTAAGTCCGGCTGGCGTGAAGTTCAGCCTGTATTCGCGGGATGCTGCTGGAGTCGACCTGCTGTTCTTCGACCAGGAAGACGACGCTCGGCCCTCGCGAGTGATATCGCTGGATCCGTTCACCAATCGCACGTATCACTATTGGCACACATTCGTTGCCGGCGCGCAGGCGGGGCAGCTATATGGATATCGAATTCATGGGCCATTCGATCCCTCCAAAGGGATGCGGTTTGACGCCGCCAAGGTTCTGCTCGACCCCTATGGACGTGGAGTCGCTGTTCCCAATAGTTATTCTCGGAGGGCGGCCCAAGAAAAGGGCGATAACGCTGCCACAGCGATGAAAAGCGTGATTGTGGACACGCGCAAGTATGACTGGGAAGGCGATACGCCTTTAAGACGGCCGTCCTCTCAGACCATTGTCTACGAAATGCACGTTAAAGGATTTACGCGGCATCCGAGCTCGGGGGTCCCAGAGAAAACAAGAGGCACTTATCACGGAGTATTGGAGAAGATTCCATATCTCTCGGACCTGGGCATTTCCGCTGTCGAACTACTTCCGATATTTCAATTTGATTGCCAGGATTGCCCAGCGGGCCGCGTCAACTATTGGGGTTATGCACCAGTGTCCTTCTTCGCGCCGCACCAAGCGTACAGCTCTCAGCGCCACCCCCTGGGTGCCATAGACGAGTTCCGCGATATGGTCAAAGCGCTGCACAAGGCCGGAATCGAGGTAATTTTGGATGTCGTCTTCAATCACACGGCAGAAGGTGATCATCGTGGGCCAACCCTTAGTTTTCGTGGAATCGACAACAACTCTTATTACGTTCTGGAGGACGACCGGTCGCGCTATGCGAACTACAGCGGCACGGGAAACACGCTGAACGCCAATCATCCGGTCGTTCGCCGAATGATCCTCGATAGCCTGCGTTATTGGGTTGAAGAGATGCACGTGGACGGTTTTCGTTTTGATCTTGCTTCGATTCTCGCGCGTGATTCGTCAGGCTACGTAATGTCGAATCCTCCCGTGCTGTGGGACATCGAGTCGGATCCAGCACTTGCCGGGACAAAGATAATCGCGGAAGCGTGGGATGCTGCCGGGCTCTATCAGGTGGGGAGCTTTCTTGGGGACAGCTGGAAAGAGTGGAACGGGAAATTTCGCGACGACGTGAGAAGTTTTTTCCGCGGAGAAGAGGGTTTCCTGCAGCGCTTTGCTGACAGACTGCTTGGTAGCCACGAGATCTATCGTCACGAAGAACGCGAAGCGGAACAAAGCGTCAACTTTGTCACTTGTCACGACGGATTCACTCTCAACGACCTGGTTTCTTATAACAGGAAACATAATGAGGCCAATGGCGAAAGTAATCGTGATGGTGCGGATGACAATCGCAGTTGGAATTGCGGTGTTGAGGGCCCAACTGACGATCCTGAAATTGATAGGCTAAGAAACCGTCAGGTAAAGAATTTCTTCACTGTCTTGATGCTCGCGCTTGGCTTGCCTATGTTCGTTATGGGCGATGAAGTCCGTCGATCGCAATGCGGCAACAACAATGCCTATTGTCAGGATAACGAAGACAATTGGTTTGATTGGTCTCTGGTGACAAAGCGCGCGGATATACACCGCTTTGTGAAGTTACTCATTGCGAGGAGGCTGCAGCGAGACACCTTCCCTGAGCGGGAACGGAGAACTTTGACGGAGTTGATCGGGCGCGCGATTAAGAGCTGGCATGGAGTGAGACTTAATCAGCCGGACTGGACCCATCATTCGCACAGTATTGCCCTCAGCGCCGAGTTACGAAGGGAAGGCCTGCTGGTTTACTTCATTTTCAACGCCTATTGGGAATCTCTTGAATTTCAGTTGCCACACATAGACGAGAAGAACGGTGGCCCATGGAAACGGTGGATCGATACGTTTTTGGACCCGCCTCAAGACATTGTGCCATGGCAAAGCGCATCTTCAGTTCCTGAGCAAACATACCGGGCCGGGCCTCGCTCGGTAGTCGTTCTTTGGTCGGCGACTGCCGATAAATCGAAGGATGTGTCCGCTGACGTGCCTGTGATTTAAGTTCAACGGCAAGAGGTACTTAATCATCGGCATTCTGCAACGCTCGACATGAAAGGGCGACCTCGACCCTCTGGTAGTTCTGACAGTTCTACCTGCCTCGTGACAAATCGTAGCCTCTTGACGGAGGAAGCGTCTTTTTCTCCTTACTCCGGTCTACGAAGTAGATGACACATTGCGCGAGACGTTTTCGAGTAAGTGTGAGGACCTACGTTGTACTCGTGATCCTTGCTTCCGCCCTTCTGGGGTTTAACCCCGTTTCAAGGACGACAATGGCTGGGCAATCGGGACGCTCACCGGAGCTTTCAAATAGCACCGAGGACAATCCCAGAAACAACGACCAGGGGAATGTATCAACTGAAGAGCACGGTCTCTCACAAAAGGCCGAGGAGATCACACGCTTATTCGGGTTCCCCATCACCAATTCCATGATCGTTAGCTGGATTGTGGCTCTGGCTCTGGTCATATTTGCCCAAATTGCCACCAGAAACATGAAACAAGTGCCTCAGGGTGCCCAAAACTTCTTGGAGTGGGTGATTGAGGGTGTATATAGATTTCTCCAAGGAATCCTGGGTTCACATCTGACGGAACGGACGTTCTGGTTCTTTGCCACTGCTTTTATCTTTATCCTCGCTACCAATTGGGCCGGCTTGATACCCGGAGTGGGCTCCGTCGGTTGGGGACATGAGACTACCCACGGTTTCCAGATCGACCACCCTTTGTTTCGCGGTGGCAACGCTGACGTCAATATGACGCTTGCCATGGCCCTGGTGTTCTTCGCTTCCTGGATCTACTGGTCGATGAGAGAAGTAGGCTTCGTGGGTTTCTTCAAGGAATTGTTTGGTCCCAAGGGGGAGAGCACCGGTTTGCTGAAGGTGCTCATGGTAGTCGTATTTTTCGCAGCTGGCTGTCTGGAAGTTATTTCGATCTTGTTCCGGCCGGTCTCTTTGAGTTTCCGTCTTTACGGAAATATCTTTGCCGGCGAGAACATGTTGGAAGCCATGGCCAAGTTGGTCCCGCATTTTGGGTGGCTGGTGCAGATTCCATTCTACTTCCTGGAATTGTTAATGGGTCTTGTCCAGGCAATGGTCTTCACGATGCTGACTGCGGTCTTTACGTTGCTGGTTTGCCAGCATGGCGAAGAAGGTGGCCCGGCCCATGCCTAAGACGCGGATGCCAGGAATTTAGGGGCGTCGACACAAAACACACCGGTGAAGGAGAAAAACAAAATATATGAACGGGAATTTGCATGTAGGTCTCGCGGCGCTGGGCGCCGCCATCGCCGTAGGTTGGATCGGCAGCAAAGCCTCGGACGCTGTGGGGCGTAACCCCAGCGCCTCCACAAAGGTTCTTGTCCAGTCAATCCTGGCCATTGCTTTTGCGGAGGCCATCGTCTTCTACACGCTGTTCCTAGTGAAATAAACCAGCAGGACAGTTTGCGAAAGACGAGCGTGCTGGGTTCAGTCACTGAAAAACTATGAAAATCTTTATTCCATTTGCTGACATGCTAAGCGGTGGTCAGGTCGAAAAGATTACGCAGACATTTGGCGTGGACTGGCCCCATTTGATTGCCCAAATCGTGAGCTTTTGCATAGTGTGCGCCCTCCTCTATCGTTGGGCTTACAAGCCAATTCTGAAGATGTTGGCGGAACGGCGCCAACAAATTGCCCAAGGACTGGCCAACACAGAAAAGATAAAGGCCCAGCTAGCTCAGGCCGAAGCGGAGCGCCACGAAATGCTGTTAAGGGCCAATGCTGAGGCGACCAAAATCATCGAAGAGGCGCACGCCGCCGCAGTCAGGTTGCAAGAGCGCGAAACCCAAAAAGCCATCGCGGCCGCGGAACAGATCTTAGCCAAGTCACGCGAGAGTGCGGCGCGGGATTACTCCCACATGCTCACTGAACTTAAGCGGGAGGTGGGTCGTCTGGTCATCCAGACAACAGCTACGGTTGCTGGCAAGGTTCTCAGCGCTGAAGATCAGCGACGCCTAGCCGAAGAAACAGCCAAGCAGTTGCCGGCATAGAGAGAATCAGGGACGACAATGAAGGGAACCAAGCAAATCCGGCGTGAGGGAAGGCAACTATTCAGGTTGTGCCTAGTCGATGGCTTGTTGGATGCGAGCCGTGTGCGCCAAGTCGTTCAGCAACTGCTTCAAAGCAAACGCCGAGGTTACGTGGCCCTGCTGACCGAGTTTCAGCGTTTGGTGAGGCTCGACTGCGAAGGCCACACGGCTGCAGTCCAATGCGCTGCTCCGTTGCCCGCGGATCTGGAATCAATTGTCCGAGCTCGGCTGGAGAATGTTTATGGCCCCACGATCAACATTCTATTCGAAAGCCGACCGGAGCTGATTGGCGGGATGCGCGTTAAGGTGGGCAGCGATGTCTATGACGGCAGCATAAAGCAAGGTTTGGCCGAATTGGAGAAACGGTTATGAATTGGGATCCCTTGGGAATTCGAGGCAAGGCCAAATCGTCAGTTGAGACCGTGAAGGTTGCTCCTGGCAAATTGGAGTGAAACAGAATGCCTGACCTACTTCGAGAAATCGAACTTGAAATCATGGGAGCGAAGGCGTCCGCTGCCAGGCAGAACGTAGGTGTCATTCGCGAGGTCGGGGACGGTGTAGCCAAAGTTGAAGGACTTGCGGACGCGATGCTTAATGAGATGCTCGATCTCGGCCACGGCGTCACTGGCTTGGCCTTGGACCTCGGCGAAACGGAAGTCGGCGTGATCATTCTGGGTGACTACACGCACTTGCAAGAAGGGGATGAGGTTCGCGGCACGGGCAGGCTTTTGGAGGTTCCCGTTGGCAAGGGCCTTCTGGGACGCGTCGTAAACACTCTCGGAGAGCCGCTGGATGGCAAGGGAGATATTGAGAGTGACACCGCCTATCCGGTTGAGAAAATCGCACCAGGCATTATCCGGCGTAGTCCGGTGAACCAGCCTGTGCAGACCGGCATCATGTCGATTGACGCGATGATTCCGATTGGTCGCGGACAGCGGGAGTTAATTATCGGCGACCGCTCCACAGGCAAGACCACTCTTTGTATCGACACGATCATCAACCAGGCTCGTCTCAACAAGCGAGCGGAGACTGCTTGTGACAAAGACTATCGCTCACTGTATTGCATTTACGTCGCCATTGGACAGAAGCAATCCAATATCGCTCGCATCATAAGCGTTTTGGAAGAAGCTGGGGCAATGCCCTACACGATCATTGTTGCATCGCCGGCTTCCGACTCTGCAGCCAATCAATATCTGGCTCCGTTTGCAGGTGCGGCCATGGGCGAATGGTTTATGGACAACGGAATGGACGCGTTGATTATCTTTGACGATCTGTCCAAACATGCAGTGGCTTATCGGCAAGTCTCCCTAGTGCTAAAGCGACCGTCGGGTCGCGAAGCGTATCCCGGTGACGTGTTTTATCTACATAGCCGGCTCCTCGAGAGGGCGGCGCGTGTCGGAGAAAAATACGGCAATGGCTCGCTTACGGCTCTGCCCATTATTGAGACGCAGGCTGGCGACGTTTCCGCCTACATTCCCACCAACGTCATCTCCATTACTGACGGACAGATTTACTTGGAGACGGATTTGTTTTACCAAGGGATCCGCCCAGCCATTTCGGTCGGCCTATCGGTTTCCCGTGTTGGTTCAGCGGCGCAACTGAAAGCAATGAAACAAGTCGCCGGGCAATTGAAGGGGGATCTTGCACAATTTCGCGAACTGGCAGCGTTCGCGCAGTTCGGTTCGGAACTGGACGCTAAGACTCAGGCCAAAATCGACCGTGGGAAACGCATCATGGAGATTTTCAAGCAGCCCCAGTACAGCCCCGTTCCAGTCGAAGTGCAGGTGGCGGTGATCTGGATGGTCCAAAATGGGTACTTCGATGATGTGCCAGTGGACCGCATCAAAGAATTCCAAAGCCGGCTGACAGAGTTTCTAACTTCTCGAAAGGATGAGCTGCTGCAGAAAATCGCCCAAGAAAGACAGCTTAGCCCCACGTTAGTGGCCGAGTTGAAGAGCGCGGCCGCGCAGTTCAAAGAGGGGTGGACATGAGATCGAGTTAACCAGAACCCACTCTTAATGGGGCTGGTTGAAAAAATCTTGTCGACCTCATGCGCTATGAACAGCCCACGTGAAATTCACCGGCGGATCAAATCAGTCAGCGGCACCGCGCAAATTACTAAGGCGATGCAAATGGTGGCGGCATCGAAGATGCGCAAGGCCCAGGAGGCCGCTCTCGCCGGGCGACCGTTTGTGCATCTCTTATATCTCATGCAGCGCCAAGCGACCAGCCGAATGGGCGACTTTAGCCATCCACTCCTCGAAGTCCGGCAAGTCCGTAAACGCGCAATCATTCTTATAGGCGCGGATAAGGGCCTATGCGGAGCCCTTAACAACAATCTTTTCCGGCTGGCTGCCCAGTTCGAATCCCAATCGACCATTTTCATCACGGCTGGTCGCAAAACCGCACAGTTTGTTGCCCGCACTGGTCGCCGGCTTGCTGCCGAGTTTCCTTATGGCGACACGCCGAAATTCGAGCAGGCCCGAGCCATCGCTGGCTTTGCTCGTGACCTCTTTTTGAAAAGGGAAGTAGACGAGGTTCGTATCGTCGCCACGCGGTTTGTCAACACCCTTACCCAGCATCCATTGTCTTTGGAATTCCTTCCGGTCGGAGAAATCAAAGGGCTGCAAATTCCGGGAGCTGAACCGGCAGCAGAGCTGGAGGCCGACACCACCGAATCTCTTTTTGAGCCGAGCTTGCACGTCATCCTCGAGTATCTCCTTTCCCACTACCTCAACATTTATGTCTACCAGGTTTTGTTGAATGCCAAAGCGAGTGAACAAAGTGCTCGAATGGTTTCGATGAAGAACGCCACCGATAATGCTGACGAGCTGATCAAGGATCTAACCCTCGAGTACAACAAGCTGCGCCAGGGGAACATCACCAAGGAGTTGCTGGAGATCGCCGGCGGGCAGTCCGGTTGAATTCTTTGGAGAGCTGAAACAAAAATGAACAAAGGCAAAATTGTTAAAGTCTCTGGTCCCGTGGTGGACATCGAGTTTACAGGGAATCTGCCAGAGATTTATAACGCGTTGACGGTCGAATACGAGATTAAAAGCCAGCCCGCTAAAGTGACGCTCGAGGTGCAGCAGCACTTAGGTGATAAGTGTGTTCGCGCCATTTCCATGGCCGGCACGGAAGGACTCAAGCGCGGCTTCGAGGTGATGGATAGCGGTGCACCCATTTCTGTGCCTGTGGGTGAGGCGGTCATGGGCCGGGTATTCGATGTGACGGGAAACCCAGTGGACGAGCGTGGGCCGGTTGAGGCGGAGAAATATTATCCCATCCATCGTCCGCCACCGCCGCTCGTCGACCAGGCTACTTCTCCGCAAGTTCTTCCAACCGGCATCAAGGTTATTGACCTGATTTGCCCATTCTTGAAAGGCGGCAAAGTTGGCGCGTTTGGCGGGGCTGGCGTGGGGAAAACCGTCGTCATCATGGAACTTATAAACAACATCGCTAAACTCCACGGCGGGGTGTCGGTCTTTGCCGGTGTCGGCGAGCGCACGCGAGAGGGAAACGACCTGTACCACGAAATGACTGAGGCGGGTGTTATCAACAAGGAGAACCTCAGTGAATCCAAAATTGCTCTCGTTTACGGCCAAATGAACGAGCCACCCGGTGCTCGCTTGCGAGTGGCACTATCCGGCCTAGCCATCACGGAATATTTTCGCGATGAGAAACACCAGGATGTGCTGCTTTTCATCGACAACATCTTCCGATTTTCTCAGGCAGGATCTGAAGTGTCGGCCTTGCTAGGCCGCACCGCCAGCGCCGTCGGATACCAACCGACTCTCGCCGCGGAGATGGGTGTTTTGCAGGAACGCATTACCTCCACCAAGAAGGGCTCGATCACCTCCTTCCAAGCCGTGTACGTGCCGGCTGACGACCTAACGGACCCTGCGCCCGCAACCACTTTTGCTCACTTGGACGCCACCATCGTCTTAGAGCGGGCTATTGCCGAGCTGGGTATTTATCCCGCCGTGGATCCTCTGGCCTCAACCTCCCGTGCCCTTGCGCCGGAAATTGTCGGCAAGGAGCACTATGACGTCGCGCGGGGAGTGCAGAGAGTGCTTCAGCGCTATAAAGACCTGCAGGACATCATCGCAATTCTCGGTATGGACGAACTTTCGCCCGAAGACAAGCTAACTGTGTTCAGGGCCCGCAAGATTCAACGCTTTCTTAGTCAGCCGTTCAGCGTTGCGCAAGTGTTCACGGGCCGGCAAGGCAAGCAAGTCCCCGTCGGTGACACCGTTCGCGGGTTCAAGGAGATCTTGGAGGGCAAGCACGATGAAGTACCGGAAAGCAACTTTTATATGAAGGGCAGCATTGAAGAAATCAGAAACGATCAAGCGGACTAGCGAACAGGCCTCGGTGGAAGAAAGGTTCAATGATGACCAACGTTTTGAGGCTTGAGATTGTAACGCCAGAGGGCACGACGTTCTTGGAAGACACGGATTCTGTCACGTTGCAGGCTGCAGACGGTCAAGTGACGATTCTTCCCGGGCACGTTCGTCTAATGACACAGCTGACCCCGGGCGAAATGGTAGTAAGCCAAGCAGGCCAGGATAGGTTTCTGGCCGTGGGCGCGGGACTCGCGCTCGTGAAAGGGGACCACATAGCTGTTCTGACGGATATGGCCGTTTCTGCTGAGAACATCGATGAAGCCAAAGCTGAGGAGGCACGGCAACGGGCGGCTGCTCGCTTGCGGGAAAAGATAGCTGATGAAGAAGTGGCTTCGGTTAACGCGTCTTTGGCGCGATCGTTAGCACAATTGCAGGTCAAGCGTCGTCGCCGCGCCTAATCAGCGCATCGTCGGACCATTTGACTTCGCCAATTATAGCTTTTGTTCCACGGGGCATCCGTATGCTATCCCCGCGTGAAGAACTACAAAAATGGCTCTGGGATCTCCAATTGAAGTGAGCTTGGCTCGTAAGAGAGAGTTAATGGTTAGTCGAAACTAAAATCACATTCTCTGCTGCCCCACTAACGTGTACCGCCAGCAATTCAGCTCGGGCACCCATTCCCTGCGGTACGTTAGGAGGTAGAGAACTTCTTTTGACTCCCGTACCGGTGTGCGCCGTACCGTTACCGAATACTCCATAGCTTCCTCTACGGGCTTGACCTAAACATGTACCGGATCAATGCAAGTAGAAGACTGGCTTCTTAAGCGGCCGGTGTCGTTGCTCTGTAGCAATGGTCTCGTTTTCTCTGTGCTTCGAGCAGATCGTTCATAGGAGCGTATTGCATCCCGCGCAGAGCGGCCTTCTCAGCTCATCTGATTGACGGGAAACAGTACAAGCAGGTCGCGGTACGGGTTAGGGAACTGACCGAGAGTTGATTCAGGTGAGAAGTCTGCGTCTGTCACTTTTGACAGGTCCTCCAATTTTTGCTCCGTGATTTAATCGGCCACTCCGCGTGCTGTCTTCCACGCTTCAGCGATTCTGCCAAATAGGGAGGAAACAGACATGGGATTTCTCACCTGGCTTGTAGTTGGACTAATAGCAGGATGGCTCGCTGGTATGGTTCTGAAGGGTGGTGGCTACGGAATATTGGTCGACATTATCCTTGGCGTTTTGGGCGGCTTTCTCGGGGGATGGATCTTTAGCATGCTGGGAATCTCGCACGGCGGCGGAATGATCGGATCAATCATCGTTGCGTTCATCGGGGCAGTGATCCTGGTATGGATTACACGCTTGCTTAAGAAAGCTTGATGGGAATCGGCAACACAGGTGTTGACGCTATGAGAGAATACATCCCCGAGCCCCGCATGTCCCAGATGGGAAGTGCATTTCGTGGGGACCTTGTCGGTAAGGCGACATACCTGGAGTTAGAGGTGCCGGCCACCCGAAGAGCCGCCCATTAGGCGATCGTCGATAGACCGTGAGCGGACAAACATTTGACGCGACGGCACCGGTCCGCCGCGGTTGCAAGCGGACCGGTACGAAGGGGACTTTCGTCAAACGTCTTATGCCGATGCTCCCGCAGCGCGCTCGGCCATCTTCGTCTCAACCAATTCTCTGAGGAAGCGTTGTGTGCGTTCCACAAACGTCAGCCTGTCCGCAAGGCAGGTTTCCAAAAGCAGGCTGACTCCATGATGCCCCGCCACTTCGGCTGCTGCGACTAGGGCGCGGTACTCGCTGATCCTAAACTGCGCAAGGTGATTGAGCTTCACCAATGCGAAAACGCGTCTGGCGATGGGACCCTGGATTTCAGCCAACTCCTTCCGAAAGTCCTCAATCAACGTCTCCTGTAAACGCCCAGAGAGTTTTGCGGGTTGCTCGCCAAGAAGTTTGAAGCACTCGTCGAGCGTGGCAAGGACCTTGCCTGAGACAAACGCTCGCGCCTGCAACGCTTCTTTGATGTGGGGATCCTGAACTAGCTCTCCTATTTCATCGTAGATCTTCTCAGCTTTTTCGCTACCCTGTCGTACGTCGGTAAGGAGCATCACAAAAAGCTCTTTCGGGGTCTTTATTGGCATAGTTTTCCTCCGTGGGCAAACGTGTGTAAGACCATTTGCACCTCGTGTGATTCAACTCTGGAAGGAATCGGTCGCGCAAGCTGGCAAAAATGACAGCGCCGTCTGGCAGCCGGCCAAGGCAAGGCGCATGGGATGAACAATCCCCAAGTTTTCAAGTACCAACTAAAGGAACGTGGCGAAGCGGTGTGGCAATTCGGGAGCCCACTTTACGGATGCTGCCATCGAATGGGCCCATCGCGGGGCACGCATCCAGTATCTTCGCGTTTTTTGTAGTCATGAGAGTCCTAAATCACGGCCCTCGCGCTATAGTGTCGAGCTTTCGGGTAATCTCGTAACCGGGAGTTGAGCCAAGCTGAGCCGCGCGGACTAGCAGTACTCACCGGGAATAAACGAATGTGTGCTCGGCACAGACGCGTTTGAACGCGTGGTTGTCTTCCCCGCCGTCAAAACTGCTCAACGGATACGCACACAGAATATCTACGTTGTATGCCTGAACCAGATACTTGCCAGCTTTTTCGAGCCGAATCGCGGCCTGTGTATTCCCTAGCGAGCACAAAAGACCGACACATTCACTGCAGATCGCGATGCGCGGATGTTCTTTCTTCGTTGCTTGGGCCGCTAACGCAATGAATCGACAAAGACCCTCGAAAAACCGAACGACATCCGGCACGCCACTCGCCATGATTGTCAGGAGCATCTCGATAGCGTCGAGCGAGGTGTAGGTCCCTTGCTGGACCGCGCCATCTACGTCTATGCCTTCTGCCTTCAATCTCTGAATAAGGTTCTCTCGGTGTGACTTCGTAGCGATTACGATAGCAGCATTGCCGGTTTCTAAAGCGGTGACGATTGAGCGAGCAAAGCTTTCTAGAAGAACCGAATCGTCGGAATAAAACTGTACCTCGTGGCGCTGGGGAGCACCCGTCGTCCTACTCCACCCAAGACCCTCGCTGACGAATTGTTCTCCCCTAAGAACTGCTTCAATAGCGGATAGCAGGTCACGCTGAGCGCGAGGCTTATGGACATAGCCTGCGCCCAGGGCAAGGGCCTCTCTTACTAGATCCACATCAGCCTCTACACTGATGAACAAGATTTTTGCGGCGGGAGCGAACTCACGAATACGCTTAGCTACTTCCATTCCATTGAGTGTCGGCAGACCGATATCCAGGAGAATCAAATCCGGTTGTATCTCTGTAGCCTTTTGGATGGCCTCCAACCCGTCCGAGACCATCTCAACTTGGAGCTTCGCCCAGGATTGCAGCAGCGAATAGATGAACCGGCTGAAAACCTCAGAGTCTTCGACCACAAGGATCGTAAGAGGCTGCACCGGTCCTTCTCCCCACGTAACTTCTCCGAGAAAGATCGTTCCTGGGAGAAGCCTTATAGGGCACTACATTCAAAAAGGACCACGAGCAGATTAGCGGGGGCCACAGGTGCTGATTGAAAAGCACCACACCAGGAGTTTTCCTGCTTATGCAGCCCTGCTCTCGGTCATCGTTGCTTTTCTAACCTCAATCCTGAGTCCGGGCTAGGCTTGCATGGTGACAAGCAGCAACTTGGGGGGGGCCGGACTGCAAGTTGTGTTTTTAAGGCTAGCCATAACCGAGTTTGAAGCTTATACTCCGCAGGTACGTCGCAATTTAGGTCATCGCATAAATGCTGCAAGAGAGAGAACCAGCTGCGAGACCTGACGACCTGCTCTTCTATACTGCGTTCAAAGCAAGTCCGATCGGGATTGCGTTGGAGAACCTAGAAGGGCGGCCTCTCTTCGTCAATCCCGCCCT
>Ga0187778_10000291_pt1 | contig 36433 bp, 31 predicted proteins | sample 1015_Q2_SP5_20_M_FD_132418 | JGI IMG/M metagenome (GOLD analysis project Ga0187778, IMG submission 132418) | Tropical peat soil microbial communities from peatlands in Department of Meta, Colombia - 1015_Q2_SP5_20_MG | ecosystem: Environmental > Terrestrial > Soil > Wetlands > Peat | place... | reverse complement strand
TGATTTCCTTTCACGCCGAGCACAGTAACAGTCACCTCATCGCCAATCTTCACAGACTCCCCGATGCGTCTGCTCAGAATAAGCATCGCGTATTCCCCTCCACCTGAGACGATTTGATAACGCAGATTTGTTCGACAAACGCGTCGCGTCTGTCGCTTTGCTTGACAGTTTGTTTGCAACGCTGAATGCCGAGCCGAGGCCCAAATTAAGGCCCTAGCCGGGCATTACCCTTGTCCATCCTTAGGAGCACGCCCAAGGTTCATTAAGACAGAAGATGGACTACGTGTCTAGATGGACTACATATGTAGATGGACTACGTGCCTAGAGTAACTGATTCAGCGCAACTGCAGCGCTTGTCGCTGCTCTGGCCCGACAGCGGCAAGGAGCCGGACACAAGCGCGTGCTCCACTTTGCAAAAATGGCGGAGCCTCCGTAGGCTATTGATCTCCAAGGATAGACCTTCGGTGAGACAAGACAATGCCGCATGGGCGAGAGAACTTCCGGGCCATGATCGAGTATGCGAAGGCCGCGTTCAGCTCGATGGAGCAGGAAGGCCCTCCGAGCCTGCCCATGGCACTCTACGGCCTCGCCGCAGTGTCCTCACCGCCAACCGTGAGCGAGCTGGCGGTGATCACAGGGCTAACTCTTAAGAATGCCTCGCGGGTGGTCAAGGAACTGCGCAAGCGGGGATGGGTCGAGCTGCAGGGGTACCCTCTAGACGAGCGCGTGAAGCTCGTCAAGCTTACCGTGGATGGCGCCAAGGTAGTCCGCCTTGTAAACGAAGCGCTGGTGGAGATGGCCCGCCGGATCGTCGCGAACGAGGAGCGGAACAGAGCCAAGGAGAGCAAAAGGCGGTCGAAGCTCCTGACGAACCGCGCGCGCTCGAAGGCGCTTATAGGTCGTTTAGTCAAATTCACGCGAGCACCAGCGCCGCGCCGTACGAAGCCGATCTCCACGCGCTGACCAAGATCGCCTGAATCCACGCGGCGAGTGTCGGAAGCCGCGGCCGTGCCCGCGCCAGGAGCATCGCAGATGGTGATTTCGGAGCTTGGGCCCTGTGCGGCGAGGCGAACCGGGATCGCCGGGACACCCGCTAAGATAGCCTGGCCAAGAATGTCATCGTCGCGAATTTCATGTTGCCGCCTGGAGGCTCCGGGTGCGGTGTTTGTCGGTGACGCTTGAACACCCGCCCGCCTTTCGCTTCTGGCCGAACCGAAACTGCCGAGAGCGGCGAGTAACAATCGTCTAGGCTGACGGCGGGCTCCGGTAATTTGGTAACGTCGGGACACCGGCCGTGGGGGAATCATGTCGGCGGCGCTGATGATCGTCTATGCGTGCCTGGTGGCCGTCGAGGTGGCCGTGATCGTCGCCTGGGTAGTCGCGACGCGCAGGCACCGCTGGCCAGTACGCCCGTCGACCGGCGACGTAGTGATCGGCGGCGTGACGAGCTTCCTCGATACGCTCGGCATCGGGAACTACGCGCAGATCACGGCGTTGTTCAAGCTGCGCGGGCACCCACCGGACGAGCTGATTCCGGGGACGCTGAACGTCGGCAATGCCGTGGGGATCCTTTTCAGCGCGGCGCTCTTCATCACGACGGTCCGGGTCGAACCCACGCTCCTGATGGCGATGGTCATCTGTGCCGGGGCCGGTGCCTGGATAGGCGCCGGCATTGTCAGCCGGATGCGTCGCCGCGTCATCCAGGTGTTCATGGGCGTGGCCCTGCTACTCGCCGCCGGGTTCTTCACGATGACCAACCTCGGCATCATCCCGCCGACCGGATCGGCGATGGGGCTCGCGGGTTGGCGGTTCGCATTGGCGAGCGTGACAAATTTCGTCCTCGGCGCGCTCATGTGCGTCGGCATCGGTAACTATGCACCCTCGATGGCGCTGCTCGCGTTCCTCGGAATGCACCCGATCGCCGCCTACCCGATCATGATTGCGAGCGACGGCGTGTTGATCCCCGTGGCAAGCCTCCGCTTCTTGCGCTCCGGCCGCTTCGCCCCCGCGGTCGCGGTCGGGCTCACGCTCGGCGGAATCGTCGGCACCCTCGCCGCGTTCCCGCTCGTGAAGATGCTCGGCAACCACCTCACGCTGATGCGCTGGGTCGTCACGGGCGTCATCACTTACGCGGCCATCGCCATGCTCCGCTCCGCCCGTGCATCCCAACCCGACGCGCCCGTGCCGATCGTGCCGGACTAGTGTTCTGCCCACTGCCGCGAACGTATCTTCACGCCTTCGCACCCACCCGTAGGTCGTAAGCGTCCGATGCTGGCCGCAGTGACAGCCTGATCACGTGGGCGTTCACCAGGATGTCCAGGCCGTTACCTCACCTTCCGGCTGAGGTTTCCGGCGACCCAGCCCGAGTTCTCGCAGGCGCTTCCGATACTAGCGAGGTCCCCTTCGGCCGTTACGAGTGGCGGAGCCGCCAGGCCGCCGAGGATCCCTGCCAGCCCGCCACAACTTCATCCGTGCTCGCGACTCGGCCGAGAATGCCGCCTTCGCCGGCGATGCAGGCCAGCATGGCCGCATGGATGGCGGGGTCAGCCGCGGCGCAGCCATCACCTACAGTCACACACTCAAAGCCACGATCCACTGCCTCGCGCAGCGTCGAATGCACACAGATGTCGGTCGTCACCCCGGCAATCGTCAGCGCGCGTACGCCGGCCGTGTGCAGGATGTGCTCGAGGTCCGTCGCATAAAAAGCGCCAAAGCCTGGCTTATCGATGACTGTTTCGCTCGAGAGCGGCGCGAGCTCAGGTACGATGGCGTGTCCCGGCTCGCCGCGTACGAGGAGTCGTCCCAGGGGACCGAAGCTTCCAATCGCGGCGCCCGCTCGGGCGGCGCGGCGCGCCTTGACCGGCGGCAGATCGGAAAGGTCGGGACGGTGTCCCTCGCGCGTATGGATGACCCGGATTCCACCGGTGCGTGCAGCCTCGAGCAAGCGGCGCACATTGGGAATGGCGGCCCGGAGCACACCTACATCCACGCCGCTTCGTGCGATGTAGCCTTGTGGGTCCAAGAAGTCGCGCTGCATGTCAATGACGAGCAGCGCCGTGGCCTGCGGCATGGACTTTAGACCGCCGTGAGGAAAGACACCCCCACCGCGCCGACGAAACCGCTCGCCCGCGCGCCGTCCGCCTCCACCGCGCCGTAGTCGCACGCCAAGATCCGCGCCACCCGATGGCGGTGGTAGTTAGCAAGCAGCGTACGGGATGGAATCACTTGGGGATCCCGGTCGCCGTACAGCGCACGATGGAGGGCGGGCAACCGATACCAGGGCGCACCAGTTTGTGTGTGATGGGCATTATGGTAGGGAAAGTTGAGCACCAGGAGATTCAGCCAGGGCCAGCGAACGCTGACCAAGTTCGAATAGGTGTTCTCGTACTCGTAGCGGCGCGTACGCCGTGGATCAGGCGGCGCCGGGATTGCTGATGGAGAAACGAAGATCTCGTAGGTGTGCTGAAAAGCGTCCATGAAGCGCAGCACGTGCAGGAAGATCAAATATGCGACGGCGTAGAGCAACAGCGCCTTGATCGAGATCAGGGCAAGCGTCGCAAACATCGCGATGCGAACGACCATCAGTAGCATGATGCGGAGGCGTTCGCCTCGAGTCCCGCATTGGAACGGCATGGCGATCACGAAACCATGCATAAGCAGCTCGACGGCCGGAACATAGGCCCACTCGAGCACCAGCACGAGATGGCGGACCCACGCGGGCGCGTCCTTAAGCACCGCACGGTAGTCGAATGTCACGACGTCGAGACGGTCTGCATGATGGCGGAGGTGTTTCTTCTTTAGCCTTGCATAGCTCGCAAGACATGCGCCGTTGAGACAGCTCAAGAGCCCGCCGAGTCGGTCATTGGCGGTCGGCGCTGCGAACACGGCATGGTGGGCACAGTCGTGGAGCAAATAGGCCGACCATACGAGCGTGTGTGCCGTGAGTAGTACCCCGAGGACGTTGATCGGGATCCCAGGTCGCGTCAGCATCCAGACGCCGACGGCGAACCCCGCAAAGGTGTAGAGGACTGCGGGCCCGTTGATCCATGCACCGCCGCAGCGAAACAGCCGGCTCATTGCTGTTCTCCCGATCTGGACTGCAGCGCGGATACAAACCTTGGATCATACGTATCAGCAATCACAGGCAGCTTGTCGATCTGGCCTTCCTTTTTCAGGATCTCGCCGATCAGCGCCCCGCTCGCCTGGAAAGAGGGCAGGGCGTTCGAGTTCTTGAACACGTCGGCGAGCTGCGAGAGCGGTGGGTTTTCGACGTTCGGCAGTTGTGCCCGGACGTCAGCCGGACTGATTTCGAGCGTCCTGGCGATGATGGTGACGGCCTTGTCCGGCTCGCGCTGCATGAAGGTGAGACCGTCGAGTGTCCCGCGGATCAGCCCTTCCACCAGATGCGGGTTCTTGGCGATGGTGCTCTCCCGGACGACGAGAACGTCCGTGATCATGCCGCGCGCCTCGCGCGAGGACAGCAACACGTGATAGCGCTGGCCGCCGCCGAGTTTGAGGATTGCCGAAACGCTGGGCTGATAAGTGACACCGGCGTCCACCGCGCCGGTCGCCATGATCGCGACCACGCCCTCGGGCGTTGAGTTAACAGGCCGGATATCCTGTTGCGACAACCCCACCCGAGAGAGCGCGTAGCCGAGCAGGAAATCCGATGGCGACAGCGGTTGGAAAGCGACTTTGCGACCCTTGAGGTCCTTCATCGACCGTACGGCGCTACTTGCGACAATGGCGTCACCCCCCACGGAGTAGTCAAGCGGCATGACCACTTTGAGCCTCCAGCCTTTGGCGTTGGCGGTGATCACCTGATCGTAGGTCAGCGCCGAGGCTTCAAGCTCACCGGCTTCCAGTGCCCCTGACATCAATGAATTGTCGCTGAAGGTGACGAGCTTCACGTCTGCGTCGTACCTCTTGTAGTAGCCGTTCGCCGCCGCGCAATAGATCGGTCCATACCCGATCCAGTTGACCACACCGAGGCTTGCTTGCGCACCGGCGCACACGAGAGCGGGCGCGAGAAGAAGTAGGAAAGTGGCAACGCCGGTCACCAGGCACCCGGGAGTGTGGTGGGGGTTGCGCTGCGGATTGTCAATCCTCATCGAGACCGGCCTCCCGCAACTGCTGCTCGAGCGAGGCCAGCTGCGTTCTGTAGTGGCGCCATCGTGATACCGAGCTGTGGTACAGGGGCCGCCGCACCTGCACGGCGCTCGCCGAAGTGGTCGGTGCGGCATTCGAGTCGAACTCGAGGCAGCTGTCCTGCCATTCGAGCCCACAGAACTCGAGCAATCGTCGCGTTTCGCCGAGCTGGTCGGCAACTAGCTGCTCGTAACGCAGCTCATGGATCGCGCCCGGCAGCGTGTCAGCCCAGTGGCGCATCAAGCGGCGGTAAGCGATGTAGTAGCGTCCCAGCTCCTCAAGATCGTAAGAGAAGGGATATCCGTCCTGAAACAGTGTCTTGTAGATCGCATAGCACGCGGCCATGGCACCGCGTCTCACGTGTACGATGCGGGCGTTCGGCAGGGCGCGCCGAATCAAACCACAGTAAAGATAGTTGAGCGGCATCTTGTCGGTGAAGCAGCTCGCCTCGAGACCACCGGCGTTGACTCGAGCGAGGTACTCTCGACCGAGCGCGGCGAAATCCACGAGTGCCGACTGCGTGACGAGCGCTTGGCGCGTAAGTCTCGCCCCGAGATCTCCGGTCACCGTGGCGACGACGGCGAGCGCAAAATGCGCAAGCTCGCCACCCATGCGCACTTCGGAGTGTTTGCCAAGGATCCGCTCGACGAGCGTGCTGCCGCTGCGCGGAAGCCCGACGATGAATATCGGTGCGGTGTGGCTCGCTTGCGGAGCCGGAGGGGTGGCCTCAAATCCGGGATATGCCTGGATGATCCACTCGACGGTCGCGACGTCCTGCTTGACGTCATAACGCAGATGCTCGCGCCGCAGCCGTGCGCCGCGCGTCAGATGCGCAAAGGAACGCTCATGCTGGCCGAGATCTTCGTATTCCTTTGCCAAGGCGTGACACAGTGCCACTTCACCCCGCCAGTCTGCGGGTCCTTCGCTGAGGAGCGCTTCCAGAGCCGCGGTGTGATTTCGGGCAGGGGTCTGGGTACGAAGCTCCGAGCGATTCAGATAGGCTTCGTAGTCGTCACGCCTGAGAGCAATGACCCGATCGTAGTCGGCTTCCGCACCCGCCAGATCCCCGAGAAATCGCCGCACGGTGGCCCGATTGAAAGTGAAGTGTGGTTCATCGGGGGCGAGGGCGACGGCCTCATCGTAGGCCGCCAAGGCGCCAAGCTGATCGTTCGTGCGGCTGAACAGCTGCCCGACGGCATCCAACACCTTCGGGTCACGGCCGGCACTGGCTTGTGCCGTACCGGCGGCTTCGCGGGCGCGCGCGGACTGCCCGAGCGCAAGCAGGCACTGCGCACGCTTGAGCAGGAGCTGGGGATTCCTGGGCTCCGCGAGCAAGGCCCGTCCAATGCGCTCGAGGGCAACTGCAGCGCCCTGATGTTCCGGCGTCATGACCTCGGTCCCCTGGCCGTCATCGATCAAACAAATGCAAAGGGCATGCCGATACTCAAGGTGCTGCAGGCGACCGGCGCACCTAGGGAAACAGTCACTTGGCATTCCCAAACCGGGACGATGCGTGCCGACCACGGGGCCCCGCACGGTTTCCGGGCAGTCCGTCCCTGGCTGCCCAATTTGGGGGCAGGGGCGAGCGCGCCGCGCGCCGAGCCGAGGCTAAACGGTTACGTGCCTCGATAGCTTCTCCAAGAGCTCGAGATCCGTGCGCAAGCCTGAGGTCTCGCGAATGCGTTCGAGGATCCGCTCCCGTAACTCGAGGAATTCCGCTGAGTGCTTCATGGACAGCGTGCGCTTTGCCGGCAACGGCACTGTGTGGATCGAATCGATGCGCCCCGGACGCGGGGCCATGAGCACAACGCGTTGCCCTAAGTAGATCGCCTCGTCCACATCGTGGGTGACGAACAGCACTGTGCACCCCTCGAGTCGGCAGACGTGCAGGATCAAATCGTGCATGACCTCGCGGGTCTGTGCGTCGAGCGCGCCGAATGGTTCATCCATGAGCAGAATGTGCGGCCGTGTCATGAGCGCACGGGCGATGGCCACTCGTTGCTGCATGCCCCCCGAAAGCTGTGACGGATACGCCTCGGCGACCTGAGCAAGACCCATGAGCCCAAGCAGTGCGTCGGCACGACCGCAGGCAGCCTCGACATCGACGCTGGTGCGGTCACGGGTGTGAATGGCGAGCTGCCGCGCAAACTTGACGTTGCGCATCACGGTGAGCCAGGGATAGAGGCTGTAGTTCTGAAACACCATTGCCCGGTCGGCGCCGGGCGCAAGTACCGGAGCACCGCCGGCCTCGATCTCGCCAGCGGTGTATTCGTCAAGCCCGGCGATGAGCCGCAGAAGCGTCGACTTGCCGCAGCCGGAGGCCCCCACCAGTGTGACGAACTCCCCCTCTGTGACTTCGAGCGTGACGTTCTCCAGCGCGACGACACGCGCGTGGCCGTCGCCGAACACTTTGCCGACCCCACGGCAGCGGATGGCGCTCACACCTTCAGCTCCGCGCGTAGACGTAAGGAAACGCCAGCCGATGCAGGAGCCTGAAGCCCTGATCCATCACCAATCCGATGGCACCGATCAGCAGAATTCCGGCAAAAATCTTGTCGGTCTGGAGAAAGCGCTGGGCCTTGATGACCGCATAGCCGAGACCCGAGTTTGCGGCGACCAGTTCGGCAACGACGAGGTAGGTCCAGGCCCATCCCATGGTGAGGCGCAGCGTGTCGAGGAGCGCCGGCTTCGCGGATGGAATGATTACCTCATCGATGATCTCGCCGCGCGAGGCACCGAGCGTCTGCGCCACTTCGATCTGTGCCATGGGCACGCGCCTCACATCCTCGGCGACCATCAGCACCATCTGGAAGAACGTACCAATGAAGATGATGGCCACCTTGGCGCCCTCGTCAATTCCGATCCACAGCATCACGAGGGGGATGAAGGCGACCGCCGGCATGTAGCGTATGAAGTCAGTGAGGGGCTCGAGAAGCGCCTGCACGACGCGGAACGTGCCAATAAAAAGACCGAGCGGCAGCGCCACCAGGGCCGACAGTGCCCAGCCAGCGATGACCCTGAAGCAGCTGATACCGACATCTGCGAGAAGATCATCGTCGTGAAACCAGGTGCCGATGCGGTGCACGACATCGTAGGGGCCAGGGAGAAAGACCCGGTTGACCGAGCCGAACGCGGTGAGCGCTGTCCAGAACGCCAAGGGTACCGCGAGACCGACTGCCGCGAGTGTCCAGTAGCTGCGTTGACTCAGCCAGCCGCGGATCTTCCACACCACCGGCGGGCGGCGAGGGGCGTCGCCTGTTTTGGCGGCGACACCATCCGACCGCTGGGGCGTGCGCTCAGTGTCCGGTAGCAAGAGCCGCATCGAGGAGCGACCGGTCGACGGCCCTGGCCGCATCCGGGTGACCGTCGATGAGCTTGTTGGCGAGGAGAAACGCGGCGATGGTGGGTGCGACATTGACCAGCCCCTTGGGACTCTTGGGATCGAACGCCTCTTGGTTCGCGGCGGCATCGAAGAAGCGTGTCCCAGGTAGAAATACCCGGTACTGCTCCGGTGAGAGACTGACTACCTTGGACATGATCGCGACCGCGCGATCCGGTTGGGCGCGGATGAATGCCTCGGTGTCGAACCAGGCGCGGATCATCGCAACGAAGTCCTTCCGGCGGGTTTGAATCGACTGCGCTTGGGCGACCAGGAGATCGGGAATGAGGCCGGGCATCTCCCGCGAGGTGAAGAGGGGTCGCCCCTTGCCGCTCTTCTCGATCTGGCTGATCCAGGGATTCCACACCACGGCGGCATCGACGCGGCCACTCATGAACGCCGCCGCGGCATCGCCCGCGGACAAATTGACGACCTTCACGTCCTGCGGTGTGAGCCCGTTGCGCACCAGCGCCGTGTAGAGCACGAAATGCGAGATGCTGTACTGCTCGAGAGCCACCGTGTGGCCGCGCAGATCTGCGAAGCCCTTGATCTTGGGTCCAACCATCACGGCATCGTTGCCGGCGGAGTTGTCGTTTACCAGCACCACCTTGAGCGGTAGCCCCTTGGCCAGCGGGCCGAGCGTGTCCGACCAGGTCTGACTGTTGGCATCCAGCTGGCCGGTGGAGAGCGCAGCGATCGAATCGCTGTAATTCGCGAACCACACGAGCTGTACGTCGGCGCCGTATTTCTTGAAGTAACCCTGATCTTGTGCGACGTACCAGGCCACCCAGCCCGTCCAGTCTGAGACCCCCACTTTGATTTCGGCGCGCGCGGTGACGGCCAATGCGAGCGAAAGCAGCATCGTGAGCAGGCGATCTGCAGGGCACCTGAATCTCACGATGATGAGCCTCCGGTGCGCGTGAGGTACGCGCGCCAGCCGCCGTCAGCGCTAATGTCGGCCGCCCCCTCCAGTGCGCGCGGCTCGCAGACGAATCCGCAGACACTCGTACCATCTTCCAGCGTCACCGAACCGATAGCCAGCGGTGCGGCAACATCGGCCACGAAACTGCCGAAGCTGGACACCTCAAGTTCGTACACTTCAACCTCGATCGAGTTACCGCCTTCGCCGCAATGGACCAGCGCAGGCTTCGGCGGCTTCTCACCGCTCATGGCAAAGAGCCGGTACCGGGGTGCGGTGCGAGTACGCTGCACCAGCCTCGCCTCGCGCGCGGTCAGTTGTGAGTGCAGCGGCATCCCGGAAAGATGCGCTCCGACCACTGCAAGCGGAACTCGGGGTGGGTTCGCCCGCAGGTCGAGTTGTGGAACGGCGTACTCTGTCGGGATCCCGGCATAGCGCCGGGCGAATTCGAGGAGCCTCGAGTCTGTCCATGCCGGTCCGATGAAGCTCACTCCGACTCCGGTGCAGTTGCCGCGGAACCCAGCGGGTACGGAGACCGCGCACATGTCGAGCAGATTCACGAAGTTGGTATATGCCCCTAGGTGGGCATTCAGCTGATAGGGCTCGGCGAGCACCTCCGTGCGCCGATAGATCGTGGGTGTAGTCGGCAGCGCCAGCAGATCGACCTTGTCCCACAGCTCTTCAGCGGCACGGGCGAATTCCTGAAGCGCATAGAGTCCCCGGAACGTATCGACGCCCGAGATTCCCTTGCCCGCCTGAACGATGCTGCGGACGACGGGATGAATGGCCGTCGGGTTTTTCGCCAGCAGTGATTCGAGCACGGCCGTGCGCTCGGCGACCCAGGGACCGTACAGCAATTGGGCTGCCGCGAAGAGCGGCGCCGCATCGACCTCGATGATCACGGCGCCGATGCCTGGGAGTCGTCCGAGCGCGGCGCGATATGCCGCCTCATCCTCTGGCGCCAGCTCTCGAAGCTGGCTCGCGTGCGGAACGCCCACGCAAATCCGCCGGTCGGGGACGGCGCCGTTGCGTGGCGCGCGCCGCGAGAAGGCGTCGTCGCGGTCGAAGTTGGCTAACAGCGAGTCGACCAACGCCGCATCCTGCACGTTCGTGGTCAGTGCGCTGATGCAGTCGAGACTCCGGCAGGCGGGCACCAGACCCCGCGAGCTCCAGCGCCCGCGCGTCGGCTTGAAACCCACCAGGTTATTGAACGCGGCGGGCACACGCCCGGAACCTGCGGTGTCCGAGCCCAGCGCAAGGGGCACGACGCCGGCCGCGACCAACACTGCGGAACCCGAACTTGAGCCGCCGCTCACATATTCGCGATTGAACACGCAGCCCAAGCTTCCGTACGGGCTGCGTGTCCCGACGAGCCCGGTCGCAAACTGATCCAGATTCGTCTTGCCCACTACCAGCGCACCAGCTTCCAGCAGCCGTGCGACGACGGGTGCGGAGCCCGTCGGCCGATAGGCGAAGTCCGGACAGGCAGCCGTGGTCGTGAGGCCTGCCACGTCGATGTTGTCCTTGACTGCAAATGGCACCCCCGCGAGGGGCAGTGACTCACCGCGGGCTATCCGCTGGTCAACCTGCCGGGCCTGCAGGCGTAGATGTTCCTCCGGTACTCGGCTGATCCAGGCTTCGGGCTGGATTTCCTGGTACGCAGCGGCACGCATCACGGTCTGGCGCACGACTTCTTCGGCGCTCGTAATCCGCGCGTTCACATCGCTGGCGAGCGTTCTGATGCTGACGCTGGGCACGCTAAGTGCCTCCGGAGAGCTCATTGCGCGCGGCCCACGCCTCGCGCTCCGCGTTGAAGGCGCGCTGTCGCGCGGACTGGAAGGCCTCGATGCTCTCGCGCTCCTCCCAGAGGAAGCGCTGGTAATCCGACAAGCGGAACGCCTCCGTCTCGATCCGCAGCGGGCGGCGGCCATGCGGGAACTCCGTTCGCCACTCGGCCAGTTCGGTGGCGCTCACCGGGAAGAAGCGGATCTGATCGAAGAAACGGAGCAGCCAGGGCTTGCCGTCGCGAAAGTCGCACGTCTGCCGCTCGGAATTCCAGACTTGTACTGTCCGGCCCACCAACTGATAGCCGCCGGGCCCCTCCATGCCGTAGATGCAGAGGTACGCCCCGCCAATGCCGACCACGTTCGGCGGCGTCCAGGTTCGCGCCGGGTTGTACTTGGTCGTTACGAGCCGGTGGCGTGGATCGAGCGGTGTCGCAACCGGCGCGCCGAGGTACACATCACCAAGCCCCAGTACCAGGTAGCGGGCTTCGAACACGATCCGGCGCACGTCGTCGGCCGAGCCGAGCCCGTTTACACGCCGGATGAACTCGATGTTGTCCGGGCACCACGGCGCATCGTTGCGTACCGACGCCATGTACTTGACGATGGTCTCCGCGACGGCCGGATCGGCGAATGAAAGCGGCAACCACACGATGCGCGATGGGATCTCGAAATGCTCGAGTTCCCCAAGCTCATCTTCCGCCTCTTGCAGCGCACGCAACAGCTGTCGCAGCGGCAGCTCAGCCGCGTCGTAGTGCACTTGCAGCGAGCGAATGCCGGGCGTCACATCAATGACCCCGGGCAACGCCAAGCGCTCGAGCCCGAGCATCAACGCATGAACGCGCAGGCGGAGCGCGAGGTCCAGCACCATCTCGCCGTACTCGATGAGGAGGTTCGCGTCCCCCTGACGCCGGTATACGACCTTGGGCCGCCGCCCTTGCTGCGGACGCGTATCCAGTACGGCCGCGGTGCTACCCTGCAAGCGGATGCGTTGTGCGCCCGCCAAGCCGCCAAGTCGTGCCACAAGGGCGTCCTGCACCTGTAGCGCTTCGTTTGCGGCCATCTCGTCTACGGCTGCGAACTGCACACTGTCGTTCGGTGCAAGTTGCCCGAGCTTCCAGAGATCCGCAGCAATGACCACGAACGGACACACGAAACCGCCCAGTGAGGGTCCATCGGGGCCTAACACAATCGGCATGTCGCCCGTGAAGTCGACGGCGCCGATCGCGTAGGGCGTATCGTGAATGTTCGAGGGATGGAGCCCGGCATCCCCGCCGTCGCGCCGCGCCCATCGGGGCCTGGGCCCGATCAGGCGCACGCCGGTGCGGTTGGAGTTGTGGTGCACCTTCCAGGTGGCCGCGAGAATCTCGTCGATGCCCTCGGGCGTGAAGAAATCCGGGGCAGCGTGCGGACCGTACAGCACACGCACCTGCCATGCTCGCGTCAAGGTGGGATGCAGCGCCGCCGGGAGCGAGCGCAAGTCGTGCCGCTCAGTGCACGCCGGCAGAGGCAAGAGGTCGCCGGCAGCGAGCGTGCGGCCGTCGAGTCCACCAAACTGACCGAGGGTGAATGTGGAGCGGCTACCGAGGTATGTCGGCACCGCAAGTCCACCGGCCACCAGAACGTAGGCGCGCAGCCCCGGCCCTCTCACGCGGTCGAGCTTCAGTGTCTGACCGGGCGCGACCTGCGTCGGGGCATACGGCGCGAGCGGGCGTCCATCGAGCAGTGCGGCGCAGTCAGCACCCGCGAGGCACACGGTGCCGGCGTCATCGAAGCGCAGCGTCGGCCCGATCAGTGTCACTTCAAGACCCGCAGCCCCTTGCGGATTTCCCAGCAGTCGATTGCCGAGGCGAAATGCGAGGCTGTCCATGGGCCCCGATGGGGGCACACCGACGTGCCAGTAGCCGCGCCGCCCGGGATAGTCCTGTACGGTCGTTGCGAGGCCTCCCCTGACCACGCTCACAACGCCCTGCCTGGTAATCAAGGCCTTTTCAGGCACGCACTGTCCCGAAAAGCACGCGCACATCAGTGACCCTGGGTGCGCTCGGCCGCGATCACCACCCGCACGGGCGTCGGGTTAAAGCCGTTGCAGGGATTGTTGATCTGCGGGCAGTTCGAGATCACCGCAATCACATCCATCAGCATTTTGAGGTCCACGTAGAGACCGGGCGCCGAGATGCCGTCGACGATGCCGAGTGTGCCGTCGGCCTCGACGGGTACATTCATGAACCAGTTGATGTTCGAGACGATGTCGCGCTTGCCGCGGCCGTGGCGCGCGTTCGAGATCAGGAAGTTCTCGACGCACGCGTGCTGCGACTTGGTATGGTGGCCGTATCGCAGGGTGTTGCTCTCGCAGCTGCAGGCTCCGCCGATGGTGTCATGGTAGGCAACGCTTGTAGCGGTGATCGCTGCCATCGGTCGACCTTCGTTCGACATCAGGATGGAGCCGGCGCGGAGAAAGATATTGCGCTGCGCGACGATCGTGTCCTGCGCGCTATAGCGTTCGCTATCGTCGTCGGCTGCATAGAGCAAAAAGTCGACGGCCTGATTACCCTCGAGATCCAGGATCCGCAGTGTCTCGCCGGTGCGCACGAGATGGTCCCAAGGCGCGCGTGCCGGAACCACCTCATCGAGGCTTATTTGGGGTGGGAGTCCAGCGAGAGCAGGATCGTTCATGGCACAAACCTCGGTGTAGCGATCATCTGCAATATGTGCGCCATGGCCGTCAGCGGCGGAAGTACTCCTCGACATTGAGGAAGGCGCGTAAGGCTTCGGGGGTCGCATTGCGGGTCGAGTCATCGAGCGCTGTGACGGGGCCGCGCCACGCAGAGAGGCGCACGGGCGTTGCCACGTAGTCCTCACGCCGGTCGAGCACGTGGGGACAATTGGCAAGCACGACGACAACGTTCATTTCTGCGCGCAGCACCACTGCACGCCTGGGTGCGAAAGGCCCCAGCTGCACTGATATGGTGCCATCCTCACCAACATGCACTCCTTTGAACCAGTTGATGCAGGGGTGCACGTCCTTGCGGCCGAGCCCGAATTTGGCTGCGCCCAAAAGCAAGCGCTCGCGGGCGTTGGGTCGCGTGCTCCAATTGGGCCCCGCGCCGGGCGTCCGCTCGTTTGAGGGCCCGCAGAATGGGTCGTGAGTCGCGGCCTCATCGGTGAGCACGCTCATGAGAGCGCGGCCCATGTCGGAGAGCAGTAGCCGACCGGCCCTGAGATACGCGTTCCATTGCACCTTCACGGTATCGGCGACGTTCAGACGTTCCACGGGGCGCTCGGCATTGAAGACCAGCATCGAAACGCAGGCATCACCCCTGAGGTCGATCAAACGCAGCCGGGCGCCACGCCTGAGCTCCTTGGCGGCGTACCCTCCCGCGCCGATCGTCTCCTCCCAGATCATCGCATCAGGGTCAACGCCCTCGGGGGGTTCGGCCACGTCCGTCGCGGGTACGGTTGGCATGGCCTCGATTCGTGTACCGGCCATGGCTCGCGCATGGGCGCGTGCTCCTGCCGGGTCGGCCGTTCCAGATGCGCTCATCGTCCGCTCCGTCAGGCCGCGCGCCGCGGCGCGACCGCCCTCTTGGGGCTGTGAGAATGCAGTGGCGGCAGCAGTGCCGTCGTGGTTACGAGCTCGATCTGTTGCACGCCTCGGACCTTGCGCAAGTCATCGCACAGAGCCCGCAGGCGCCATGCCGGGCCTTGCACCAGAAGCACTTCGAGCGATTGATCGTCCTCGAGCAGCACGTGCTGCGAGGAAATGACTTCCTTGACATAGGTCGACTCGATATGGGCGAGCGCATGCCGCACGCGCCCACTCTCTGCCCGATAGATGAGCGTCACGGTTCCTGCCAGCACAACATCGCCACGCGCTTCGCCGTGTTCAGCCAGCGCATGCCGAATCAGCTCGGCGATCATTTGTGACCGGCTCGGCAGGCCTCGTTCGCCCACCATCGCATCGAGTCTTACGAGCAGCGCGCTCGGCAGACTCACCGAGAGGCGCGCCAGTTCGGCTGTGGCCGTTGCCCTCACGGGGTAAACCGCGCCCCGTTCGGCCGCGCCCGGTGCAGTATTACGAACATCACAATTCGTAATACTGCCAGAGGCGACCCGCCTGTCAAGGCGGGCTCGCTGGGCACACACTCACCACCCCTTGAACGAGTAACTCACTTTAAGGCCGATGGTCCGCGGCTGCGACACGATGGCCTGAGCGCGGTTGCCGAAGATCGCGGGGTCCTGGTACGAGGTAATCCCCAGATTATTGGTGGCATTGTTGACGAAGAGCGTCGTCAGCCAGTGCGAGCGAGAGTAGGCTGCCCGGGCTTCCACCATGGTATAGCCGCCGACCGTCGGCACGGTCGCCGAGAGCGCCGGCAGCACCACGCTCTGGTAGTGCGCACTGACGCCGAACAGCCACTCGCCGCCGTGCCAGTCGGGACGGCGGTATTGCAGGGCGGCCGCGAGGCTCGACTTCGGAGTTCCGGGCAGCGGGCTTCCGACCGCCGGTGGCGGGGCCGATGCGTTCGGCTGCACGAATAGGGGATTGAGCGACGTAAGGCTAGTGCGATCGTAGGTGTAGTCAAGTTGCAGCTCGAGATGCGGCGTGATGATGGCGTCGATCTCCATCTCGACGCCGCGACTGTAGGCTTCGCCGATATTGAGCGACCCCGGCAGCACCAGCGGCGTCAGTTGCAGCCCTTCCTGGATGTTGTGCCACTCGATGTCATAGATCGCGGCGGCGTACCGCACGCGATTCTGCAGCGTGCCCTTGATCCCGATCTCGTAGTTGTCGGCCGTATCGGGCTCGAGGTCTCGCAGCTCTGGGGGCGTCACGTAGCCGAAAGCAGGCTCACTCGGGGGAAGCGCGTTGACACCGCCCCGGCGGAAACCCTGCGACCAGGTGGCATAGATGAGATTGCTCTCATCGAGCTTGTAGGCAGTGTTCACCTTCCACAGCGCCTTCCGCCACTCGTTGCTTAGGGTGATATTGGCAATCGGCACCGAAGGCTCGAAGAAGGGGCCACCGTCGAAGAGCAGGCCGGTCTGCTGGGAGGCGGTGATCGTCTGCTTGAAGACGCGCGCACCGCCGGTCAGGCTCCAGGGCCCGGTGATGTGCCAGGTGAGCTCGCCGTAGGCCGCGAGATCCTTGAACTCGGTTTCGAAGTCGCCGATGTAGGCCTGGTCTTTGACGATCGGGATGCCCGCGACCGAGTCGTAAACGCCGTAGGCCGTCTCGCCCACGCCACAGTAGGACGGCGTTGTGCCGTTGCCCGAGCTTTGCCCGTGAATCGGCTGGCAGGCGTTATAGAAGTCGAGGTAACCCGGGTAGAAATCGTGCTCCTGGATGTCGGTCGTCTGGTCGTTGTAGAAAAGACCGGCCACCCAGTCGAACCGGCCACCCACCTTTGACGTGAGCCGGAACTCCTGGGTCAACGGCCGGTCCTCGAGCCCCTCGTACCCCTGAATGAAGGTGCGCGGGTTCTGACCGTAGAGGCTCTGATAGAAGAAGAAATTGATGTATTCCTGAGTCTCGTCGGCACGGGTCTTGTTGATGTGCTGCGCCCAGGAGGTGGACGAGGTCAGTGTGGCAAACCCGAAGTCGTATGCCAGCGTCAGTGCGGCGAGATCGACCTTGTCGCGCGTGTCGGTGGTGCTGTTCTCTGCGTCCGACAAGGAGTCAACGCCCGCCGGTACCGGCGCCTCGAAGAGCTGCGGGAGCAGGGGCGGGTTGGTGTACGACCCCGCAGGCTGGTTCCGTGGATTGATCGGCATGTTGAAGGCCGCCGTCGAGGTGGCCGCGTACGGAAAGCCGGCGGCGGTCGAATACTGGTAGTAGTACGACAACTGCGCGCGGAAGGCATCGTTCGGCTTCCAGAGCGCTGCAATACGCGCCGACTGATACTCGTAGGCGTTTACCCCGTTGCTCGCGTAGATGACCGGCGGACTGAAGAGGTTGCCGGGCTGCGCGGCGACCGGCACACCCGATGAATTGAGCACAAAGAGATTCTGCTGATTGATGAATCCCGCGTCATATTTCCAGCCTGCATTCACGCGTACCGCGAAGGTGTCGGTGACGGGGAGGTTCAGCATCCCGTTCACCTCCTCATTCGGCCGCTCGGTATGCGCCGTGCCACTGACGGTGCCATCGACCCTGGCATCGAAGGCGCTGGGGTCGGGCGCCTTCTGCACGAAGCGAATCGTGCCGCCGAGCGAGCCGGAGCCGTACAGGGTACCCTGCGGACCCCTCAGTATTTCGACGCGCTCGAGATCCTCGAGCCTCAAGTTGAAAAAGAGCGGACTGTCGTCGACGTACGTTGCCACCGGCGGTACGACGGGCGAGGCCGCGGCGGGAAGTCCCGCCGTGGTTTCGCTGTTCAGGCCGCGAATGATCAGGTTTGCGCCATTGACGCCGCCGAAAGGTCCCTTGTCGGTGTAGCTGACACCGGCAACCGCGCGCGCAAGGTCATCGATGTCCTCGATTCCCGCTTTTTCGAGCTGCGCGGCCGAGATCGCAGTGATGCTGATCGGGAGGTCCTGCGCCGAGGCTTCCCGGTGCGTCGCGCTGACGACAACTTCTTGCAGACTCGGGCCAACGGCCGCGGTTGCTACAGCTTGCGCCGCACCCCCAGCGTCAGCGCTGTCCGCGTCTGCCGTTTCTCCGGCGAGCCCCGGTGCCCCGTGAAGAGCAGCAATGACAGCCGCGGCCACGGGGGTGAGTTTCTCGAGGCTGCGTGGCCGACGGACCCACACGGGTGTTGCTTTCATCACGCGTCTCTCCTGCAGCAAGGTCGGAAATACCTTGCGAGGAGACTCGGGCGATGCACCGGGATTTACCGCCTGACGTCGGAGAGCGTCCCGGGGGGCGCCACAACCTCCCCACAAACCAATCTCCCGGGCTTTTGTCCCGCCGTGTATCCGCAGCGCTCTGGCAACGCGGTTCGGACTGCCTCTCTCGGACCTGACACCTGCCTAAGCAGGCCGGAACCCTAGACGCACATTTTGGCGAACGTGCAGATGCAAACCGCGTGCCGAGCGCGGCTCCTCCCGGACAGCACTCATGATTCGTGTTGAAAAACAGCTCTTTGCCGACTGGGGAAAACGTTACAGTGTCGCATCGTGCATGAAGGCATGCCCCAACAGTGCGCACCCGCATGGCTCCTTGCCCCAACGTGGACCTGACGGCATGGCTGATGCCGAGTGGGCACGGTCGACTCACGCAAGGCGGGACACGCCCATGCGGCCGTTTGGCGCACAATAGGCGGGCACTGGGAGTCCTGAAATTCAATGCAGCTCAAGATCGCAGAGCGCTGGTTTGCTTTCGAACGCCTGGCAGACGGCGTCACGCGGATTTGGGAGCCTCATGTCATCCGCGTCATGCAATGCAACATCTGGCACGTGCAGGGGCGCGAGTGGGACCTGCTGATCGATACCGGGATGGGAATCGCGAGTCTTGCCGAGGCTGCCGCGGAGATCTTTGCGAAGGCACTCTACGCGGTGGCGACGCACACGCACCTGGACCACGTCGGTTCGCTGCACGAGTTTCCTGAGCGCATCGTGCATGCCGCCGAAGCCGAAAGGCTGACGCGCACCTCCGATAACTTCAGCATGCTGCGCGAGGATCACCCGGTCGAATTCATCGCGGGCCTCGAGCGAGCCGGGTACGAGGTCGGCCCACGATTCATCACGGCGTTGCCACACGCTGATTTTGATGTACGAACGTTTGCCTCCCCCCCGGCGCCGCCGACCAGGGTCGTGGAGGAGGGCGAGGTCATCGACCTCGGCAATCGTGTGTTTGAAGTGTTGCATCTGCCCGGACATTCGCCGGGCAGCATTGGACTGTGGGAAGCGTCCACCGCAATGCTCTTCTCCGGAGATGCGATCTACGATGGACCGCTGCTCGATGAGCTGCCGGGCAGCGAGATCGCCGCTTATCTCAATACCATGCGGCGGCTCGAGCAGCTGCCGGCCCGCATTGTGCATGCGGGGCACGATCCGAGCTTTGACGGCGCGAGACTTCGGCAGCTAGCCAGAGCGTACCTCGAGCGTCGCTCCTAGAGGGGACGGCAGTGGACCTCGCGCACGCGCCTACCGGAACGACTCTGTTCGTGGCCGTGTATTGGGTAACGTACGCGGCGAGCACCGCCTTCGTCGTCGCCGGCCTGCTGCTCGTGCCGTATTACCTGGTGCCGCTCATCCGCCGTTGGTGGGTGTTGCATCGCCTGCGGCGGTCGCCCGGAACCCACTCACGGCGATAGGGGCTGCGAGCGCATTGTGCGCGGTGTAGCTTCGGCGCGCTGTGGGTTCGACGCAACCGCTTCTACAAGACCACGTTCAATACGTACAGGAGACCGCACCGATGTCCGCTATTCGTTGGGTCGCTCTGGTCGGCGTGATACTGAGCATGCAAGGCGCGCCGGCGCTCGCCGAGCAGCCGCCGATGACTGTCGTAACTCTGATCGATCGGGCGCAGATCGAAGACCTGCTCGTCGACTACTACGGCCACCTGGGTGCAGGGCGCAGCGGCGACTTCGGAAACTTCTATGTCGCAGACGGCATCCTCGACGTGAATGGGCTGGTCGCGAAAGGTCAGCAGGCGATCGAGGAGCTCTACAAAAAGGTGAGAGAAGGAACACCGCGCCGTCCGGGCACGTTCCGCATGCTCCTTACCAATCCACGGATCGCTGTCAGCGGCAACGCCGCTACGGCGGACGTCATCTGGACGGGCGTGAATTCCGCGTCCGTAGAGTCCTTGCCGCAAATCGTCGAGCAGGGCCGCGAGCACGATGAACTCGTGAAGCGCGACGGCCGCTGGTACTTCAAGCATCGCGTCATCACGAGCGATGGCGGGCTGCCTGCGATGTTCGAGCAGACCTATGAAAAGAGATAGGCAGTCGTCTGCGTGACGACCGCATCTTCGGCTTCAGTCGGCTTCAATCACTCTGAGTCGACGGGCCAGCGCTCGAGGAGCGGCGCGACGGGTCGGTGCGAGAGTATGCGCTGCAGCGCCTGCCCGAACAGCGGGGCGACTGAGAGAACCGTTAGCTTCGGCGCGGCAGTCGCAGCAGCCGGTGAGGCGCGGATAAAGCCGACGCTGTCGCTCACCACGATGCTCTCAATGCTGCTCGCCTCTGCCAGTGCCGTCAGTCCTGCCGCGAGCGGCGCGTGCGTCACGGCCACGTGCACCGCGGACGCGCCGGCGCGCTGGCACAGCGCGCCGGCGCGGACGAGCGTACCGCCCGTTGCGCAAAGATCGTCGATCACGATCACGTTGCGGCCGGAGCCACCGCCGACCAGCGCACCCGTGGAGACCACATCCTGGCTGCGACGTTTCTCGATAAAGGCGAGCTCGACCTCGCAGGCCAGGCGCCGCTGCAGCAACTCGCGAAACAGCTGCGCGCGCTTGATGCCGCCGATGTCGGGTGATACGACGGTCAGCGGGGTGCCCGCGAAGCGGCGGGCGAAGTGATCGACGAGCATCGGCAGCGCCGTCAGATGATCGACCGGCACGCGGAAGGCGTTGTCCAGGGCGGCCGGGTTGTGCACGTCGAGGGCGATGAGGCGATCGATGCCGGAGGTCTCGAGCAGCTGTGCGACGTAGCGAGTGTTGACGGGATCGCGCAGTTGCGTGCGCCGCTCCTTGCGCGCGTACGCCAGATAGGGGATGAGGGCAACGCGCTGGCTGGCACCGGCGTCCCGCAGACCGTGCAGCAGGAACAGGAGTCGCACCAGACGCTCGGCGGTCGGGAACTCGTTGGTCGCCGACAGCGCCTGCAACACGAACGCCGTGCGTCCACGCATGGACTCGAGCGGCCGCAGTTTGAATTCGCCACCCTCGAAGCGGCGCTCTTCGATCGCGGCGAGCGGCAGACCGGCATTGGCTGCCACGGCTGCAGCCAGGTCCCGGCATTCGCTCAAGGCAACAAGGCAGGGATTGAAGTTAGTCGGCAAGGCAAAGTCCCGTAATACGGCAAGCGCCATGTTTGCGGCCGGCGAATCGCCGCTTCAATACGCATTTACCTCAACGTTCGCTGCTGCCGGAGCATGCGGCGACGGGAACTGCCTCGCGGCAATGGTACAGAACGCTGACCAGCGCCGCGCGTGCCCGTTCACGCCAACGTTCAGGGTCGGGGGGCTGGTCGGGATCATCGAGGTGCCAGAGTGCCAGCTTGGCCTGGGTCACCGCGCGCAGCGCCATGTAGAACTCGAACAGCTCATCGCTGCAGGAATCAGCGGCGCGGCTGCGGTAACGCGCGCGCAGGTAGGCGGCCGCCCAGCCCGCTCCGCGGCGCTCGCACTCCAGTGCGAGCATGGCGATTTCCTCCGCGGTATCGAGCATGCGCAGGTCGGTGTAGACCTCGAGCGCGTCAATGATCTGCACGGGCGGACCCAGGCAGACGTGTTCGGCACGCAGGTCGCCGTGGCCTTCGACGACGTGATGGTCCGTGGCACGGGTGGCGAGCTGCGGTGTCAGCGCGGCGAATGCCGTGCGCAGCACACTCGCGCACAGGTCGATATCGGCCCGGGCCAGCCCCGCTCGCGGGTGCTCGAGGGCGTTGATGGCCTCGTCCAGCCGTGCCGCCACACGGCGCAGGTAGGTCTCGGGGGCAAACGGCAGCGGAACACGCGACTTGTAGAAGTCCACCAGGAATTGCAGGACCGCATCGAGATCGCTGTGCGTAACTGCATGTGCGCTGAGCAGCGCATCCAGCATGCGTCGCCGGTCGAGCCGTTGCATGACGAGCAGCCAGTCGCAGACCACGCCCTGACCGCCGATCCGGTAGCCCGTCGGGGTGCGGATGAGCGGCTCAACGCCGAGATAGGTGGCAGCGGAGAGCTGACGGTTGAGCTGCAGCTCCTCACGGCAGGCATGCTCGCGGGCCTGCGGGGTGCGCCAGTCCGCACCGCGCAGGTGCGTGGGTTTCTTCAGCTTGTATGCACGTGCGCCGGCCAGGAATACCCAGGCGAAGTGCGTTTCGACTACCTCGACCTGCGACGGCCGATCCGCGTAGGAGGCGGGATTTGACAGAAAGGCGATTTCTGCGGCCGTCTCAGCCGCGCCGGCCGCCCTGCGCGGCTGATCGGCAGAACCGAGGCTCATCGTCGGCACAGGCTCCTCCCCGTGGATTGCGTCGCCTTGCCTGGCGTGAACCGCCGCACTGCTGTAGCGTGCAGCCCTGCCGGACGGTCGGGACCCGGCAACCACATGCGCACAAGCTCGCAGAAAATCTGTCTTCTCAGTCGCGGCATGGGCCTATTTCTGGCTCTTACTCTGCTCATGTCGAGCGCCGCAGCGGCTGCGCCCGAGAAGCCGCCGTCTCCAGAGACGGCACAGGCCGGGTGCGACCAGGGACGGCTGCAGGGGATTCCCGCGCGTGCGGCCGCCGCCCCCACCGGACACGAATTCGCACAACAGATCCGCACCGTGTCGGGCGCCGCGCGCGACGCCCTCGTACGATCGCAGCTACTTTCGGGAAACATCCCCGGATTTCTCCGTCACCTGATACCGGTTTCGATCGTGAGCGGCGACCCTGCGCAGCCTGTCGAGCTGACAGCCTGCGTGCTGCCCGACTATCTTGCGGTGGGGTCGGACCGCGACTTCGTGTTCGTGCCAATGGGACTGCAAGCCGCGCTGGAGGTCGCCATGCGGCTCGGTTTCATGCTGCCGACCCCCAATCTCGTCGATGCCATCTACCGTGAATCCTCCGTCAAGCTGGCACCACTCCCCCTGCCAGCCGGGGAGCAGATGCGTAGCACCGCCTACTTTGTCAGGCACAGCGACCTCGTCGCGCGCCAGCGCGACGCGTTGCACGCAAACGTGGGCGAGCTGACTGCCGGTCACAAGAAGGATCTGGTGTTGAGCAGCCGCCTGTGGGACGTGCCGGGACGGGTCGCAATCTACGGCTGGCACCGCGAGGTCGACGATCCTATCCAGCCACTGAGCACCTGGCACGGGGCGCACTACGCAGACTACAGCCATGGCGTGCGCCTGGTGAGCGATACCGTGTACATCAAGGGTATCCCGCGCGCGCTGGAAGACGTGCTCGCAGATCCCTCCCTGGCCTCGCTGTTGACGTCCGAGGGACCCTGGACGCAGATCGCAGCACGGCTCACTGCACTCATGGCGCACCTGCGCGAGGCAGCGGCGACCTCGCGGGAGTGACCCCCGCGGTCGCTGCAGGGAGCGTCGGCTGCTGCGGAGCAACCCGTCCGTTGCCACGGTCGAGAGACTTGCAGCAGCGAAAGCCGAGGTGATAGTTCGAATGGCTATGCGGGTCCATGACGCGACTGCCGTGCCAGAAGGGTGCCCGCCAGCGACACCAGTCCTCGTGTGCGCGATAAGTGTCGAAGATGAACCAGCTGCCCTTCATCTCGGTGTAGCCGAGTACGGTACTGCCGCGGCTTGACATCTGCGCAACGTTGAGCGGCAGATTCATGTGCTCGGCCGCGTTGCCGTTGAGATCGTAGACTTCGAGCGCGCTGCGGCAAGCGGGGAAATCGCCGGCCGGGTAGGTGTTGGAGCCACATTGCGCCCAGCTGCCGCCGTTGCAGCCCGGGCTTTTGAAGCTGCCGGTTGCGCAGATACCCGTCTGGTAGGTGCTGCCGTAGCTCCAGCGCTTGTCGTGCGCATGTGCCAAGTTGTGCGCTGCGCGCATGCGCAGTATGCCCACCTCGGGGGGCACACCCTGTGCGAGATCGAAGCGGTAATCGGGCGCCTCGGTGCGGCCCTGGCAGGCGTCTTCCCACTCGTGTGCATCGCACAGTCGCTTACCCTCCGCAGCGCAGAGTTCGGCTGCCTCCACGGCCTTCACCCAGACCACCGGATAGGCGCAGGGGATGTCGGGGAACTCGAACTGGTCGATGCATGCGGTAGCCGTTTCAGGCGACGAGGTTTGCGGATCATAGAGCGGTGCCATGTACTTCGCGCCACAGATCCGCTCGAAGCGCGCGTTTGCGTAAGAGACGCCCTGGTCTCGGAGCTTCGCTACACATTGTTCTACGCTGACAGGATGGCGCGTCACCACCGGGTTGCCTTGCCCGATGACCGGCGAGCTCGCAAAGATGGCCTGGATCTTGTTCATCTGCTCGGCAGTGAGACCGTGCACGGTCTGCAGATCGCGCAGCAGCGCTGCATTGGCCTGTGCGCGCGTCGCCTGCGCCGTCGCGACCGTGGCGCCCGACACCGCCAGCAGCCACAGTGCCGCCGCGAGCGTGGCTTCCTTCATGGAGCGCCCGCGCGCTGCGTGAGATAGAAGAAGTCGCGATCGTCGGGAAAGGCCAGGAAGCGGGGCACAAACTGCCCGCCGGCGCTGCGGTCGACCTCCTCCATCCCGCGGACGAGATGTTCGACGACCCGCTCGCGGTTGCGATGTACGTAAAGCGCCAGGTAGGTGTGTTCCAGCGCATTCATGTCGAGCTGCATCGCATAGCGGCAGTGGTAGGCCTCAAACACCCGTGCCATCGCCGAGGGAGTCGCTGCCGAAAAATACCCGAAGATAAGATAGCGCCGCGGCCCGTTCTCCTGCAGACACATACCCGCGCGCAACGTGCGCAAGACCTCCTCGGCCGATCCCGACCAGTTACCCGGGCCCCACCGATCGACGAGCTCTCCCGGCACACTCACGCGACGCGTGGCGTCGTACTCGATGAGCGGTACGCCGTTTTGTCGCGCATAGCGGATGTGCGGCAGCAGTCCCTGGTCTCCTGCCGTCCAGGTGCGCAGTTCGACCGCCCCGTCATCCATGACGAAAGCGGTTGCGAGTCCCGGCTGCAGCTTACTGAATATGACGCCCTGCTCGATGAAACCGTAGTGACTGCCGTGGTTGCGCTCGGCCAGCGCGCCGTTGCGAAAGGCGCCGTGGGAGCGCTTGAAGCCGCCGGCGAAGGCCGCGATCGTAATGGGCGCCTGCGCCGGGCTGACCATGCCGTTGGTCACCAGAGGGGCAGCGTTGGCGACGCCGTCGGGTCCGGGCAGGTCTCCCGCGCGCGAGGAGGGCGGAGGCCTGTCGGACCAGTCGAGCCGGGGATGGTCGGTTCCCAGAACGAAGTGAAGATCGAGGAACTCGAGGTCGAACGCCACGAGATACACCAGTGCACTGGATTCGATCGAGTCGAGGGCGTTGACGTGCGGCAGTGGGCCGGAGCGCAAGCGCTCATCAATGTACTGCGGTGTAATGACGCTCACCAGCACCGCGGCGAGGTCACGCACCGCATACCATTGCCCCGGTTGCAGGTCGTTCCCGGGCGGCGCGGCCAGATCGAGGCTCAACCCTTGAGGCCGCAAGCTCGTCCGCGAGGCATCCGGTGCCAGATCGGGCGGGAGCGGGGCAAGCGGTGGTGGCGGCTGAGGCGTCGCATGGACGCTGGGCCCGGCCACGCCTTTTTGCAGGAAGGCATCCCGGTAGAACTCCTCCTTGACGAAGTTGACCACCCGGTCCCCACCCCACACGTGATCGCGCAGGAAGTCGCTGATGCGCTCGAGCGCGGTGTGGTGGCCGGATACCGGGTTACGCAGGTACAAAGCCCCCGAACAGAGCGGTGCATAAGGCAGTGTGGAGGCGCGCGCGTCGGCGAGGGGATCGTACCCGGCGTGCGTCCACAAGGTGCAGGCGAAACCGTCCGCATTCGCGATCACGAGCGCGCCCGGACTGTCGCCGCGCAGCTGCAGGGGCGGCTCGGCCGGGTGGGGGTTCTCCAGGTGATAGGCGAAGTGTCCTGCATCCCGCTGCCAGTCGATCAGCAGCAAGTACCAGGCATTGGCATTGGGATTGAGGTTCACGAGCGTTGCCGTCCCTGGCGTGCTGTCCTGTCGCCGTAGTGCCACCTGCCCGGTCGTGCGGAAGGGCTGCAGTTCGACAATCGTTTTCTGCGTCTCAGCGTCGTACTCGATGCGCTGCTCCGCCATGATTTCATCAGCGGGTAACGGCAGGCTGGCACCGCTGCCGGCGCCCACGCCGATACAGAGCAGCGCTCCTGCGCCGAACGCGAGCGATGCGTGCCAGCGACACCTGGGGAGCGGTGCCGTACCACTCACACTGCGAGCCATGCGCTAATGCCCATCAGCACGATGAGGACGCCGCTCACCCGGTCCTTGAGCGCGAACACCAGCGGGTCGTCGGTCATGTGCCCGCGATGCGCCATCAGCCACATGTGGCTGACCCAGTACAGCAGCAGCACACAGGTGAGCCAGATGAAATCTGCGCGACTGTAAAGGCGTGCCACGGTCTCACTGCCCATGTAAAGCGCGAGCACGAGCACCGACAGCGCACCGCAGGAGACACCGAGTGCCACCATGAACTCCTGATCCTCGAGCAGATAGGCGCGCGCCTGGGCCGCAGGCCCCTCGCGCGCCCGCAGCAGCGCGAGCTCCGCGTAGCGCTTGAGCAGCGCGAGACTGAAGAAGAGGAAGATGCAGAACCCCAGCAACCGCGCCGAAGGTCGTATACCGACCGCGAAGCCGCCTGCCACCACCCGCAGGGCATAGCCGCCACCTAACACCAGCGCATCGAGCAGAACCACGCGCTTGAGCCGCAACGTGTAGGCCGTCATCAGTGCGAAATACGCCATGAGTGTCGCCGTGGTGCGCATGCCGAGCGGCGCGGAAGTCGCGATGGCCGCCGGCAGCAGCAGCGCCGCCGCGATCAGGGCATAGGAGCGTGGCAAGCGTCCCGAGGCGATCGGACGCTTCTGTTTGTGCGGGTGCAGGCGATCGGCCGGCGCGTCCCACACGTCGTTGAGCAGATAGATGCTCGAAGCACACAGGCTGAAGGCGATGACGGCACGCAGCGCTCTCGCGAGCAGCGCGCCATCGTCCAGCTGATGCGCCGCCGCCAGTGGCACCAGCACCAGGGCGCTCTTCAGCCATTGATAGGGGCGCACGCCCTCGAGAAGTGCGCGCAGCACCGCTGCCGATGTCGCGGTGCTGCGGGCGGCCGGTTCAGAAGAAATATTCTGCAAGAGCTAGTATTCCCTTCTTCCAGGCCACTCGATGCGTGACGCCTGTGCGCGAGCCAAGTTCCTGTCGATGCGCGACATACCAGTCGTAGTTGCGGAGCAGGGCGTCGCGATTCGAGTACCTGGGTTGAAAGCCGAGCTGCGTGGCAATCTTCTCGATCGAGACGAAGCTCTCGGCGGCGGCGGTCTCGTAGATCCAGCGGTACAGTGGGGAGAGCCGCAGGATCTCGAGTAGCCGCAGTAGCCAGATAGCTGGTTGCGCCGGCAGAGCCACCACGCGCCGTCCATGACCGGCGCGGTCGAGAACCACCTGAAAGTTTTCGCGCATCGTACCGAATTGCGCTGCACCGACATTGAAGGTGTCGTTGGCCCGCTCCCGAGGAGCGGTGGCACAGAGCACAATCGCCGCGCAGAGGTCGGCGACGTCGAGCAACTGATAGCGGTTTGCGCCGGACCCGAGCACCGGAAAGCTTCTGCCCGCATACGCCCAGCGGTAGAGGAGTTCGAAAGCCCCTAGACGTTCCGGCCCGACAAAGCTCTTCGGCCGCAGAATGCTGCTGCACAACCCCCTCCCTCGCGCGCTGACACAGAGCGCTTCGGCCTGAATCTTCGATTCCCCGTACGGACCCACGCCCTGCAGTCGATCGGTCTCGCGCAGCGGGTGATGCTCGGGGATGCCATAGACGGCTGTGGAGGAGATGAAGATGAAGCGTGGCACCTGCTGCGCCACCGCCGCATCGAGCAGCAGCGCCGTTCCCTGCACGGCGGTGGAGAAGATCTCCGCCGGCGGCGCGAGCGGGAGTGCGGCCGCGGCGTGCACCACAACATCGATATTCTCGATCGCGCGCGCGACGATCGCCGGATCGCGGATATCACCGTCCATCACCTCTACCCGCGGTCGCTCGGGATACGCGAAGGGCGCGATGTCGAGTGAGCGCACCTGATGATTCTCGGCGAGGAGATGCCGGCAGAGATTGATCCCGAGAAACCCGGCTCCGCCCGTGATGAGGTAGCGCATCGGGAACGACCGGTGAGACCCTCAATCGCTCTCGCGCTCGAGATCGCAGCAGTGCTTGCCGTGTTCGGCTTCACGCTCCGCGCTGCTTGCCGGTGACTCGCGGATTACCGCAGCGCGGCTCGCGTCGCGAAAGATCGTGCACCCCTTCAACCCGAGGTCATAGGCGCTCTCCAGGATCTCGGGAACGCTGCCGCGCACTGCATCACTCGCGAGGCGGACGGTTTTGGCGATCGCCCCGTCGACATACGGTTGCAGGGCCGCCTGCATCAGCAGCTGATGTTGCGCCGACACTATTCCCTCGGCGAAGGGAGCGGAGAACCGCGGCTGCGCGTCCGGCCGGGCACGCCAGGCAGCGTAGGCATAATCGCTCACCCGAAAGTTGCGCCAACCGCCCTGGCCGTCGCGGACGCGTCGCACTGCCTCGGTGCCAAACAAAGGCTCGATGCCGCTGCTGACATTCCCGGCCAACAGGCTGATGGTGCCTGCCGGGGCGATGGCGAGCAGATGGCTGTTGCGGATACCGTCCCGCTCTATTGCGGCCCGCACGGCGGGCGGCAGGCGCTGGATAAAGGGTCGCGCCGCGTAGTGCTCGCGGTCGAAGGCGGGAAACGCACCGCGCTCGCGTGCCAGCTCGACGGAGGCCGTATACGCCGCATCACGTATCCGGCACATCAGCCTGGCAGCCGCGATGCGCGCCGCCTCGTCGCCGTAGTGCAACCCCAGCATGGCCAGCGCGTCGGCGAGCCCCGTGATGCCGAGCCCGATGCGGCGCGAACGATGAGCCTGCTCGCGCTGGCGCAGCAGCGGAAAACGCGAGATCTCGGTGACGTTATCGAGGAAGCGCACGGCGAGCCGGGTGGCTTCCGCGATTCCCTGATCATCGAAGTGCGCCCGGGGCGTGAAGGGCTCGAGCACGAAGGCGGGCAGGTTCAGCGAGCCGAGATTGCAGGCGCCGAACGGTGGCAGGGGTTCTTCCGCACACGGGTTGGTTGCGCTGAGGTTCTCACAGTAACCGAGATTGTTCATCGCGTTGATACGATCGATGAACAGCACCCCCGGCTCCGCGCAGTCATAAGCGCTGTCGCACAGCCGCTGCCACAGATCCCGCGCTCGTACCGTGCGCTGGATTGCGCACGCGACCGGCAGCGGCTTGCCGCTCCAGGCCCGCTTGACGTGCTCACCGCCCTCCTCGCGAAGCTCCTCGACCGGGAACACCAGCGGCCATGGCGCGTCACGCGCGACCGCGTCCATGAACGCGTCGCTGATGAGTACCGAAATGTTGAAGTGCTGCAGGCAGTCCGCCTGCCGTTTGGCGTCGATGAATTCCTCGATGTCCGGATGATCGCACCGCAACGTTGCCATCATCGCGCCGCGTCGCGCCCCGGTTGACAGGACCGTCGCGCACATCGCATCCCATACGCGCATGAAGGAAACCGGTCCGGAGGCCACCATGCCAGTGGCGCGCGCGCGGGCTCCTCGGGGGCGCAGCGTGGAGAAGTCGTAGCCGACACCGCCGCCCTCCTGCATCGTGAGGGCGCCTTCCTTGAGCGACTCGAATATGCCCTCGATCGAGTCTCCAATAAGGCCCATCACGAAACAGTTGCAGAGCGTCACGCGGTGCAGGGTACCGGCGCCGGCTACGATCCGGCCCCCGGGAAGAAAGCGCAAGCTCCGCAGGATGTGCAGGAACCGCTCGGCCCAAAGTGCCGCTTCACGCTCTATCGCCGCGACGGCGTGCGCGACGCGTTTCCAGGAGTCATCCAGTCCGCTCTCCGGAGGCTGCGCATCGGCGTCGCGATAACGCGTCTGCCAGATGAATTCGGCCAGACTCTGCTCAGGCGAGACTGCCATGAAGTCAATACCTGCAACTTACCTCAGGCTAGGCGCGGGCCGTTCCGCCGGGCTATCCGGGTCTATACGTACTCGATAGGCTGATTGCTGCGCCGAGCCGCACCAGGTGCCACGGGGGGCTAGCGGGCAGCGTGAGGAATACGCATTCCGCGGGCGATGTCCGCGGGCTTAGGCTTCCAGCAGACTGAGCAATGCTGGACAGTATATGAAGGCACATGCACGACATCTCACACTGGTGTTGATCCTTGCGCTGGTTTTGCTCGTCATCGCGACGGTCGTGGCTCGCATCGTGCATTAGGACGAGGCGGCAACGTTGCGGGTGAGGGCAAAAGGCTCCCCGGGAAGGCGTCCCTTAGCGCGCAGCCCGTCGCGGAAGGCGGCGGCGACGCCGGCGGCGGTCACGCTGCACAATGAAGACGTTGCCGCAGCCTTCGATGAGATGGCGGACCTGCTCGCCATTGAGGGGGAGAATGCATTTCGCATCCGGGCCTATCGGCGCGCGGCGCAGACGATCAGGGGTCTGTCGCGCGAGCTTGCCGCGATGCAGGGTACGGAGGCGTTCGCGGAGTTGCCCGGCATCGGTGCCGACCTCGCTGGCAAAATCGGCGAGCTGCTGCAGACCGGGCATTGCCAGGCGCTCGAGCGGCAGCGACGGCGTATCCCGTCTGCGGTGCGCGATCTGCTTGGCCTGCCGGGTCTTGGACCGGTGCGCGTGCGCGCCTTGTTCAAAGCGGGCAAGGTGCGCAACATCGATGATCTGGCGCGCGCGCTTGCCGGCAATCGACTCGACGGGCTCAAGGGTTTCGGGTCCGGAATCCGTGCGCGATTGAACGCGGCGCTGGCAGAGAGAGCGAAGCAGTCGCAGCGGCGCGTGCCCTTGTTTGTCGCTGCACAGTACGCAAAGCCGCTCCGGGAGTTCCTGCAGGCCTTGCCGGGCGTGGATCGGGTCGAGGTCGCTGGCAGCTACCGCAGAGGCCGCGACACCGTGGGCGACCTCGACGTTCTGCTGTGCGCCAGCGCCCGGATCGATCTTGGCACAGCGCTCAAGCGTTACCCGGATCTGGAGCGCCTGACAGCGAGCGGCGAAACCAAGGCCTCAGGAACGCTGCGTAATGGGCTGCAGGTCGATTTCCGCGTGCTCAAGCCGCAGAGCTTCGGCTCGGCCCTCCACTACTTCACCGGAAGCCGCGACCATAATATCCACATCCGTCGCCGTGCGCAGGAGCACGGCTACAAGCTCAGCGAATACGGGCTATTCAAGGGAAACAGGCGCATCGCTGGGAAAACCGAAGAAGGATTGTTTGCCGCCCTCGGGCTTGACTGGATACCACCGGAACTCCGCGAAGACCGAGGAGAGGTCGAGGCCGCCGCGGCCCATGCGTTGCCGAGGCTGATCGAAGTCACCGATCTGCGGGGCGATCTCCACGTCCATACGCGCGCATCGGACGGCAGTAACTCGCTGCAGGAGATGGCTGCAGCGGCGCGCGGCCGGGGCCTGAGCTATGTTGCCATCACCGATCACGCCGAGCACGTCGGAGTTACCCACGGGCTGGATGCCGAGCGACTCGCGCAGCAGATCGATGAAATCGATGAGCTCAACGAAGGCTGCGCGGACTTCACCGTTCTCAAGGGTGCGGAGGTGGACATACTCGAGGACGGCAGTCTTGCGCTTCCCGACGCCGTGCTCCGGCGGCTCGATATCGTCATCGTCGCAGTGCATACGCAGTTCGCGCTCTCGGCGGACAAGCAGACTGCCAGGATCCTGCGTGCGCTGGAACGACCGTGCGTATCAGTGCTCGCGCACCCATTCGGGCGACTGCTCGGCGAGCGCCCCCCCTGCGCGCTCGATTTCGAGCGCGTTCTCGAGGCGGCCCGCCAGCGGCCGTGCTATCTGGAGATCAACGCGCAACCGGCGCGTCTCGACCTCGATGACGTGCACGCAAAGGCGGCCCACGACCATGGGGTTCGGATCAGCATTGCGAGCGATGCACACTCAACGGATCAGCTCGACGTGATCCAATATGGCGTTCGCCAGGCGCGTCGTGCGTGGCTCACGCGGGACGACGTACTGAACGCGCGACCGCTCGGGCAGCTGCGCGAATTGCTCGGCCGCACCCGGCGTTAGTCACGAGCACACCTCGCCACGTAAGCGCTTATCATTCTCCGAGTAATGGCAATGATACTGCCCGCCGCGCCGCCGCGAGCCCTCGCCGCATGACCGTGACGCGTCCGCTTCTGCTCGATCTGTACCAGCTCACCATGGCGCAGTCCTACTTCGCGCTGGGCATGAACGATTGCGCCGTGTTCGAGCTGTTCGTGCGCAGCTTGCCGCGCAACCGCGGTTTTCTCGTGGCCGCCGGCCTCGCCCAGGCCCTGGAGTATCTCGAGGGTCTGCGTTTTGGCTCCGCCGACCTCGATTTCCTCGCGAGCCTTGACCTGTTCTCGCCCGAGTTTCTCAAGTGTCTGGGCACGTTTCGCTTCAGTGGTTCAGTGCATGCCATGCCCGAGGGCACACCGTTCTTTGCGCAGGAGCCGATCCTGCGTGTCACGGCACCGATTCTCGAGGCACAGCTGGTCGAGAGCCGCATCCTCAATACCGTACATTTCCAGACGGTCATCGCCAGCAAGGCGGCCCGCTGTGCGCTCGCGGCCGGGGGACGGCAGCTCGTTGACTTCGGACTGCGGCGGGCGCACGAAGCGGACGCCGGACTTTGCGCCGCGCGCGCCGCCTATGTCGGTGGATTTCACGCGACCGCCACCGTCGAAGCAGGTCAGCGCTTCGGCATTCCCCTCTCAGGCACGATGGCGCACTCGTTCATCGAAGCACAGGCGCGCGAGGAGGAGGCGTTCCGCAACTTCGCTGCGACCTACCGAGGTGCTGCCACGCTGCTGATCGATACCTACGATACCGAGCGTGCCGCCCGGCGGGTGGCGGAGCTGGTGCACGAGCTGAGGAAGGCCGGCAGCTCGCGCCACATTCGTGCGGTGCGCATCGACAGCGGCGACCTGGCCCGCGAGTGCCGCGCGGTCCGCCACATCCTGGACTCCCTGGGGTGTCAGGACATTCAGATCGTCGTGAGCGGTGGACTCGATGAGTATGCGATCGAGGACTTGGTCAGGAACGCGGTACCGGTCGACGCATTTGGAGTTGGTACGGCGCTCGACGTGTCAGCGGACGCACCCGCGCTCGACATGGCTTACAAGTTGCAGGAGTACGCTGGCAAGGCGCGGCGCAAGCGCTCGCCCGGCAAGGCCACCTGGCCGGGGGTGAAGCAGGTATTCCGTGAACGCGGGGCGCAGCGTCAGATCATGCGTGACGAGGTTGCCTTGGCTGAAGAGGCAGTGGCCGGCGAGGGGCTGCTCGTGGAAGTGATGCGCGACGGTCGCAGCGTGCGCCCGCCGCCGGCGCTGGCGCAGATACGCGCCCGCTGCCTGAGCGAGCTGTCCGCTCTGCCCCCGCAGGTGCGGGAACTGGGGGAGGGCGTCGGCTCAGTGCCGGTGCGAATTTCCGATGCACTGCGCGCACTTGCAGCGCAGCTCGACGCCGAGGTTGGCTGAAGGCGCGCTCTTCCGCCGCTGGCAGGGAGAATCGTGGGAGGCAACTGCGTACTTTCGCGTATTCCCCTGGATGCCGCCGGCGGCGCATACACCCCTGGTCGCATGAGAGCCGTATCCCATACCTTTTTCCGGCGCCACGGCGGGCAGCGCGGCAGCGTCACCGTCAGCATACACGTGCGCAATCTCGCGCAGATGTTCAACTCACTCGACCCTTCCCCCTTTTGGGATCGCGATCTCGATCGTGCGGCGGCCGAGTTCATAGAGGACGAGTTCCGCGAGAAGCTTGCTGCTCATGCGTGGCACCTGCACGTGCATACCCTCGAGAGCCCGGAACTGGCGGCTGACTTGCAGGCGGCCGTCGAGCACTACTACGAGCGACTCGCCGCTTCGACCCGCCTGAAGCTGCGGGAAAACTTCCGGGCCGGCGAGCTCGCCTTGCTTGCAGGCGTCAGTATATTTCTCTTGTGCATGATGGCGCGCCAAGTGCTCTCCGGCCTGCTCCACGGCATGCCGCGCATCCTCGATGAAGGCCTGATCATTCTCGCCTGGCTCGCCTTGTGGCGCCCCACCGAGGCGCTGGCCTATGAGTGGGTACCGCTCTATCGCAGGCGACGGCTCTACGAGCGGCTTGCCGGCATGCGTGTGACCGTGCACTGCGATGCGCCGCCATCTGTCGCTGTTGGGCCCCCGCCCGAAACCGCGCGGGCGCCCGCAGCGGTGCATCATGCTTAAACCACAGGAGAAACGCGATCACCGCAGAAGATCTGGCACAGCGCCGCTGCGCTTGACGCGCAGGTCACTTCGGCCGCGCGAGCAGGAGGAGGCCGTTCCGACGCGCCGACGGGGGAAGCAGTAGTGACAGCGCGCTGGGAGCACTTTCCACACGGCTCCGACATCGGGGTGCGGGGATTCGGTTCGACGCCGGCGCAGGCGTTTGCGCAAGCGGCGCTGGCGATGACCGCGACCGTCACTGACCTCACTGCGATCGAGCCGCACGAGGCGGTCGTCATCGAATGCGAGGCGCCGGAGCTCGAACTGCTGTTTGCCGAGTGGCTCAACTGCCTAATCTACGAGATGGCCGCACGCAAGATGCTCTTCAGCCGATTCGAGGTGCGCGTCGAGGGCGAGCGCTTACACGCCCGGGCGTGGGGCGAGCGCATCGACCCGGCTCGCCATCATCCGGCCGTCGAGATCAAAGGGGCGACCTACACAGCGCTGCGCGTCATGCCCCGCGAGGGAGAATGGCTGGCGCAGACGGTAGTTGATGTCTGACCCATGGACATCTCACTTCTCAAGAGGCGTGCCGAGAACGAGTGGGAAATCCCCGTGCAGGGCGCAATGCGTGTGCCCGGGATTATCTACGCGAGTGAAGCGTTGATACGTGACATGGACGCCAAGGTCCATCAGCAGGTGGTCAACGTCGCGGGGTTGCCGGGCGTCGTCAATGCGTCGTACGCCATGCCCGATGCCCACTGGGGATACGGCTTCCCGATCGGCGGTGTGGCTGCTTTCGATCCGGATGCGGGCGGGGTCATCTCGGCAGGCGGGGTGGGCTTCGACATTTCCTGCGGGGTGCGCTGTCTGCATACAGGGCTCTCGCGCGCCGAGGTAACTGCCGTTCAGGCGAAGCTCGCCGATGAACTGTATGCACGCGTGCCGGCCGGACTCGGCAGTACCGGCATGGTTCACCTCGACGCCGCAGAGATGTTCGCCATGCTGACCGGCGGCGCGCGCTGGGCAGTGGCGCGCGGCTGGGGACTGCCCGCCGATCTCGAAGGCACCGAGGAGCGCGGACAGATGCAGGGGGCCGAGCCCGGGGAGGTCTCAGAGCGGGCCATGCAGCGTCAGCGCGACGAGATGGGCACGCTCGGCAGCGGCAACCATTACCTCGAAGTCCAGGAAGTGACGGCGGTGTTCGATGCGGCCATAGCGCGTGTGTTCGGACTGCGACAGGGGGAGCTCGTGGTGATGATTCACTGCGGCTCGCGGGGTCTTGGTCACCAGATCGGCACCGAGTTTCTCAGGCACATGGCGGTTGCCGCCGGGCGCTATGCAATCACGTTGCCGGATCGCGAGCTGGCTTGCGCACCAATCAATTCGGAAGTGGGTCAAAAGTACCTGGGCGCCATGCGCGCGGCCATCAACTGCGCGCTTGCCAATCGGCAGATTCTCACGCACCTCGTACGAGGCGTATTCGCCGACATTCTGCCGCAGGCGTCACTCACGCTGCTGTACGACGTCTCGCACAACACCTGCAAAGTCGAGGCGCACCGCGTTGCCGGCGCACGCCGGCAGCTCTACGTTCACCGCAAGGGAGCGACGCGTGCGTTCGGCCCCGGCCATCCGGACCTGCCGCAGTCGCTGCGTGCCGCGGGCCAACCCGTGCTGATCGGCGGATCGATGGGCACGGGCTCTTACATTCTCGCGGGTACCGAGCAGGCCGAAACCCTGGCCTTCGGCTCCGCCTGCCACGGAGCAGGTCGGGCCATGAGCCGTCACCAGGCTCACCGGCGCTTCAGCGGACGTCAGGTGGTCGATGCGTTGGCGGCGCGGGGCATTCTGATAAGAAGCCCGTCCATGCGCGGCGTCGCCGAAGAGGCGCCGGAGGCCTATAAGGACGTAACTGCAGTCGTTGCCGTTGCCGAGGCCGCCGGACTTGCGCGCACCGTTGCGCGCCTCGAGCCGCTCATCTGCATCAAGGGCTGATATGGCCTGACTTGTCAAGCGGCACAAAACCTCTTTCTCGCATTTTCTTCCACGATGATGATCGGTCGCAACAAACAGCGGACGAGTCAACGCGACGCGCAGGCAGTCATGGCGAC
>Ga0187778_10000288_pt1 | contig 36692 bp, 47 predicted proteins | sample 1015_Q2_SP5_20_M_FD_132418 | JGI IMG/M metagenome (GOLD analysis project Ga0187778, IMG submission 132418) | Tropical peat soil microbial communities from peatlands in Department of Meta, Colombia - 1015_Q2_SP5_20_MG | ecosystem: Environmental > Terrestrial > Soil > Wetlands > Peat | place... | reverse complement strand
TTCTTACCTTAATCGTAAGTCAGCCCTCATGCTCCGGGCCTAACTGTATCGGTTATTCGACTGTCGCGAGCGTTCCCGGGTTTGAGTCGCTTGGGCTCTGTGAGCAAGCCGGACAGAAATGGGTACAAGTAATCGTGCCGCACAAGCAATCGGACAGTGCCAAGTATGTTTGCGTGCAGCTTAGGTAACCCGACGCTTGGTACGTCGCTGCGCCCGAACAGTCGTTGCAGCGGTCCGTGAACGGCAGTGGTTGTGCGCCGCGGGCGCGGGCAGACGGTGTGCGCCCACGGCGGTTGTCAGGCACTGCAAACGCGGCCCCTCGCCTTCCCCGTTAGGCAGCGCGCAGGACGTGCGATGACGGAGACCTTCAGCAACGTGTATGACGACGCCGATCGCGCTCGAGCGTACGCAGACCTCGAGTTCCCAGGCACGTATTACCTGGCCTTTCGCGACCTCCCCGTACTTCTGCACAAGTACGTGTCCGGCACACACGCCCTGGACTTTGGCTGTGGCACAGGGCGGTCGACCAGGTTCCTGCGAGAACTGGGTTTCGAAGTGATCGGCGTGGATGTCTCGGAAATCATGCTCGAGCAGGCCCGTGGTCGTGATACACAGGGCGACTATCGCTTGGTTGCCGGCGGCACCGTCCCCGGCTTTGGCACCGGCACCCTCGATCTGATCCTTGCAGCGTTTACTTTCGACAACATCCCGACCGACCAACAGAAGAACTCCGCGTTGCGTGAGCTTCGGCGTCTCCTCGCTGCAGGAGGCCGCCTCGTTGTAGTGGTGTCCTCCTCTGCCATTTACCGGCACGAGTGGGCGTCCTCCTTCAGCACCCGGGACTACCCTGGCAACCGCACTGCCCGGGACGGTGACAGCGTCCGGATCGTCATGCTAGACGTGCCAGACCGTCGTCCCGTAGTCGACATCGTATGTAGCGATACTCATTACCGTGAGCTTTTCCAAGCTGTCGGCCTGTGTGTCGTAGACGTCGTCAGGCCACTGGCGACCGGTGCGGAGTCAGTTCAATGGGTAAGCGAGACAACGATCCCGCCGTGGACCATCTACGTCCTGGGCGCGGCCTAATATTGGTTTGCGGGGCGGCGATGCATGGTAGTTGGGGCGGCGCCTCGGGTGGGGTTGCGAGCCGCCTGGCAGCGCGCGCACCCGCGGCACTCATCGGGCACTGCTGCGCGGCCCCGCGCCCTCAGTGTTAGATCTCGATATGCGCCTCACGCGGGAGAATCCGGCACTTCGAAGGTGGCGTCCCTGGGTCGGCGCGGTCATCGCTGCAGAGATCTGCTGGTTCGCACTCCTGCGTCCGCGAATTGGAGGCTTCGGCACCGCGGTGGTGTTGGCGCTACTTCCTCTAACCGTCGTCGGGTACCTCTACCTGATGGCGGCCTTGTCCGCCTACCTCACCGACCGGCAGTGGGATTTTCGGCTTCGTCAGATGATTGTCGTTCTGCTCGGGCTGAGCGTCGGGTGCTTCGTGTTCGCGCTACTGTGGCTTGCGAAGGTGCACTTTGAAGGTGAGCTTGACTGAAGGGTTGCGGCATGGGCACGCTCGTGCGCTGTCTGCATTTCAGCCTGGGCTTCGCCCTGTTGCCGGACTACGTCGGTCATGGCTGCGCCTTTGAGGCTGCCCGCGGTTTGATGGGTGTTCGCGTCCGCCAGCCCAGAAAGCCAGCGGATTTGGTGCGAGAACCGGGAGAGACGAACATGGCGGCGTACCTGACAGCCGATGGGGACGTGAGCGACGCGCAGGTCTACGAGGAGTATCGACAGAAGGTACCGGCTGCAGAAAGCACCGCGCTCGAACCCGTTCGCGGTGGAAGGTGCGTGATGACCGGTCGCCGCTGAACATGACCGTTAGCTGGCAACCAAACGGTGCGCACGATGACGTAGGCGCCCGCACGCTCGTGGATCACGCATCGTTGTACGGGTAGACGTGCCCAGATATGAAGTCACTGTCCAGGGTCAAGGCATTGCGGTGCCAATCGACACGTCTTTGGCTATCCGGTTTCTCCGGATAGTACAAGTGAGCGCCAAGGATCCCGTTGCAGCGGAGATTCGCGCCGTGGAGCTGGTCAGGTCAGAGTGGGCCTCAAGCGCTTACGCATTGCGCGATCGCAGTGGACCGCCCTACCTGACCATTAACCGCATCGGCATGCTGTCCTGGTGGCATAGGGTCCTTGGCGCTCCAAGGGGATTCATACTCTTCTCGGAGGACGGGGTTCAAACTCCGTCTGACGATCGCGGGAGCGGACCGTGAGCCGAGGCCTCACAGGCTTGCTGGCGTTGGCCGTCTATCAGACGAGCGTTCTTGCCATCGTGCAAATTGGCGCCTTTGGAATCTGGGGGATCGCCACCGGCACAGCGTTGCTCAGGCTGAGGCGATCGACCCCAAGCTATGCAGAAGAGGCGCCCTGAGTGGATCCACATCTCACCCGGCGAGCGGCTACCACACTTGCGCTTTCGCTGATCGACGATCCGTTTTACCAAGCGATCACGGCGGGCTGCGGCGTCGATTCCGATGCTCGCATCGGGGTACTCGCGCAATACTTTGACTACTCGCTGCGGGAAGCGAATCGAACGGTCGATGCATACTCCACGAGGATCCGGCGGTGGGCGCTGCGGCCTGGCTCCTGCCGCGTAGCCCGGCGGTCGACGCCACCGAGCACTCGGCGATCATTGGCGTTCATCCCGCCTCGCAGGGGCGAGGCATTGGCGCCGAGTTGTTGCGGCCGACGCTCGCAGAAGCGACGCAGCGTGGGGCGCACTCATTTCTCGAGACCTTCAGGCCCCGAAGTCTTGCTTTCTACGAGCGTCTCGGTTTCGCGCGAGTGGCGGAGTTTGTCGAGCCTACGACCAAGGCATCGTACGCTGTTATGTATGCGGCGTGCCCCCTGAAGGGAGAGCTCCCAGCATGAGGTCAGCGGGGTCTTTGGCGGCGTGTCAATCGGGTCAGGCGGGCAACGGTGCTCCGGGCCGCATTGGCATGTCTTTTTTCGATTGGTTACAGGTGTGCGCTACGCTGCCGGTTGGCTCGCCCCCGGTTCGCCGCGTTGCGGATCAGTGGTACGGCAACTGCGCTTAACGTTCGAACAGGACACATTAAAGATACCATGGCTAAGGCATATTGGATTTCCGCCTATCGTTCGGTACGCGACCAGGAGGCTCTCGCTGCGTACGCCAAGCTTGCCGGCCCCGCCCTTCGGGCGGCAGGCGGCCGCTTCCTCGCGCGCGGCTTACCGGCACGCGTCTATGAAAATGGGCTTGATCAGCGCACGGTCCTCATCGAGTTTGCAAGCGTGGCGCAAGCCATCGCCGCGCATGACAGTCCTGGGTACCAGGAGGCGCTGCGCGCGCTCGGCAACGGCGCGGATCGTGATCTGCGCATCGTCGAGGGCGTCGAATGAGGCAATGATGCTACCGCAGGAATTAGCGATTGGCCGCGCGTATTTCCGCGTTACGTACGCGGATCCCAGCCTGACGATCCCGGGCGTCGAACCCATGATCTTCATTGGGGTGGACGTCCTGCATGCGGACTCTCCGGGACCCGTCTACGCATTTCAGGACACCGCGTCCTTCTCCAGGTTCGGAAGTGTGGCGACCTACAAGGGGCCAGCCAACCTTTCCGACGAGGGGGCGCGCACATACTCCTTTAACGCCGCAGAGGTCGGCGAACTGGTGGATCTCGCCGGTGCTGCCGCAGCACTGAACGACGCCGTTGAGCGCACCCGCTGGCACGAGCGGTAGCGTCGCGCGTCGTCCAAGTGACCAAGTTCGGAGGTTCGAATGACCAAGTGGGCGTTCATGTACACCCTGGATGAGCCTGCCGTTGAGCCGCGCATCGACATCCTCGGCTCGCTGGTGTGCGTCGGAGTTCCAAGCGTCGCGCACGCACCCGAACTCGCGCGCCGGCTCGTGGCGGACGGAGTGGAACTGATTGAACTGTGCGGGGGTTTCGGGGGTTCTGGCCTCGGGGCCGTCGTTGCAGCGGTGAAAAGCCGCGTTCCGGTTGGCGCGGTGTTTTTTGGAGTGGAAGCGAGCGTGGGATTGAATCGCGTCTTTCCGCAAGCACATTCGTCTGTGACGTGAGGCAGCGCGTTCCTGGCACGCTTCGTCATGGGGATCGCTGGCTTCACGTCGATGGGTCCGCCGGGACCGATGCTCGATAACTATGAGCGCCCCGTGGCGCAACGCCTCGTCTGAGTCATCGAGCAAGGGCACTGCCTCGCGGGATTGATCGTATTGATTTCCCAGCCCGGCCATCTGCTGCTCGACAGCGTGGCTGTCGCCCCGGACCACCAGCGTCGCGGGCTTGGTCGTCGGTTGCTCGCCTTTGCAGAGTCCTTCGCCCGTGGCCGCGGATACCGGGAGATCCGTCTCCACACTACGAGATAGAGGGTCGAAAGCCAGAGGCTTTACGCGCGGCTGGGATACGAAGAAACTGATGGAAGTATCGAGGCCGGGTATTCTCGCATATTCATGCGCGAACGGCTGGACGACAGCCACACCGCGCAACGACGAGGCGATCACCTGGCTCGATCGCCCACTGACTCAGCGCTATGCCCGACAGCGACGCCTACTGGTTCCCTGCCAAACGATATGGATGGGGTTGGGGCCCGCCCGTTACCTGGCAAGGTTGGGCGGTTGTGGCTGCGTGGCTGACGGCGCTCGCCGCAGGCGTGATCTTCTTGCGTCTTCGCCACCATTGGCTGTGGTGGTTGATGTACATCGTCGGGCTGACGATTCTCATGACGCTCATCTGCTACCTGAAGGGCGAACCACTCAAATGGCGGTGGGGCGGGCGATCAGAATGACCCTCCATCGCCTCCTGCTTCCTGCCGCCTGCGCTGTTTTTCTCCTGGCCTGCGCACGTCCGCCACACCTGACCTCGGACGCCGCTACTCGGCGCGCCATGGCGGCCGCCGTCAAGGACGGCTATGTGTTGCGAGACTACAAGCTGCCCGTAATCCACGCGCCAGAGCATTCCAATGGGAAGTGGCTGCTGCAGTTTGATGCGCTCGAGGGCAAGCCCGGGCATCAGTTTCTCGTTTCGGTGGACGATCGCACCGGAGACGCGCAGGTGACGCCGGGGAATTGACTGCCGTGCGGTCTCACGCAGCAGCGGCGCAAGCGCCGTTAGCCGCCTTGCGCAGCTTTCACGGCAGCTGTCATTGCGGGGCACTCGCGTTTTCATTCCAGACAGCGCTGGCCCTGAGTCAGTGGAGCGTTCGCGCCTGCCGGTGCGGATTCTGTCGTGCTCACGGCGCGCACACGACATCCGATCCCACCGGACGGCTCACCCTTCACGTCGGCGAAGCCGAAGCCCTGCAGCGCTATCGGTTCGGTCTCAAGACCGCCGACTTCCTTGTGTGCAGACGCTGCGGGGTCTATATCGGTGCGCAGATTGAGACCGCTCACGGCGCGTTTGGCATCGTCAATACGCTGACGATGCTACCGATCACCGAGGAGCTGCCGCCTGCAACACCGGTGGACTATGGCTCGGAGAGTGCCAGTGAACGCCGCGCGAGGCGCGAGCTGAGGTGGACACCGCTTGACAACGTCGTCTGACGATCGCGCGAGGCCACGGGCAATGCTGCCCGCGGAGCTCGAGCGCTACATTCACGAACACATTCCCCTGTCGAAGGCGATGGGTGTCTCGGTGGTAGCGGTCGATGAGACTGCCGTAGCACTTCAGGCTCCACTCGGGCCCAACGTCAATCATCGCGGGACCGCCTTCGGGGGCAGCGCCTCGGCCCTTGCGATTCTGGCCGGCTGGGCCTTGTTGCATACGCGTTTGCACGCGGCGGGTGTGGCGGATCGCCTGGTGATTCAGCGCAACACCATGGAATACCAGCAGCCGATCCTCGGGCAATTCACGGCACGCGCGAGGCTGGTACGACCGGACCGGTGGCCGCACTTCACTGCCATGCTGGCGCGCAAGGGCAAGGCCAGAATCGCGGTGGCAGCGGTGCTCGAGCACGCGGGTCAGATTGTCGGCACGTTTACCGGCGAATTCGTCGCTCTCGGCGCCACGGGCGGTGGCCTTGGCGGCGCTTGAGGCGATCCATGGGCACCGTCGCGCATATCTTTGTTGCACCGCGTCGCGGTGCGGCCCATGACGCGCCTCGGCGATGCGCTTGCTATTGACGCTTTGCTCGCGAGCTCGGCCTCACGAGGCACGCCGGATATGTCGCAGCGCAATATTGTCACCGCCGAGGTCTCACTGAACGGTCTGTGCGGGAAGCGCTTCAGGCTGGGCGATACGGTCCTGGAAGGACTCAAGCTGTGTCACAGGTGGCCGCATTCGAGTCGGTGACAAGATCTGCAGGGATGCCTGACAATCTGTAGCCAGAAGCCGTGAATGGCCAGTGGCAGCGCGGCGTGGGCACTCAGTAGATACCCCTGGCGTCATCACATGTTCGGGGCGTCTGCCCATCGACAGTCGTTTGTGATGAGTGGAGCGCCCTGTGGCACGTCATCTAGCCCTGTTCCCCGTTGGTGCCGAGGTGCGCGTGGTGCGACGAGAGAGGCTCGAGGAATTTCGCCGCACCTGGCAGCTGCACCATCCCCTCGATGAGGAGCAGATCCCACACGGCGGAACGATTGCCCGGATCGCCGCGGTCAGCTTCTATCACGGGGATGCGCTTTACACGCTGGAGAAGGTTCCGGGAGTCTGGCACGAGGCCTGCCTCGCGCCGGCACACACCTCGCACGCTGTCTGATGGTTGTGGGGATGGGTCGGAGGCTGAGCACTGGTCGCCGGCGTGCTTCAGTCCTGACACACCAGGGCAGCGCTGACGGATGCCTGGGCGGTACGGAACTTCAGCCGGCGTGCTCGCCGGCAGCTGTCACTGCGGCGCGATTCGCATCTGGGTTCGCCAGGCCATGCAGCGCGTGTCGGCACGAGGCCGGTATGGCTCAGCACTGCCGGAGCGGGGGTCGCCTGGCTACACGTGTGGCTCGACGACCGCCCGAAGTACTATGGCTACGTCCCGTACAGGCGAGCAGCCGGCGTCTCCTCGCCGGCTCGCCGCACTTGACGGCCAAACACGGAAGGAACATTTATAGCGGCGGCAGCGGGCCGTCAGAAAAACATCGCCCGCGGCTCCGGCACCGATCTACTCCAAGGGAGAGCAGTCATGTTTCATAACGGGTTGGGTCCCTCGTGGCTCATCATCGCGGTGGTTGCCGTGATTCCCTTCTGGCGCATCTGCGCACGGGTGGGCTATTCACCCTGGCTGAGCCTTCTGATCCTCGTCCCGCTCGTCAATCTGTTCTTCATCTACTACCTCGCGTTTTCCGAGTGGCCCTCGCAGAAGCCGAGCGCGGGCCCGGGCGCGACGACGACACAAGCGCCGACGTAATGCGGGTCGGCCTGCGCCGCTCGCGGACGGCGCTGGAAGCTCATTCCCAAGATCGACCGCGTCTGTGTGAATCGACCTGCGAGATCCGAACTCGGCTGGCAGCCGAAGTACGATTTTCGCCACGTGGTTACCTGCCTTCGGGAGCCCCGCGACTTCCGCAGCATGCTCGCCCGCGAGGCGGGCAGTAAGGGATATCACGACAGGGTCTTCGCGGAGGGCCGTATCCCGTCGGCTGGAGAGCACCGCGCGCAGCGACTTCAGTGACGGCGTCGGCAATTGCAGAGTCCGGGCCGGCTGCGGCGGATCCAACTATGAGAGACTAGGTTGAACCTGCACGTGCAGAGGCGTGGAGCGTGTCGGGTTTTGCGCTCGTCGGGGGCATCGTGCATCGTCGGTACAACAGCTGCGTCTGCTTGCTCTTCCTCTCCGGGGCGAGTGCTTTCGCCGACCCGCCCGCCGTTCCGGGCATGGATTCCGTGGATGTGGAGAACCTCACGCTCGCTGGGCGGGTCTTTATCGAGACCATCGACGATCGCAGGGTGCTCGTCGCGGTCTCGACGCGCGTGGACGGAAGCTCGGAGCACTTCTTTCTCTATACGGCCACCAAGCCTCTCACCGTCCAGCCGCACTCGCGGAACTGGCAGGCGACGGTCTACTACGAGACCGGAGGAGGCCTTCGGGTGATGCCGGCCGGCAGCGATGCCCAGGCGCTCGAGTTCGTCGTGAGTCCGCGTTTCGAGTCCCACGGATCCGAGGCGACGACCGTTCACTTCAAGCAGACGCTTGGCCTGGTGCACTACGTGGCTAACCCGCGGGTGCCGACCGGCGACCTGGAGGCGTTGCGCAAGACCAATTGCAACATTGCCCCCAAAGCCTGTGTCGAGGTGGGGGACCGCTTCCTGCCCTTTCCCGGTTAGTCGCGCCCGCGGGTCAGACGCGCCCGAGAGGGTGACTGCGCGACCTGCTCCGGCGTGCGAACGTCGGAACCGCCGTGCGCCGCGTCGCGCGAGGGCGCCTGACGCCCGGTAGGCGAGCAGCACAATCAACGCGAAGCCGACATCCATCGCGAAGAATTCCATGTGCAACTGCCCCCGGTAGTTCCCGAAAGGAGGCGGGCGCCGCGCTGCGGCCATGACCGAGCTCAAGCGCCAACGCTGCGCACGCCGGGGCGAAATCCTATACTCGACGTGCGATGAGAGCCCGGATCCTTGCCGCCGCCTTTCTCCTCACGGGCTGCACGCACCTCGACGTGCAGGACGCCGGCAACGGCCGGTACGTGGTCACGGGTACCGCGTCCTCGGGCGGTTACACCGGGAGTCATGAGGAAGCGATCGACCAGGCGAACGAGTATTGCAACAAGTCTCACCAGAGGGCGGTAATCGAGAACTTCGACGACAAGCCCGGCGTGGGTCCGAAAGGCGAGCACACGAGCAGCATGGTGTTCACCTGCGCTCCGCCTTTGGTACTGCGCTTCCAGTGACAGCGGTCGTGCGTCGCGCGCGAGGCGGCCGTGCGTAAGCTCGTCTCGAGCGGCAGTCCCTACGAAGCGACCGTGGGATTTTCGCGCGCCGTACGGACAGGGTCGCTCGTGAGTGTCGCCGGTACGGCGCCGCTCGGAGCCGACGGGCGCACCGTGGGGCGCGGTGACGCCGCGGCCCAGGCCCGGCGCTGTCTCGACATCATCGCGGCGGCGCTCGAAGGTGCGGGAGCTGCGCTGCGTCACGTGGTGCGCACGCGCGTTCTGCTCACGCGCATCGAGGACTGGCAGGCGGTCGCCGGTGTGCACGGCGAGTACTTCCGGAACATTCGCCCCGTGTGCACCGTCGTGCAGGTGTCCGGCCTCATCGATCGGGACTGGCTGGTGGAGATCGAAGCGGATGCCGTGATCGATGACCTCCAGGCCCCGCCCTGACGTCAACGCAGCTGCCGCGGAAGCGAGAGAACGTCATTGTCCAAACTCTGCGTCAGAGGCTTCGCACTCTCCATCGATGGCTTCGGGGCGGGGCCTGATCAGGATCTGCAGAACCCGCTCGGCGTGCGTGGCTTCGAGCTGATGGAGTGGTTCTTTCAGACGCGCGCCTGGCGGCGGATGCACGGTCATGAGGGCGGCGAGACGGGTGTCGACGACGGCATCGCCGCGCAGGGGTTCGCCGGGATCGGAGCCTGGATCCTCGGGCGCAACATGTTCGGCCCCGTGCGTGGGCCGTGGCTGGACGAGAGCTGGAGAGGCTGGTGGGGCGAGGAGCCGCCGTATCGCACGCCGGTATTCGTGCTGACGCATCATCCGCGCGCGCCGCTTCCCATGGCGGGAGGCACCGAGTTCCGCTTCGTCACCGGCGGCATTCACGCCGCGCTCGAGCAGGCGCGCGCCGCGGCCGGTGGGCGTGACGTCCGCCTCGGCGGAGGCGTCTGCGCAATCCGGCAGTACCTGCGTGCCGGGTTGATCGATGAGCTCGGCCTTGCCGTGCGGCCCGTCCTGCTCGGTCGCGGCGAGCAACTCCTCAATGACATCGATCTGCGGGCCCTCGGCTACGAGGTGGCCAAGTACACCGCCGGCGAGCGCGCGACTCATGTCTTCATCAGGCGGGTGACTGCAAGCAACGCCTGAGCGCGCCGGCGCGACGCCAGACGAAGGAAAACAAGATGCCAAAGCGCATAGCGCGAATCGCACCATGGCAGGCCGGCAAGCTCTTCGCCGTAATCTACTTCGGCATCAGCCTGATCTTCGTCATTCTCATCGCCTTCAGCGGGCTGCTGCCGGCGGACGCAAGGCCGCATCTCGGCATGGTCTCCCTGCTGCTGCCATTTCTCTATGCACTCGCAGGATTGATATTCGTTCCCCTGGCCTGCTGCGTGTACAACGTCGCGGCCGGCCTCGTGGGTGGTCTCGAGATCTCGCTTACGGATGAGGGCAACGCCTGAGGCGCTGCCTGAGTCACGCCCTGGCCGCGGGCATCCTGGCCGCGCCCGTCGGTAGCCTCGCGGCTGAGCCGCGCGCGGCCTGGACGGCCAACGACATCAGCGTCGTTGAGGCAGCGTCCGGACACGAGGCACCGGTCGGCACACGGTTCGAGATCGGCAGCAACGGCGACGCGCGCATCAGCGTCAGTCTCCACGACGCCGCGCATACCCGCGGGACGATTCTCCTCATCGCCGGGCGCTGGATGCTGACCCAGGGGTTTTCTCCGACGTCGGGAAATGAAATCCGTGCGATGGACGTCGCCGCCCTGAACTCGCAGCTGGTCATCGTGCTGCTCACCGCGGCACTCCCCAACGGTCCACCGCCGCCGGGCGCGCCCCGGCAGGTGCTCGTCACGGAAAAGAACAACCCGATACGGATCGCAACCGAGACGGCAACGGCCGAGTACGGCGCGCCGTGGATGGTTGACGGGACGGTGAGCGTGCCGGCCACTGACGCGCCGGTAACCTACCACCTATCGTTCACCTGGTCGGCTCAGGAGCACCAGGCGACGCGGGTCTTCTCCGGCACCGTGTCGGACGCGCAGCCAGCGCTTTCCCTCCCCGACTCCATGAAGCTTGCCGGATGGACCGTCCGCGAGATCGGACCACGCCGGCCATCACCGTCCGAGGGCAGCGCCACTGGCGGCGGATCGCTGCCGTCGTCCCCCAAAGTGGCAACGGTGGGTGAGCTGCGCAGGCTGCCGTGATGCGACTCGTGCGCGCCATCGGCGCCTTCGTCGCATTGCCGGGGATCGCGGCCTTCGCCGTGCCGCTGTGGATCGCGATGTCGGCCGGCCACCACACGGTGCGCCACGCAGCGCTCGCCTTGGCTCTGCTTGGCCTCGGCTCGGTGCTGCTCCTGTCGTGCGTGCGCGAATTCTATGTGGCGGGGCGCGGCACGCTGGCGCCCTGGGATGCCCCGCAACACCTGGTGACCAGCGGGCCGTACCGGTTCTCCCGCAACCCGATGTACATTGGCGTCGTCACCATACTCGCCGGCTGGTGCACGCTGTGGGAATCGCGCACCCTCGTCATCTACACGCTGCTTCTGCTCACTGGTTTCCACCTGCGCGTGCTTCTCTACGAGGAACCCCGAGCCGCGCGCGAATTCCGGGCGCGGTGGCGGTCGTACCGCGAGCGCGTGCCCCGATGGCTGATCTGATGGCGTGTGGCGCGAGAGCGCGTGGGGCGGTCGTCACGGGCACGCGAGGCAATCCGCAGGCAGCGCGATGACGATAACCGCACGGATCCTCGGCGTGATCGCGCTGCTCGTCGTCGGTGCGCTGCTGTGGCTCGCCTTCCTCGCCAGCCACGATGCGGCCTGCGGCCCCGCTCCGGTGTTGCCGGCCAACACGAGCGCCATGAAAGCCATCGTCTACCGCTGCTACGGGTCACCGGACGTCCTGAGGCTCGAGAGCATCGAGAAGCCGACCCCCAAGCCCGACGAGCTCCTGGTCCGGGTTCATGCGGCATCGGTCAACCCGCTCGACTGGCACTTCGTCAGAGGCAAGCCTTACATCGTGCGCATGGAGACCGGCTTCGGCCGTCCGGAAGATCCGCGGCTCGGCGTCGACTTCGCCGGCACGGTCGAGGCGGTCGGCGGGAGCGTCACGCGCTTCAAGCCTGGTGACGAGGTATTCGGCGGCCACGACGGTGCCTTCGCCGAGTACCTGACCGTGCGCGAGGAACGCGCGGTGGTGCCGAAACCCGCCAACGCGACCTTCGAGCAGGCGGCCGCGCTGCCCATCGCGGCCATCACCGCCCTCCAGGCGCTGCGTGACAAGGGACGCCTGCAAAGTGGCCAGAAGGTGCTGATCAACGGCGCCTCGGGCGGTGTGGGTACGTTCGCCGTGCAGATCGCCAAGTCGTACGGCGCCGAGGTGACCGGGGTGTGCAGCACCCGTAACCTGGACATGGTGCGCTCTCTCGGCGCCGATCACGTCGTCGACTACACCAAGGAGGATTTCACCCGCAGCGGGCTGCGCTATGACCTGATCGTCGATACGGTCGGGAGCCACTCGCTGCTCGCCTATCGTCGCGCACTCACCCCCCGGGGCGTGCTCGTGATCGTCGGCGCGGCGAACGGCGGAAACTGGATCGGACCGCTCGCCACCTGGTTCAACGCGCGGGTGCTCTCGCACTTGGTGAGTCAGGAGTTCGTGCCGTTGCTCGCGCAAATGAAGAAGGACGACCTCACCGTGCTCGCCGGACTGGTGGAGTCGGGGAAGCTCACCGCGGTCATCGACCGACGGTACGTGTTGAGGGAGGTGCCGGATGCGATTCGATACGTTGAGCAGGGACACGCGCGCGGGAAGGTAGTCATCGATGTGGAATAATCCCCGCCACCGCGGGCGCGGCGGCGGGCGAGGCAGGCATGCTGTGGCGCGAGGGGCTCCTCGCCCGCGCGCGGCGCAGCATCGGCACCCCGTGCCCGCGTTCGTGAGCGACGGACGGTGGGAGGGCGATGACCAGTGGCGCGAACCGCTCACGGTTCCCCGCTGTCGAATGACTTCGTGCATGCAGGGGTGGCAGCCCGCCCCTGCGCCGGAAGGCAAATACCCGGATGCATGCCCCGCTCACGTATCCGCGACCTAGGGAGGCCGGTTGGTGTCCTACGAGCTTACGATTATCGAGAAACCCATGTATTTGCACTTCGTCGTGACCGGCGAGAACAGCCGGGACACGGTGGCGCACTACATGGAGGACGTCATTCGCGCATGTACGCAGCGAAACCTTCCGCGCGCGCTGGTCGAAGAGCGGCTCCAGGGGCCGCGCCTCGGCACGATCGACGTGTTCTGCCTCTCGGCCTCCCTGAGCATGCGCTACATCGGAACGCTCAAGTCGCTCGCGTACGTCGACGTTCATGCCGTCGGCGACACCATGAAGTTCGCGGAGAACGTTGCCGTCAATCGCGGCTTTCCGGTGAGAGTCTTCTCGACCGTGGCGGCCGCCGAGAAATGGCTGGCTGGGGAGCCGCCGCGCAGCGCGCCCTCCGCCGCCGCGGCGAACGGCGGAAAACCACCTGCCTAGGAGTCACCTCGCGGCGCACGCCGCACCGGGGAGCGCTGCGCCGTCCTGCGCCTCTACTCGGCTTCCGCTTTTAGCGGGCGGCTCATCAGAGTGCGTACCGCTTCCTTCGCCGGCAGGCCTTCGTACAGCACCCGGTACACCATCGCGCAGAGCGGCATCTCCACGGCCGCCTGTGCGGCGGCCGCGCGGATGGCGCGTGCCGCGGCGTAACCCTCCACCGACTGCCCGATCTCGGCAAGCGCGGCTTGCGGGCTGCGGCCGGCGGCCAGCAGCAGCCCGAAACGGCGGTTGCGCGACTGATCGTCGGTGCAGGTGAGTACCAGGTCGCCGAGCCCCGCAAGTCCCATGAACGTGTCGGCGTGGGCACCGAGCGCCACGCCGAGTCGCGTCATCTCCTTCAGCCCCCGCGTGATGAGTGCCACGCGCGTATTGGCGCCGAAGCCGAGCCCATCGGACAGCCCGGCGCCGACCGCCAGCGCATTCTTCACCGCCCCGCCGATCTCCACGCCCATGATGTCGGTGGAGCTGTAGGCGCGGAAGTTCTCCGACGAGAGCTCGCGCGCGAGCGCGCGCGCATAAACGCCATCGGGGGAGGCGACCGTCATGGCCGTCGGCAGCCCCGCCCCGACCTCACGAGCGAAGGTGGGGCCGGAGAGCACGGCGATGCGGCGCTTGACGCCAAGCACCTCGCGCGCGACCTGGTGCGGCAGCTTGCCGCTGTCGCGTTCGAAGCCCTTAGTCGCCCAGGCCACGTGCATGGCGGGCGAGAGCCACGGCGCGAGGAGGGTGAGGAGCGCGCGCAGCGCCTGGCTGGGCACGACCACCAGCACGTCGCGGGCACCGGCGAGCGCGGCGGGCAGCTCCGGCTCGACGATGAGGGAGCTTGGGAAAGGCACGCCGGCGAGATAGCGCTCGTTCTCGCGGCGCGCCGCGAGGGATTCGAGGAGCGCGCGATCACGGCCCCAGAGCCGCACGGCCCGGCCGGTGCGCGCGAAATGGATCGCGAGTGCCGTGCCCCACGAGCCGGCGCCGAGCACCGCGACCGGTGCACGCGCTTTGAGCCCCGCGGCCGTCAGCTCCGAAGCCACGCTGGCGCTACGGCGACGCTGCCGGTCAGTTGGTGACCGCGGGCTGCGCCTGGTTGGCGGCGTACAGCGCCTCGAAGTTCACCGGCGGCAGCAGGAACTGCGGGAAACCGCCCTGCGACACGAGCTGCGAGATCGCGCAGCGCGCGTAGGGGAAGAGCACGCCCGGGCACACTGTGCTGATCGCGCGCTTGAGGTCCGGCTCGCTGAAGTTGCGCATGACGAACAGCCCCGCCTGCTTCACCTCGACGAGGAAGATGGTCACCTCGCCGAGCTTGGCGGACACGGTCACCGTGAGCACGACCTCGCGGACGTCGGGACCGAGCGAGGTTGAAGCGGTCTGCAGGTCGAGGTTGATCTGCGGATTCCAGTTGCCATCCACACGCGGTCCGTTGGGCGACTCGTACGAGCAGTCCTTGAGATATACGTTCTGCAGCGCCAGCACCGCGCCTGTGTCACCCGTGGGAGTCAGGGCGTCGGTGGTTTCGTTAACCATGGTCTGAAAGCTCCGGTCATTTCAACAGGGGGTCCAGGCGGCCGGCCAGATCGAGCGCCTGCAGCTCGTCGCAGCCGCCGATATGCTGCTCGCCGATGAAGATCTGCGGCACGCTGCTGCGTCCGCTGCGCGCCTCCATCTCGCTGCGCGCACCCTCAACGGTCTCGACATCGATTTCCTCGAAGGCGACGCCCTTGCGGGTGAGGAGGCTACGCGCCCGCGCGCAATAGGGACACCAGTCGGTGACATACATGAGGACCTTCGGCGCACTCATGCGGCGTCGGGCACCTCAGGCGCGCGACAGCGGCAGGTTGTCCGCGCGCCAGGCGGCGAGTCCGCCGCGCAGCGCGCAGACATTGGTGAACCCCTGGGCCGCGAGCTGACGCACCGCCGCCGCCCCGAGCGAGCCGCTGTCGTCGTACACCACGACGTGCTTTTCCTTATGCTTCTTCAGCGTCTCGGCCGCTTTGAGGATCTGCTCGCCGCTCATCTGCCGGGCGCCGGCCACGTGGCCGGCCTGATATTGCTCCGGGGACCTCAGGTCGAGCAGCAGCGCCCCCTGGTTCATGAGGCGGATCAGCTCCTGGGGCGACACCGACGCGAGGCTTTCCGAGCGCGCCTGCATCTCGTATACAACGATGATGGCGAACAGCACACCCGTGGCCGTCGCGAGCACGGGGTGGTGGCTGACGAACTCGAGGAAGCGTTCCATGGTCGAGGCGGGTACGCCGAGGGCGAAAAAGGGCGCGCATTATAGCGCCCCGCTGCTTTCCGGCACTTGGGAGCGGCAACGCCCCTGCCGGGTGAGGCGGCGCCCGCCGCTGGCGCGCCTTGCGCTGGCCGCAGCGGGCGTGCTGCTTGCCGGGGGCATCGCCCCGCTCCCGGGGGCGCCGGCGCATCCGGAAACGGATGCGCGCAAGGCGGAGGAGCAGCTCGAGTCAGTGAAGTCCGAGATCGAGCGGATCACGCGCGAGGTGAGCGCCGAGCAGGTCGAGCACGACCGGCTGACGCGCGAGCTCAAGAGCGCCGAGCTCTCGCTCGGCAAGGCGCGCGCGGCGCTGCTCGAGGTGCGTCACGAGCGCGCGGAGGGCGCGGCGCGCCGCGCGGCGCTCGCTGCCGAAAAGCACTCGCGCGAGAAGGACCTCGACGACAACCGCGCGGCGCTCGCCGGTCAGATGCGCGCCGCCTATCTCATCGGGCAACAGGAGCCGCTCAAGCTCCTCCTCAATCAGAGGGACCCGACGCTCGCGGGGCGCATGTTCGTCTACTACAGCTACTTCGGCCGCGCGCGCGCCGGGCAGATCCGCCTCATCGAGGACGACGTCGGGCGTCTCGCCGAGCTCGACAGCGAGCTCGAGGCCGAGGACGCGCGCCTCGCGGAGCTCGAGAGGCAGCAGCGTACGCAGCTCACCGAGCTCGAGCAGGCGCACGAGAAACGCACGCTGGTGCTCGCAAACCTCGAGGCGCAGACCCACAGCCGCGCGCAGAATCTCGAGCGGCTGCGGATGCAGCAGGCCGGGCTCGAGCGGCTGGTGCGCGAGCTGCGCGCTGCCCTGGAGCGCTACCCGGTGGAGGGAAACGATGCGTTCACCCGCCTGCGCGGCAAGCTTGCCTGGCCGGTGAGCGGGCACCTGGTGGCACGCTTCGGCGATGCGCGCGCCGGCGGGGTGCGCTGGGATGGGGTGCTGGTCGCGACCGAGCGTGGGGCGCCGGTCAAGGCGGTGTGCCAGGGGCGCGTCATCTACGCCGACTGGCTCCCGGGCCTGGGACTCCTCGCCATTGTGGACCACGGTGACGGTTACCTGAGTCTCTACGGGCACAACGACCGGCTGCTGAAGGGCGTCGGCGAGCACGTCGATGCCGGGGACACCATCGCCGCAGCCGGCGACAGCGGCGGCAGCCCGAGGCCGCAGCTGTACTTCGAGATCCGCAAGGGCGGAAAGCCCGTCGACCCGCGCCCGTGGTTCAGGGCGCCGGATCCCTGACCGGCGGATGTGATTGCGGTCAATGTTTTGCTCACTGGGGCACTCGCGCGTGCGCGGGTTTGCCAACTTGAGCAAGGACCGCGACGCCGAGAAGCGCAATCGTGTGCGTTGGCAGTTAACAGATCTCGGACCCGCACCTTCAAGCCGGGGGCTCATGAGTGTGCCTGCAGAGAGCGAGTACGTACCTGGGGAGCCCGGCGGCCGCTTCGACCCCTATGTGCGCCTGATACGCTCGCTCCTGCCGCGCACCGCGTGCATTTCCATGTTCGGGCCTTCGGGGGACCTCATGTGGTCCACCGACCCCATGACCGGCCCGGACCTGATGAACATCGTGGACGACGCGCTGCTCGCGGCGCGTGCCAATCCCGAGAGCGCCGGTCAGACGCGCCTCCTCGCGGGCAATCAGCCCGTCTACCTGTGCTCGCTGCGCGATGAGGCGCGGCAGCTTCTCGCACTGCTCGCCATCGCCTGCCGCGCGAGCGACGGCCAGGACAAGCGCAATCACGACTTCTCCTTTGCCTATTCGCTGCTCGCGCCGGCGGTGGAGTGCCTGCGGCGCGACCTGATCGCGAACGCCACTATCGAGGAGCTCACCGAGACGCTCGGCGGGCTCGACAAGGACCTCAATCTGCTCCTGGCGCAGGGCGCCACCGAGCACGCGGGCGGTGGCGATGGCGCCAACGAGCTGCCGCAGCTGCTGCAGCAGACCATCGAGCACCTGCACGCCGACACCGGCACGCTGCTGGTGCCCGAGAAGAGCGTGATGCTGCTGCGCGCCGCCGGCACCGTGGCACCCGATACGCAGTTCCTGATGCGTACACACCGGCGGCTGCTGTCGCTCGCACAGTCGCAGCGTGAGCCGCTGGTTATCAACGAGACGCAGTCGGCCGCGGCCCCCGAGGCCTTCTCGCATCGCGTGCTGTGCTGCTCACTGCGCTCGCGCGCCGGGCGCTCCATTGGCGTGCTCGCGCTGCTGCGCGATGCGACGGCGCAGCCGTTCACCGAGCGCGATGCACACATCGCCCAAATCCTGGCCCGCAAGGCTATCGGCGTCATCGAGAGCAACTACGACGCGCTGAGCGGTCTGTACACGCGCCAAGAGCTCGAGCGGCGCGTGCGCGCGCTGGTGGTAGACCTCAAGGCGGCGCAGCCCTGGAGCGCGCTTTACATCGACGTCGACCAGCTGCATGCGATCAACGACAAGTCGGGCATGCACGTCGGCGATGCGCTGCTGTCGCAGCTCGGCGAGCTGATCCGCCAGCGCCTGCCGCCCGGGGCTTTCGGGGCGCGCATCTCCGGCGACCGTTTTGCCGTGATGCTGCCGGCACGTATCAACGACGCCGAGCGCTTCGCCGAATCGCTGCGCGAGGGCTGCGGCAAGCTCAACCTGGTGCAGGGGGAGGCGCGGCTGCCGGTGTCGATCAGCGTCGGCGTCGCACCGCTCGACTCCGCCAACACCGAGCTCGCGCACGTGCTGGCCGCCGCCGAGACCGCCTGCAAGGCGGCCAAGGATCGCGGCCGCAACCGCGTCGAGGTCTATCACCCGAGCGATGTCAGCATCATGCGCCGCCATGCCGACGTCGGCATCGCCGGGCAGCTGCGCGAGGCGATCGAGTCGGGACGGCTGCACCTCGCTGCGCAGCTCATCCTGCCGTTCGCTACCGCCGAGAGCGCCCGGCCGCACTACGAGCTGTTGCTGCGCATGACCGACGACGTCGGCCGCACGATGGGCGCGGACTCCTTCATGTCCGCGGCGATGCGCTTTCAGCTGATGCCGGTGATCGATCGCTGGGTCATCAGCCACGTGATCGAGTCACTCAAGCCGCGCGCCGGGATCCTCGAGGGCAAGGCGCTCGGCTTCGCCGTCAATTTCTCCGGCCAGTCGCTGAACGACGATACCTTCGCCGACATGCTGATCGAGAGTGTTGCCTCGAGCGGCCTGGATCCGGAGCTCTTCGTCTTCGAGCTCACCGAGAACGCGACCGTCGCCAACCTGCCGCGGGCCGAGGCGCTCATGCAGCGCCTGCGCCGTCTCGGCTGCGGCGTGGCGCTCGATGACTTCGGCACCGGGCTCTCCTCGCTCTCGTGCCTGCGGCAGCTGCCGGTGACCATGCTCAAGATCGACGGCAGCTTCGTGCGCGACGTGCTCAAAGACGAGCGCGCCGCATCCATGGTGCGTGCCATTGCCGAGCTCGCACGCAGCATGTCGATCACGACGGTGGCGGAGTACATCGAGACCGAAGCGATCAGCGTGCGCATCGCCGAGCTCGGCGTCGACTACGGGCAGGGATTTGCGATCGGCAAGCCGATACCGCTCAGCGACCTGCTGACCGAGCTGCCGCTGCCGAGTGAGCCGCCGGCCGAGGGGGCCGACGCTGCTGCTGCGCCCGAGCAAGCCGCGGCCGCGGGCGACTCGGACGAAATGACGTGGTTTGCGGGGGTGACCCGCTGATGGCGTACCCGGGATCTGCGCCGATGCACCGGGATCCTTCGTCAACGCATCGTCCGCCGGCCCTTTGTATCCGTGACGCCTGGAACAGGGAGTCTTCGTCATGTCTATGCGCTCGCGCACGCTGATCGCGCTCGTCGCCGGCGTCATCCTCGGGTTCTGCGGGGCCCTGACGCGTGGCGTGCTGGCCGAGCGTTCCGCCGAGAGCGCCGCTCGTCACCAGGCCGCGAGCGCAGCAGGCCACGCCGGGCTTCCGTGGGAGGAGGCGAGCCTTTTCGCCGAGGTCTACGAGCACATCAAGCGCGAATACGTCGACGACGTCGACGACCACGCCCTCATGGAGAAGGCCGTCCGTGGCATGGTCGCCGCGCTCGACCCCCACTCCGCCTACCTCGACAGCGAGGAGTTCGACGAGATCCGCCTCTCGACGATGGGGTCGTACCCGGGCGTCGGCATCGAGGTGGTGGCCGAGGACGGCGTGGTGAAGATCCTGCGCCCGATCGAGGGCTCGCCCGCACAGCGGGCGGGACTGCGGGCGGGCGATGAGATCGTGAGAATCGACGGCTCGGACATCGGCGCCGACCTCGCCGGCGCCATCAACCGCATGCGCGGGGCCTCCGGAAGCCTCGTCACGTTGAGCATCCGCCGCCAGGGCACGCCGGGGGTGCTCGAGTACGCGCTGCGCCGCACGCAGGTCGAGGTGCACAGCGTGGCGCAGCTCAGCCTCGAGCCCGGGTACGGTTACCTGCGGATCACGAGCTTCAGTGAGACGACGGCTCAGGATGTCAGCCACGCAGTTTCACGCCTCAAACGCGACAATCCCCGTGGAATCAGGGGGGTCGTGCTCGACCTGCGAAACAATCCGGGCGGCGTGCTCGAGGCAGGCGTAGCCGTGGCCGACGACTTTCTCAACTCCGGAGTCATCGTGACCGCCGACGGGCGCACCCCCGAGGCGCGCTTTCGCATGGAGGCCACGCCCGGAGACCTGATCGACGGTGCACCACTCGTCGTGCTGGTGAACGGCGGGACCGCATCCGCTTCCGAGATCGTCGCCGGGGCGCTCAAGGACCACGGCCGGGCGCTGCTCGTCGGGCGGCGCACCTACGGCAAGGGCTCCGTGCAGACCGTGATGCCGCTCTCCCATGGGGGTGCGGTGAAGCTCACGACCTCGCGCTACTTCACCCCCTCGGGCGCCTCGATCCATGGCAAGGGCATTGTGCCGGACGTTCTCGAGGACGGCCCCGGGGAGCCGCCCGCGGAGCTCGTCCCGGCACACGGGTCGGCGTCGCTTGCGGCACGCGATGCGGACGTGCGTCTTGGCCTCGAAGTGCTGAAGCTCCGGGTGCGCGAGCAGGGCACGTCGCGCACGCTGGTGAGCGGCGCACTCGTGCCGTAAGCGCCGCGGTGCCGCACCCTTTCCGGGTGCGCTCAGGAGCACCCACGCGCACGGGCCTTCGCGTTTATCGATATCCTCCGCGCATGCTCAGCTGGCTTATCGACCTCGTCCTGCATCTCGACCGCCACCTGGTCGAGCTCCTCACCCGCTACGAGCTGTGGATCTACCCGATTCTGTTCGCCGTGATCTTCGCGGAGACGGGGCTGGTGGTGACCCCGTTCCTGCCCGGCGACTCGCTGCTGTTCGCAGTCGGAGCGCTCGCGGCCGTCGACACGAGCGGCACGCTGCGTGCGCCGCTCGCGAGCCTGCTGCTCGGCGCCGCGGCGGTCCTTGGCAACACCGTGAATTACAGCGTCGGACGGCTCATCGGCCGGTCCGCCTTCAGCGGCCGCTACCGCTGGATCAAGGTCGAATACCTGAGGCGCACTGAGGAGTTCTTCCTGCGCCATGGCGCCATGGCGATTGTGCTGTCGTGCTTCATGCCGGTCATCCGCACCTGCGCGCCATTCGTGGCCGGGATCGCCCGCATGCCGTACATCCGCTTTCTCGTCTTCAACCTCCTCGGCGGGTTCGCGTGGGTTCTGACCTTCGTGTGGGGCGGCTACTTCTTCGGCAACATCCCGCAGGTCAAGGAGCACTTCGGGCTCGTGACGCTCGTCATCATCGCCGTCTCGCTCGTGCCGCTCATCGCCGCCCTCAGGCGGCCGGCGCCATCGGCCTGAGCACGCCCAGGAGCACCGTGCACTCGAGCGCTCTCAGCCGCTCGCGAAGATTGCCCGGATCGGACCGAGGAGGGCGCCGATCAGCAGCACCATGTTCGGGATGGCACTCAGGCCGAAGCCGAAGTGGCGCCGCTCGGGCGACTGCACGTAGCCGCGGAAGTACACCGCCCGTCCGATGATGAAGAGCACGCCGAGCGCGGCGGCGACGTAGGCGTTGACGTAGCGCCCGAAGAGCTGCATCGCCGGCAGGAAGACGATGAGCTGCTCGAGCGTGTTCATCTGCACACGGTAGTAGCGCTCGAACACTTCGTGGCCGGCCGTAGCGGGGGCAGGCACGTTGTAGCGGCCGCGGGCCTGCCCCACCGCCCAGCCAAAAATCAAGAATTCGACCAGCGCCAGCATCATCACCACGTGAACGTACGCCATGAGACCTCCGGCTTTTGCGGCCAGAATGGCACAATGGGCTCATGGGTGACAGGGAGCGCGGCTATGCGCACCGCATTGACATCCTGGCCGACGCGGACCGGGTGTGGCGGGCGCTCACGGAGGGGGAGCAGCTGACCCGCTGGTGCTCGCCGGGCGCGGACATCCGTGCCCGGCAGGGGGGATTGTTTCGCGCCAGCGTCGACCGCGTCACCGAGTTCGAGGCGCACATCGATGTGTTCGAGCCGCAGCGGCGGCTGCGGCTGATGTACCTGCCGTGCCGCGAGCTGCCGCGCGCCGACACTGTCATGGTCGACGACTTCATTCTCGATGCCGTGCCCGGCGGCACCATCGTGCGGCTGCTCGGCTCGGGCGTGCCGGCGACCCCCGAGTGGGACAAGCAGTACTGGCGGCTGCGCACCAGCTGGCAGCAGGCCATGACGCGCCTCAAAGTGTTCGTGGAAAAACAAGTCAAAACAGGAGCGCCCCCATGACTGGATTTCTGCTGCGTGCAGTGATCAGCGCCATCGGACTGTGGCTGGCCAGCCTGTGGGTCCCGGGCGTGCACTTTGACAGCACCGGCACACTGATCCTTGCTGGCATTCTCCTCGGCGTGGTGAACGCACTGGTGCGCCCGATCGCCTTCATCCTGACGCTGCCGATCACGATCCTCACGCTCGGGCTCTTTCTCTTCGTGCTGAACGCCGCGATGGTGGCGCTCGTCGCCTGGATCGTGCCCGGCTTTCATCTCGAGGGCTTCAAGGCAGCACTGCTCACCGCGATCATCGTATGGCTCACCGGCTGGATCGGCTCCTGGCTCATCGGCCATCGCGGCTTCGAGCGCTACGCGCGGCGCTGAGCGCCCCTTCGTCATGGACGGTGCGGCCGCACGGAGCATCCTGGAGGCGATCGGCAATACGCCGCTCGTGGGCCTGCAGCGGCTCGCGCCACCGGGCAGTGCGCGCGTGGTGGTGAAACTCGAATCTGCCAATCCCACCGGCAGCATGAAGGATCGCGTGGCGCGCGCCATGATCGAGCGTGCCGCGGCCGACGGGCGGCTGGCAGCGGGCGGCACGGTGGTCGAGTACACCGCCGGCACGACCGGCATCTCGCTCGCGCTCGTGTGTGCGGCGCTCGGCTTCAAGGCGCACTTCGCGTTCTCTGACGCCTTCAGCGCGGACAAGCGCCACACCATGCGCGCCTACGGGGCGACGATCACCGACGTGCCGAGCGATCGCGGGCAGATCACGGAGAAGCTGATCAAGGCTCTGATCTCGACCGCCGCCGATCTCAGTCGCATGCCCGGGCACTGGTACTGCGACCAGCTGAACAACCGCGACGGCGAGTCGGGCTATCACGCACTCGGCGAGGAGCTGTGGGGGCAAAGCGGAGCTTCGGTCGACGCGTTCGTGCAGGCGGTCGGGACCGCCCATTCGCTCAACGGCACCGCTCACATCCTGCGGCGCCACAACCCGCGCCTGCGCGTCGTGGCGGTCGAGCCTACCGAGTCGCCGGTGCTCTCGGCGGGACGCACGGGTGCGCACAACATCGACGGCATCGGTATCGGCTTCGTGCCCCCGCTTTTTCGCCGCGCAGACGTCGACGAGATCCTGACGGTCTCAACCGCAGAAGCGAAGGCGATGGCACGGCGCCTGGCGCGCGAGGAGGCCATCTTCGCCGGCACCTCGACCGGTGCCAACGTGGTCGCTGCGCTGCGCGTGGCGGGGCGCCTCGGCTCGGGCGCGACCGTCGCGACGATCGCGGTCGACTCGGGGCTGCGCTACCTCAGCACCGATCTCTACCGCGCCTGAGCCACTCGCGCGATGCCGCCCGATGCCACGCGCGCCCTGCTGCGGCTCATCCTCGCGAGCGCGCTGCTGCGAGTGGCGTTCGCCGCCGTAGTGGGCCTCTCCGTGGACGAGTCGTACACGGTAGCGATCAGCCGGCACTTCGCCTGGAGCTACTTCGATCACCCCCCGCTGCACGTGTGGCTGGTCGGCGCATGGGCGCGGCTCACGGGCAGCGAGCAGCCACTCCTCATGCGGTTGCCCGACGTCGTCATGTTCGCCGCCTCGACCGGGATCCTCTATCGCCTGACCGCCGCCGTGTACGGCGAGCGCGCGGGACTGTGGGCGGCGGTCGCCTTCAACCTCACGCCCGTGTTCACGCTCAACACCGCGGGCGGGGTGCTGCCGGACGGCCCGCTCGTGCTGTTCGCGCTGCTCGCGGCGTGGTCCTTCGCCCGCGCGGTGCTAGCGCCGGCGAGCGACCCGAGGGGGCGCACGTGGATGCTCGCGAGCGGCGCGTGGCAGGGCCTCGCGCTCCTCTCCAAGTACACCGCGGTGTTCCCGCTCCTCGCCTGCTGCGCGTACCTGCCGAGCTGCCGGCCGCGGTGGCTCAGGGAGCCGGTTACCTGGGTTGCTGCGCTCATCGCCGTCGCCATTTTCACGCCGGTCGTCGCGTGGAACCGCGCGCACGGTTGGGCGTCCTTCGCGTTCCAGGGCGCTCGCGCGCTGCCGGACGGCTTCAGCGCTGCCCGCGCCGCGCTCGATTTCGCCGGGCAGCTTCTTTACCTCTTCCCGTGGGTCGCCGCGGTGCTTCTCTGGGCGCTCCTGCAGGCGCTCCGCCGGGGTCCGCCCGATGCGGCCGGATGGCTCTTCGCCACGCTTGCCGCTCCCGCAATCGCCGCCTTCACGGTCATCGGCTTCTGGGCGACCGTGCTGCCGCACTGGCCCGCGATCGGCTGGCTCTTCACGTTGCCGCTTGCCGGGCCGCTGCTCGCCGCCATCGAGCGGCAGCAGCCGCGACTCCTGCACGGAATCACGCTCGCGACTGCGCTGCTGCTCCTCGGTATCATCTCGCTCCTCGCGCTGCAGACGGCCACGGGCGCCCTCGGGCGGCTCGTGCCGGCGCTCACCGCGCACGACCCGACGCTCGACCTGCTCGACTGGCGCGCGCTCGCCGACGCTGCCGCCAGGTTGCAGCTGCGCCGGCGCGGCATGGTGATTGCCACGGTGAGCTGGATCGATGCGGGCAAGAGCGACTACGCGCTCGGCGGCAGCATTCCCGTGCTGTGCCTCTCGGACGACCCGCGCCAATTCGGCCTGATGCACGACGAGCACGCGTTGGCCGGACGCGATGCACTGATCGTCGCGGACTCGGGTCGTGCGAACTGGCTGGCGCTCGCCGCGCCGTATTTTCGAAAGATCGAGCCTGCGGAGGACGTCGTGGTCACGCGCGCGGGCCGCCCGGCGCTGACCCTTCACACTGCGTATGGTCGAGGCCTGAAGTTCCACCCCGCGCGGGGCGCCAGCCCGACCCCAGGATTAACCGATGACGCGGCTACGCTTCAGCAGGGGGGCAAAGCTCAGGACCGGCGGCGCGGGGCTGTGAACAGCATCCCCCGAGACCGCCGAGCATGAGCCACACGCACGCGGGCAGCGGAACCGTGTTCGCGCTGACTGACAGCGCGCGGTTGTAAGTGGCATGTTCGGTGTGTTCTGTGTCCCGCTGAAGCCTGCTGCGTGTTGGCGAGTCTCAGCGTTGCGCGCCGCTGGCGTGGCGCAGCGGCGAGAAGTGACCCACGCGGCGGTAGAGCCCGTAGATCACCACCGTGAAGGCGACGGCGCCGAGCCAGACCGCAGGGCCCTCGGCGAACGAGTCGCCGACGAGGGAGAGGGGGAAATCCTGCCCCGAGAAGGCCACGAGGCCGGCCACCAGTACGCCGATGATGCCTTCACCGACGATCATGCCCGAGGCGAGCAGCACGCCGAGCTGCCGGGTGGCTTCCGGCCGCTCGCGCATCTGCGCGTGCCGGTCGTAGATCCAGCCGGCGACGGCGCCGACCACCACCATCAGCGTGCTCTGCGTCGGCAGGTAGATGCCGAGCCCGACCGCGAGTGGCGAAAGGTGCGCCCCCGGCTTCAACCGCCGCACCAATGCATCGGCCGCGATCACCACGATGCCGATCAGGCCGCCGGTCTCGATCAGACTCCAGTCGACGTTGTTCTGGATGACGCCCTGAGCCAGGGCCGATATCAACCCGGCCTGGGGCGCGGGCAGCGGATGCTCGTGGTGCACGCCCGGTGCGCCGGCGAAACCGTAACCGCGGTTGAGCAGGTCGAGGATGGGCGGGATGATCACGGCGCCGGCGACCACACCGACCACCAGCGCCACCTGCTGCTTCCAGGGGGTCGCGTCCACCAGCTGTCCCGTCTTGAGGTCCTGCAGGTTGTTGTTGGCGATCGCTGCGGCCGCAAAGACCACGGCCGTGACGAACAGGGCGTAGGCGACGAGCGACTTCCCGGCGCTGGCAAACAGGCTCGATGGCAAGCCGAATACGAGGAGCAGCGCGAAGCCGATGACGGCCAGGATGCCGATGCCGGAGAGCGGGCTGTTGGATGCACCGATGAGCCCCGCCATGTAGCCGCAGATCCCCGACACGAGAAAGCTCATGATCGCGACGTAGAGCGCGCCGCTCACGACGAGGAAGAGCAGGTGATCGGCGAGTCCGGCGCCGCTCACGAATTGCGCGAGCAGTACGGCCACGGGCACCACGCACAGGAGCGACGCCACCCCCACAAGGCCGATCGGGATGTCCTGCTCGGTCCGCGGCAGCAGCGCCGCATTGCCGGCCGCGCGCGTGCGCGAGGCGACGAGCGCCGAGCGCAGCCCCGCGGCCACGGGTTTCACCAGCTTGGCGAGCGTCCATACCGCGGCCACGCCGATCGTGCCCGCCCCGAGGAAGCGCACCTTGTGATTCCAGGTGTCGTGCGCGAGCGCCCCGAGCGCCGAATCGGCGAGGTGGGCGGCGTCCGGGGAGAGTGCCGAGTAGTGCGGCACTGCCCACCCCCAGCCGATCACCGCGCCCACCAGCATCGCCACGCCGACCCACAATCCGACCAGGTGTCCGACACCAAACAGCGCGAACGACAGGAAGAAGTCGTAGCCCGAGACGCCGCGTTCCCCGACACGGAAGGTGCGGACGACGTCGCTCGCGAAGATCCGCGTGGCGGTGATCAGCGAGAATGCCCCCGACACCAGCGAGCCCCAGAGCAGCGCGGAGAGGCCGGCACGGCTCTCCTCGACGCCAGCGCCCTGCTCGCCGCTGCCCACCTTGAGCACCTCAGCGCAGGCGACGCCCTCGGGAAAAGGCAGATCCTGCTGCGCGAGCAGCGCACGGCGCAGCGGAATCGAGTACATGACGCCGAGCGTTCCGCCGAAAACGCACACCGCGCACGAGGCCCAGTACGGAAAGCCGGTCCACCAGCCGATCATGACGAGGCCCGGCAGCACGAAGATGACGGAGGAGAGCGTGCCGGCCGCCGAGGCGACCGTCTGCACGATGTTGTTCTCCTGGATGGTCGCATCGCGCACGGCGCGCAGCACCGCCATCGAGATCACGGCAGCCGGTATCGAGGTGGCGAACGTGAGTCCCGCACGGAGCCCGAAGTAGACGTTGGCCGCGGTGAACACCAGCGTGATCAGCACACCGAGGACGAGTCCCCGGACCGTCAGCTCCGCGCGCGCTTCCGTGCCTGCAGCGATCTTGTCCACCGCCTGTGATTCGGTGCTCATGTCGTTCTTCTCCAGGCCAAGAGCGCCAGCTACCCCCGCGCTACGCGCATAGTCGCAGACCTGGCCACGGCGTCGCCACCCGATACTCGCAAGGGGGTACGAGGAGCCGTCAGCCGCGCGCGCCCAGCGCCTCCTCGAGCGCCGCCGTCAGTGGCTTGAGGAAGAAGTCCTCCTCCGGCATGAGACGCGGCTCGACGCCGTGACGAGCCAGCGCCGCGGCCACCACCGGCCCGACCGCCGCGACCAGGGTACGCCCGAGCGCCGTGCACACCTCTCCCGCGGGTGCCACCGCGAACAGCCGCTCGACCTGCGGCGTGCTCGTGAAGGCGATCGCATCCACCGTGCCGGCCGCGAGCCGCCCGAGCAGGCGGCGCACCGCGGCATCGTCGGCGGCGCTCGCATACACGTAAGGCGCCACGCTGTGCACGGTGGCGCCGGCGTGCTCGAGAAACTCGACCAGGGGCCGGTTGGGTTCGGTGCCATAGAGCTGCACGCCGATGTGACGCCCTGTGAGGTTCTCCGGCGCGAGGCTCGCGATGATCCCCTCGGTAGTCGGCTGAGCGGCGGCGAGGTCGGGCTTGAGTCCGAGCTCGCGCAGCGCCCGCGCGGGTTTTGGGCCGCGGGTGATCTTGCGCACGCGCGCGAGCGATTCGAGGAAGGGCTCCCGGAGCGCGCCCTCGTGGCGCTCGATGCATTTGAGCAGCCGCCGCAGGCCCTCGCCGGTCGAGAGGATCAGGTCATCGAACGTGCCCTGCGCGAAGGCACGCGCGAAGGCGAGCACCGGCGCCGGGTCCGGCGCATCGAGGATGGCGACCAGCGGACAGCGCAGCACGGTTGCGCCGCGCCGCTCGAGGAGCGAGGCGAACACCTCGAGCTCGCGTGTCTCGGGCACGGCGATCGTGCGGCCGGCGAGCGCAGGGCGGTCCATGCGGCGGCATCTTAGCCGCACCGCGCGGCGCGCGGTATGCTTCGCCTTCGAGCGCGAGCCCCTCGCGGGCGAGGGACAGGAACTAAGTAACATGCTCAAGTTCTTCGTGGGCTTTCTCGTCGCGATCATCCTGGGGCTGACCGCGTTCACGTGGTTCACGCTGCACTGGTCGTACTCCGACGGCGAGCGCGCCGGCTTCCTGCAGAAGTTCTCCCGCAAAGGGTGGGTGTGCAAGACCTGGGAGGGGGAGATGGCGCTCGTCACGCTTCCGGGAACCGTGGCCGAGAAGTTCAACTTCACGGTGCGCGAGGACGACGTCGCCAAGCAGCTCAGCGCCAACATCGGCAAGCGCATGTCGGTGCACTACGAGCAGCGCAAGTGGATCCCCACCTCCTGCTTCGGCGACACCGAGTACTTCGTGACCAGCATGCAGCTGACGCCGGCCGTGCAGCCGCTGACCCTGCCGTAGAGCGCGCGTAAGCGCCGTGCGGCGCTCACCAGCCGCACTGCTGACCCCGGTTCTGCTCGCCGAGCCACTCCATCAGTGGCTGGAAGTACTCGGTGATGGCGCTCGCGTCGATGTCGCGTGCGCCGGTGAGCTTCTCCAGCGCATCCTGCCAGGGCAGCGAAGCGCCGAGCTTCAGCATGTCGGCAAGCTTTCGGCCTGCGGCCTCGCTGCCATAGTTGGAGCACTCGTAGAGCGGGCCCTGGTGGCCGGCCGCCGCGCATAACGCCCGGTGAAACTGGAACTGCAGGATGTACGAGAGGAAGTAGCGCGTGTAGGGCGTGTTGGCAGGGATGTGGTACTTGGCCCCGGGGTCGAAGTCCGCTTCGCTCCGCGGCAGCGGCGGAGCGATCCCCTGGTAGCGCCGCCGCAGCTCCCACCAGGTGCTGTTGTAGTTCTGCGGCGTGATCTCGCCGGCGAACACCTTCCAGCGCCACTGATCGATCAGCCGCCCGAAGGGCAGGAAGGCGACCTTCTGCAGTGCGAGCTTCATCTGCTCGTTGACGAGCGCCTCGTGGCTCGGCGTGACTGGATGGATGAGCCCGATCCTCGAGAGATAGCCCGGCGTCACGGAGAGGTTGACCGTGTCGCCGATCGCCTCGTGGAAGCCGTCGTTGGCACCGTCGCGGAAGAGATAGGGCTGCTGCGCGTAGCTGATGAAGTAGTAGACGTGCCCGAGCTCGTGGTAGATGGTGTGGAAGTCCTCCTCGGTGGGGGCGAGACACGCCTTGATGCGCACATCCCCGGCATTCGCCATGTCCCAGGCGCTCGCGTGACAGACCACCTCGCGATCGCGCGGGCGAGTCAGCATCGAGCGCTGCCAGAAGGTCTGCGGCAGCTGCGCAAAGCCGAGCGAGGTGTAGAAGCTCTCGGCCGAGCGCGTCATGCGTGCGGCGTCCCATTTGCGCGCCTTGAGAAGCGCATCGGCACTCTCGAGGCTCGCGAGCGGGTACGGCTCGAGGATGTCCGGATAGATCTTGCTCCACTGCTGTGCCCACATGTTGCCGAGCAGCTGCGCGGGGATCGGCTTGCCCGCAGGCACCTTGTCCTCGCCGTAGCGTTTCGCGAGCCGTGCGCGCGCGTAGCAGTGCAGCGCGTCGTAGAGCGGCTTGACCTGCTGCCACAGCCGCTCGGACAGGTCGTCGAACGCTTCGGGCGGCATGTCGTAGCCGGCGCGCCACATGACGCCGAGATCGCGGAAGCCGAGGGAGCGGGCACCCTCGTTGGCGAGCGCGACGAGCTGCGTGTACTCCTCGCGCATCCCGGCGCCGACGCCGTGCCAGCCTTTCCAGGCCTCGGTGAGCTCGCCGTAGTTGCGGCTGCTGGCGAGGATCTCCGAGAGCTGGTCGATGTTCTTGCACGAGACGGGGCCGCTCGGGCAGTACTTGCCCTCGCCGTACTTCGCCTCGAGCGACGCCTCAAGCTGTGTGAGGCGCGCCCGCTTGACTGGGTCATCGGGTGCGGGGGCGGCGACGTTCAGTCGCAGCCTCATGAGCGCGCGCGCCGTCGAGGGCGAGAGCTGCCGCCCGTCGTAGCGCTTCGCTTCCGCGACCGCCTTGCTGAGGTAGGCGAGGTAGCGATCGTTGGCCTTGGCGTTGAGGAGCTGCGTATCGGCGGTGATGAAGGTGTCCTGGGTAAAGCCCGCCGCCTGCGCCTCCTGCGCGAGCGCGCCGAGCTCGCGGTTGACGCGCGCGACGAACTCATCGGCACTCTCGCTGGCAGGCGTCGGGCCGCTGGCCGACGCGGCGGGCGGCGCCGAGCCGCCCGTGCAGCTGAGGAGCAGCAGCCACACCGCCCCGCCGGCCGCAGCGGCCGCAAAGTTCACGGCGCGCACCGCCTACCTCACACCCGCCATCAGGCGTCTGACGAGCGGCGTCAGCAGCAGCATCACCGCGCCGCCGATCGTCCCGTAGCAGAAGATCCTGAGGAACAGCGCCGGGAGCGACTCGAGGTGGCTCGCGTCATACTCCCCGGAGAGCTGGCCGGCGAGATTGCTGCCGAGTGCCAGTGACAGGAACCATATCCCCATCACCTGGCCGGCGAAGCGCGGCGGCGCGAGCTTGCTCATGTAGGACAACCCCACCGGCGAGAGGCTCAGCTCGCCGAAGGTGTGCAGCAGGTACGCGACGATCAGCCAGCTCGAGAGCACCTGCGCGCCGCCGAGCACGCGCAGCGAGCCGACGTACATCACCAGGAACCCGAGCCCGAGGAGGATCAGCCCGGCGCCGAACTTGGCGGCGGCGTTCAAGTCGCGGCCGCGCTTGCCGAGTGCGATCCACAGCGCTGCAAACACCGGCGCGAAGGCGATGATGAACAGCGGGTTCACCGACTGCAGCCAGGCCGTCGGCATGTTCCAGCCGAAGATGTGTCGGTCGGTGTAGCGGTCGGCGAACAGGTTCATCGAGGCGCCGGTCTGCTCGTAGCCCGCCCAGAAGGTCACCGAGGCCGCGACCAGCGCGATCATCACCAGCACCCGGTTGCGCTCGGTCGGGGTGAGACCGGCGAAGAACAGCAGGTACGCGAAATACAGCGCGCCGAGCACCACCATGGCCCACGACGCCGCTTCCGCCATCACCACCGGGTCGATCCGCAGCACGCCCGTCATCGCAAGGAGCGCAGTGAGCAAGAGCGCGGCGGCGATGCCCAGCACCACGCGCCAGCTTCGCGGCGAGTGCTCGGCGGCCTCAGCGGCGCTGCCGAGGTAGTGGCGCGTCCACAGGAACTGTGCGAGGCCAATCGCCATGCCGAGCGCCGGCAGCGTGAACCCCCAGCGCCAGCCCAGGCGGTCGGCGAACCAGCCGACGAGCAGCGGGCCGATCAGTGCACCGAGATTGATGCCCATGTAGAAGATCGAAAACCCGGCGTCGCGGCGTGAGCCGCCCTCGGGGTAGAGCGCGGCGACCATGACGCTGGCGTTGGGTTTCAGAAGTCCCACGCCGATCGTGATCACGAGCAGCCCGAGGTAGAAAACTTGCGCATTCGGGAGGGTCAGCATGAGGTTGCCGGCGATGATCAGGAGTCCGCCGCTCACCACGGCGCGCTGCGCACCGATCAGCCGGTCGGCGATCCAGCCGCCGAGGAGGCCAAAGAGGTACGTGCCGCCGATGTACATGCCGTAGACGGCGCTCGCGGTGCGGTCGTCGAGGCCGAGGCCGCCCCTGGAGACCGCTGCGACCATGAAGAGGATGAGCACGCCGCGCATCCCGTAATAGGTGAAGCGCTCCCACATCTCGGTGAGGAAGAGCGTCGCCAGCCCGCGTGGCTGACCGAAGAGGGTGCGGGAGCTGGCGGCGGCGGCAAGCGGCGCGGCGGCGACCTCATTCATTGTTGGGCCTTCAGCTGCGCCGCGGCGCAGCGGACGATTCTTGCGAGTCTGAACCAACGGCGCCTTGGCACGCAACGCAGCGGGCGCGACTTGAGAGGGGTGCGCGCGCGTGACGGCGTCAGCCGTCGCCGATCTTCGCGGCAGCCTCCGCGCTGCGGTGGCGCGACATGACGCGCGCCATGAGGATGCCACCCTCGTAGAGGAGGTACATCGGGATCGCCAGCGAGCACTGCGAGATGGCGTCCGGCGGCGTGAGGAGCGCGGCGAGTATGAAAATGCCGATCAGCACGTAACCGCGGTTTCGCTTGAGCTTCTCGATCGGCACGATGCCCATCAGCACCAGCAGCACCACGGCCACCGGCATTTCGAAGGCGAGCCCGAAGCAGAAGAACATGGTGAGCACGAAATCGAGGTAGTTGTTGATGTCGGTCATCATCGCCACGCCTTTCGGTGTGGTGCGGGCGAAGAACTCGAACATCACCGGGAAGATGAAGTAGTAGGCGAAGCAGATGCCGACGTAGAACAGCAGGATCGAGGAGACGAGCAGCGGCACTGCGAAGCGCCGCTCGTGGCGATACAGGCCCGGCGCGACGAACGCCCACAGCTGATAGATGACGTACGGCATGGCCAGCATGAGCGCGGCGAAGAACGACAGCTTGAAGGGCGTTGTGAAGGGTGACATCACCCCCGTAGCGATGAGGTTGCTGCCCTGCGGAAGCTTTGCGAGCAGCGGCTGCGACAGGAAGGTGAAGAGGTCGTTCGAGTAGTACACGCACGGCAGGAAGGCGAGTCCCACCGCAACCAACGCACGCAGCAGCCGGTCCCGCAGCTCGAGCAGATGCGAGATCAGGGTGCCTTCGGCGAGCTTCTCAGGTTCCTCGCTCATCGGCGCTCGGCGCAGCGCCTGCCGGGTGAGCCGTGGGATCGGCGCCGGTGGCGGTGGTGGGAGGGGCGTGCGCGAAGCTCGGCGGGGCGAGCCCCGGCTCGGCAGCCGGGATCGCCTTCACGGCAGCGGGTGGTGCCGGCGCGGTTTCAGGTGCGGGCGGTGGCGGTGGCGCGGGACGCTGCGCCTTGCGCGCCTGCTCGAGCTGCACCTCCTCCTCGAGCTGCTCGCGGAACTGGCGCGCCATGACGCGCGCGCGACCGACCCAGCGGCCCACTTCGGAGACGAGACGCGGAAGCTTCTCCGGACCCAGCACGATGAGTGCCAGGACGAAGATGATGAGGACTTCCGAGAATCGCCCTTCGAACAGATCAGCCGCTCCGTTCGGTCTTGGCGTCGCTCTTCTTCGCAGCCTCGGCGAATTCCGCGTCCGCACCCTCGGCGCGGATCTGCTTCGGCGGAGCGCTCTGCTCCTCCTCGCCCTCGCTCATCGCCTTCTTGAAGCCGCGCACCGCGTGCCCGAGGTCTGAGCCGACCGTGCGCAGCTTCTTGGCGCCGAACACTACGAGCACCACGAGCAGGATGATGACCAGCTCGCGCATTCCTAAGCCCATACTTAGCTCCACTCCACGACTTCCGCCCGCGCGGCGGAAAAGAAGCAAATCATAGGTCAAATGAGCCCGGTGAGCCCGATAAGTTCGCTCGCGGACCGGGACGCACGTCACGCCCGCGGCCGCTCAGCTCTCCAGCCAGAACGTCACCGGTCCGTCATTGATCAGCGACACCTGCATATCCGCACCAAATACACCTGCGGAAACAGGGGCATAGGTCGCCCGAGCACGCTCGACGAGCTCGGCGAAGCGCGTCCTCGCCTCCTCCGGTGCCGCCGCCGTGCTGAATCCGGCACGGGTGCCTTTCTTCGTGTCGGCCGCAAGCGTGAACTGCGGCACGAGCAGGAGTCCCCCGCCGACCTCGCGCAGGGAGCGGTTCATGCGCCCATCCGCGTCGGGGAACACCCGGTAGGAGAGCAGCCGCTCGAGCAGCCGCTCGACGGCGGCGGCGTCATCACCACGCCGCACGGCGATCAGGGCGAGTACGCCGCGGCCGATTGTCGCGATGAGCTCGCCGCCGACGCGCACCTGCGCCTCGCTGACACGCTGGATGAGGGCGATCATGGTCCCGGCAGAAGCGCGACCGCGCCCAAGCGTGCGTCGGTCGATCGGCGGCGAATATACCAACAGGACGCGCCGAATACCCTCGCCCGGGGCGACCGGAGCGTGCCCCGAGCGCTCGCGCAGCACTCTTAAGGCTGCCATAAGGCGGCCTTCCTATCGTAGCGGGCAGTTCCCAGCGTTCATCTTGACGGAGCTAAAAACCCATGAACCTGCCGAGTCTCATCAGGAAGCCGGTGTTTGCGGCCATCGTCGGCGCCAGCGCCATCGCCGCCCCGGTCGGCGCGCTCTACCTGGCGGGCGCGGCGCGCGCGGCCGCGCCTGCGGCGGTGGCAACCGCCCCGACCCCGGTGACGCCGGTGTCCGCAGCCGGCAATCCCGCCGCGATGCTGCCCGACTTCAGCACCATGGTGCAGAAGTACGGCCCGGCGGTCGTCAACATCACCGTGACCGAGAAAGTGTCGGCGAGCTTCAACCAGGGCGACGACAGCGGTGATGACAACGGCGATGACAGCAACAATCCTTTCGGCCCGAACAGCCCGTTCGCGCCCTTCTTCCACGGCATGCCGTTCCAGATGCCACAGCAGCAGCCGAGGCACGGCGAGGGCTCCGGGTTCATCATCCGTCCCGACGGCTACATCATGACCAACGCGCACGTCGTGAACGGCGCGAGCGATGTGACGGTGCGCATGACCGACCGGCGCGAATACACCGCCAAGGTGATCGGCGTCGATACCAAGTCGGACATCGCCATCATCAAGATCAACGCCCACGACCTGCCCACGGTGAAGATCGGCGACTCGCGGGCACTCAAGGTCGGTGAATGGGTGCTCGCCATCGGTGCGCCGTTCGGCTTCGAGAACAGTGCGACCGCCGGCATCGTCAGCGCCAAGGGCCGCACCCTCGATTCCGGCTACGTGCCCTTCATCCAGACCGACGTGCCGATCAACCCCGGCAACTCCGGTGGACCGCTCTTCAACATGCGCGGCGAGGTCGTTGGCATCAACTCGCAGATCTACAGCCGCAGCGGTGGCTACATGGGCGTGTCGTTCTCGATTCCGATCGACGTCGCCATGCAGGTCGGGCAGCAGCTCGAGACCACCGGGCACGTCACCCGCGGCAAGCTCGGCGTCGTGATCCAGAACGTCACCCAGGGGCTGGCCGATTCCTTCGGCCTGCCGCAGCCCGAAGGGGCCCTGGTGTCGAGCGTAGAGAAGGGCGGACCCGCCGAGCACGCCGGCATCGAGCCCGGGGACGTGATCCTCAAGCTCAACGGCCAGCCGCTCAAGGATTCGACCGAGCTGCCGGTAGAGATCGCGAGCATCGCCCCCGGCACCAGCGTCGACCTCGAGGTGTGGCGCAACCATGCGACGCGCGAAATCAGCGTGAAGCTCGGGGCACTGGAGGACAGGCGTACCGCCGCCAGGGAGAGCTCTCACCCGGAGGGCGGCAAGCTCGGGCTGTCGGTCCGGCCGCTCACTCCCGAGGAGCAGCGTCAGGGCAACACCAAGGGCGGACTGTTCGTCGAGCGCTCGAGCGGGCCCGCCGCCGAGGCCGGGATTCAACCCGGTGACGTGGTGCTCGCCGCCAACGGCGCGCCGGTCACGAATGCCGACGACCTGCGCGGCGCGGTGGAGAAATCCAAGGGCCACATTGCGCTCTTGATCCAGCGCGGTGAGACGCGGCTATTCGTGCCGGTGCGGGTCGGGTAGCGTTTTAAGCGTCTGAGCCGGGCGGCGCGGCCGCGCGCCGCCCCCTCGCCTGCTACGCGGCCGAACCGTTCGTCACGAGCGTTGCCATCAGCTCGTTCACCGGCAGCGCATCGAGCTGCCTCGCTGTCGCGAAGAGTGCCTTGATGCGCTGCGCCTGCTTGGCGGGAAAGTGCGCCTCCACCGATGTCTCGAACTTCCTCACCAGCACGGGCATGCCTTGCGCGCGGCGTTTGCGGTGGCCGAGCGGAAAATCGACCTGCACACGCTCACTCGCTTCGCCGTTGCGGAAAAAGACCTGCACGGCGTTGCCGATGTAGCGCTTGCCGGGGTCGTAGTAGTCGCGCGTGAAGGTGGGGTTCTCGCACACCTGCATCTTGTCGCGCAAGGCGTCGATGCGTGGGTCGGCGGCGAGCGCATCCTCGTAGTCTGCGGCGGTGAGCCGCCCGAAGAGCAGCGGGATCGCCACCATGTACTGGATGCAGTGATCGCGGTCGGCCGGGTTGGCGAGCGGTCCCACCTTGTCGATGATGCGCACGCCCGGCTCCTGCGTCTCGATGACGATGCGCTCGATGTCCGCGATGCGCTCGCGGACCTTCGGGTGCAGCGTCATCGCCGCCTCGACCGCCGTCTGCGCGTGAAACTCCGCCGGATAGGAGATCTTGAA
>Ga0187778_10000287_pt1 | contig 36701 bp, 32 predicted proteins | sample 1015_Q2_SP5_20_M_FD_132418 | JGI IMG/M metagenome (GOLD analysis project Ga0187778, IMG submission 132418) | Tropical peat soil microbial communities from peatlands in Department of Meta, Colombia - 1015_Q2_SP5_20_MG | ecosystem: Environmental > Terrestrial > Soil > Wetlands > Peat | place... | reverse complement strand
GCCAGCGTGGCGAAGGCGAGCATGCCCAGGGCCCGACCCGTTGGCCTCGTTGGCCTCGTTAGCTTCGTTGGCCTCGTTGGCCTCGTTGGCTTCAGCACCAACGCACGCAACATAGAACTCAATGTCGACAGCACCGCCGGCCGTCACAAGGACAAAGCGCACAATTCGCGCCGGTGGGCTCAAGGGGCGGGCCGGCCCGGCCGAGCCCGATGTCAGCGCGCCGGGTGGCCGCCGGTCACAGCGCCAGGACCCACTCACGCACGATCTGCGCCACCGCCGCGTCCCTTGCGCGCAGTCCGTGGTCGCCGCCCTCGACCCAGGCGTGGGTGACCGGTCCCCGGATGGCCGTGGTGGCCCGCTCCAGCTCGGCCGGCGTGCCGAAGGCGTCACGGGTCCCCGATACGAAGAGGCAGGGGACGCCGATGGCCGGGAAGTGCTCCGTGCGCAGCGCATCGGGCTTGCCCGGCGGGTGCAGGGGGTAGCTCACGAGCACCAGGGCCGCCGCCTCCAGCCCCTCGGCCACCGCCATCGAGCACATCCGGCCTCCCATCGACCGGCCACCGAGGGCGACGGTCGACTGGGGCCGCCCCAGGGCAACAGCCAGCGCCCGTGCCGCGTCGACGACGGCGGCGATCAGCACCGGTGGCCGGTCCGGGGCGCGGCGCCCGGCGAGGCGGTAGGGGAAGTCGATGCGCTCCACGGCGACACCTTCGGCCCCGAGCGCCTCGTCGATGGCCACCAGGGCGGGCTGGTCCCGGCCTGCGCTGGCGCCGGGCGTGAGGACGAGGCCTGCGACCCGGTGTCGGCCGGCGCGGCCCCGGGCGGTCCCACGGCCCGGCGCCGCGCTCGGCGTCGGGGGCGAGGGGCGGGGACCAGGCATGGCGGCATCGTAGGTTGCGACGCGACCGGTCCGGTGGCCGCCGCTAGCGTGACGCCGATGTTGCACGTGCCGTCGCCCCCACGCGCACCCGGGCACCGCCGGTGACGATGTCGTTCGAGCTCCACGACGCGGGCGCGCTGGTCACCGGCGGGGCCAGCGGCATCGGGGCCGCCACCGTCGACATCCTGCGGCGCGCCGGCGCGCGCGTCGCGGTGCTCGACCTCCAGGAGGTGGCTGCCCCCGTGGAGCTGGCGGTGCGCTGCGACGTCACCGACGAGCGCCAGGTGGTCGAGTCCGTGGCCGAGGCCCGTGGCGCGCTCGGCGGCATCGACCTGGCGTTCCTGAGCGCCGGGGTCGGGGGTTTCGGCCCGCTGGTGGACATGACCCTGGCCGAGTGGGACCGCGTCATCGCCGTGAACCTGCGCGGTGCCTTCACGAGCCTGCGCGAGATCGCCCGGGCCATGGTGACCGGGGGACGTGGGGGATCGATCGTGCTGGTGGGGTCGATCTCCGGGTTCCTCACCGAGCGGATGATGGGGCACTACAGCGTGTCCAAGGCGGGCGTCGCCCAGCTGGGACGGGTGGCGGCGCGCGAGCTCGGCCCGTTCGGGGTCCGGGTGAACACCATCGCGCCCGGGGCAACGGAGACTCCTCTGTTCGCGCCGACACAGGCGCTGCCCGGCTACCAGGAGCGGGCCGCGGCGAGGGCCGCGCTCGGCGGGCTCGGCTCCGCGTACGCGGTCGCCGAGGCCGCCGTCGCCCTGGCCTGCACGCCGTGGGTGACGGGACAGGTGCTGGCGGCCGACGGCGGCGTCTCCTTGTGGAGCCCCATCGACCCGGCCGAGGGGCTTGGCGCTCCATGACCCCGCCGCCGGCGTCGCGCCATGGGCACGGCGACGAGACGGTCGTGTACACGGACGGCTCCTGCCTGGGCAACCCCGGTCCGGGGGGGTGGGCCTGGGCCGTGCCGGGCGGCCGCTACGCCAGCGGGGCGGAGCCCGCCACCACCAACCAGCGCATGGAGGTCACCGCGGTGCTGCGCGCGCTGGAGGCGGTCCAGGGACCGCTGCACGTCCTGAGCGACTCCGCCTACGTGGTCAATTGCTTCCGTGACCGGTGGTGGGAGGGCTGGCGCCGGCGCGCCTGGCGCAATGCCGCGGGAAAGCCGGTCGCCAATCGCGATCTGTGGGAGCCGCTGCTCGAGCTCGCCCTCGATCCCGGCCGGCCGGTGCGCTTCGGGAAGGTCAAAGGCCATTCCGGCGACGCCATGAACGACTGGGTCGACCAGCTCGCTGTGGACGCCGCCGCCACCGGGCGTGGCACCGGCGGGGACCACGCCGCACCGTCCTGATCGGGCGCCGGTGGCCCTCGGGCGAGCGCTTTTGGCGCTCGTCCGAGAGCCACCCGTAGCATGCGGCGCATGGAACTCAACGGCACCTCGGCGATCATCACGGGCGGCGCTTCGGGTCTCGGTGCGGGCACGGCGCAGAAGCTCACGGCACTCGGCGTGCGCTGCACCCTCTTCGACCGCAACGAGGAAGGGGCGAAGGCGCTCGCCGGCGAGCTCGGTGCCAACCACGTGGCCGGTGACGTCACCGACCCCGACGACTGCCAGCGCGCGGTGGACCAGGCCGCCGAGGGCGGCAACCTCCGTGTCGCGGTGAACTGCGCGGGGACGGGATGGGTCGGACGCGTGATCAACCGGGACAACTCGCCACACGACGCGGGCGCCTTCAAGTTCATCCAGGAGCTCAACGTCGTGGGCACGTTCAACGTGATGACGCGCGCCGCGAGCGCCATGGCCGGGACAGAGCCCCTGGCCGACGGCGAGCGGGGCGTGATCGTGAACACCGCGTCGGTGGCCGCCTTCGACGGGCAGATCGGCCAACTGGCCTACTCGGCCTCCAAGGGCGCGGTGGTGGGCATGACCCTGCCCGCGGCTCGTGACCTGGCTGCGGTGGGCATCCGCGTGGTGACCATCGCCCCGGGCCTCTTCGACACGCCGCTGCTCGGCATGCTGCCCGAGGAGCAGCGCAACGCCCTGGGGCAGTCCGTGCTCTTCCCCAAGCGGCTCGGCCAACCCGCCCAGTACGGGGAGCTCGTGGCCCACATCGCGCAGAACAGCTACCTCAACGGCGAGGTGATCCGGCTGGACGGCGGCATCCGCATGCCCCCGAAGTGACGGGCCTGCACCGTCGCTGAACGCGGGCGCGGGCCGTGGTCCACTGGAGCGAGGACGACGCCCGGGCGTACCTGCCACGCCTCCGCATCCTGCTCGCCTCGCTCCAGCGCGCCGGCGCGGCCGGCGTGCGGTCGCGGGCCAACGGCCACGCCACGGTGGCGGGGTCGCGCCGCCCCGGGTCGGACGGCGGCGCCGCGCCCGACGTGGCCGAGCTGGTGCCGGCCGAGGAGGCCGCCGCCGAGCTGGAGGCGAAGGGCATCGTGCTGCGCGACCTGGCACAGGGCATCGTCGACTTCCCGTGTCGGCACCCCTCCGGGCGTGAGGTGCACCTCTGCTGGCGTCAGGGGGAGGAGGACCTCGGGTGGTGGCACCTGCCCGACGCCGGGTTCGCGGGGCGCCGGCCCTTGCCGCTCCCTACCGACCTGCCGGAGCCGCCCTCACCGGGGGCGTGAGCGATGCGGCCGTTAGGCTGGGACCGCACGCGACACCGGGAGCGGCACGCGACACCGGAGAGGTGATGGACACGGCCCAGGCAACCGAATTCGACGTCGTCGTCGTCGGCGGCGGTCCGGGCGGGTACGCCGCCGCCCTGTACGGCGCGGCGGCCGGGCTGTCCGTGGCGGTCGTCGAGCGCGACCGCGTGGGCGGGACATGCCTGCACCGCGGGTGCATCCCCGCCAAGGAGTTCCTCGAGACCGCCGCCGTCGCCCGCACCGTGGCGGGGGCCAAGGAGTTCGGCGTGCAGGCGGGCCAGCCCATCGTCGACTTCTCGGTCAGCCAGGGCCGCAAGCAGAAGGTCGTCGACCAGCTCCACAAGGGCCTGGCCGGCCTCATGAAGGGCCGGGGGATCGTCACCGTGGAGGGGGTGGGGACCCTCGGGCCCGGGCACCGAGTCGCGGTCGAGGCCGCCGACGGGAGCCGCACCGAGCTGGTGGGCCGTCACGTCGTCCTGGCCGCGGGGTCGCTGCCGCGGACCATCCCCGGCTTCGACGTCGACGGCCGGTACGTGCTCACCTCGGACGAGGTCCTGGTCCTCGACGCCCTGCCGGCGTCGGTGGCCGTCATCGGCGGCGGGGCGATCGGGTGCGAGTTCGCGTCGATGTTCTCCGACCTGGGCACCCAGGTGACGGTGCTCGAGGCCCTGCCCACGCTGCTGCCGGGGTGCGACCAGGACGTCGTCGGCGTCGTGGCCCGGTCGTTTCGCAAGCGGGGCATGGCGGTGCACACCGGCGTCGTCGTCCACGGGCACACCCCGGGCGACGCCGGGACGACCGTGACCTTCGGCGAGGGGGAGTCCGTCGCCGTCGACGCCGTGGTGGTCTCGGTGGGACGGCGGCCGCGTGGCGAGGGCCTGCTGGCTGAGGGGACCGGCGTCCGGGTCGACGAGCGCGGCTTCGTCGTGGTGGACGAGTACATGCGCGCCGGCGAGGGCATCTGGGCCGTCGGCGACCTCGTGGACACGCCGCAGCTCGCCCACGTGGGTTTCGCCGAGGCCATCGTGGCCATCAAGACGATCCTGGGGGAGCCCGCCGTCCCGGTCGACTACGGACGGGTGCCGTGGGCCGTCTACTGCCACCCCGAAGTGGCCTTCGCAGGGCTGACCGAGGCCGCCGCGCGTGCCCAGGGCTTCGACGTGGTCGCCCAGAAGGACCCCTATGGCGGCAACTCGCGCGCCAAGATCATCGGTGAGACGGAGGGACTCGTGAAGGTCGTCGCCGAGCGCGGGCCCGACGGGCGCGCCGGGCGCATCCTCGGGGTCCACATGGTGGGGCCGTGGGTCACCGAGCAGCTCGGCCAGGGGTATCTGGCCGTCAACTGGGAGGCGACCGTCGACGAGGTCGCACACTTCGTCCAGCCGCACCCCACCCTGTCGGAGGGGTTCGGCGAGACGGTGATGGCCCTCACGGGCAGGGGGTTGCACGTTGGCTGACGTCGTGATGCCGCAGCTCGGCGAGACGGTGACCGAGGGCACCGTCACGAAATGGCTCAAGGCGGTGGGCGAACCGGTCGAGCGCGACGAGCCCCTGTTCGAGGTCTCCACCGACAAGGTCGACTCCGAGGTGCCCTCGCCGGCGGCGGGGGTCCTGGCACAGATCCTCGTGCCCGAGGGCGAGACCGCCGACGTCGGCACCGTCCTCGCCGTGGTGTCGGACGACGGCGCCGCCCTGGCCGCCACAGCACCGGCGCAGCCCGCGGCGACGCCGGCCCCGGCTCCTGCCCCCGGGGCCGCGCAGGCCGCGGCACCGGCTGGGGCGGCGGCCGCCCCCGCAGCGCTGCCGGTCTCCGAGGTGCCGAGCCCGCCCGCGACCGCGGCTGTGCCCGCGCCGACGGCTGTGCCCGCGCCGACGGCCGCGCCCGCGCCTGGCACGGGACCTGCGCCGATCCCGCCGCAGGGCGGCGAGCCGTCGCGCCGGATCCTCTCGCCGGTCGTGCGCAAGCTCCTCGACGAGAACGGCATCAGCGCCGGCGAGGTCGTCGGCACTGGCATCGGCGGGCGGATCACCCGTGCGGACGTGCTCGGGGTCATCGACGCCCGGCGGGCGGGCGGCGCGCCCGCGCCGGCGGCCCGCGCCGGCGCGGAGGCACCCGCGGCACCCGCGGCGGTCCCGCGCACGGCCCCGGCCGGCGCCGACGAGGTCATCCCCTTCACCAACATCCGCCGGCGCACGGCCGAGCACATGGTCCGCTCCAAGGCGACCTCCGCGCACACGTTGGTGGTCAAGGAGACCGACTACGAGCGCGTCGAGCAGGTCCGGCGCGAGCACGGCGCCCGCTTCAAGGCCGAGGAGGGGTTCTCGCTCACCTACCTTCCCTTCGTGGCCCGGGCCACGGCCGAGGCCCTGCGCGAATGGCCGCACCTCAATTCGTCGGTGGGCGACGACGCCCTCGTCGTGCACCACGAGATCAACCTCGGCGTGGCCGTCGACCTCGACCACCACGGCCTGATCGTGCCGGTGGTCCGTCGTGCCGAGGAGCTCACCCTGCGCGGCCTCGCCCGTCGCATCCGCGACCTGGCCGACCGTGCCCGCACCAAGAAGCTGGGAGCGGACGACATCGCCGGCGGCACCTTCTCGATCACCAACGCGGGACCCTTCGGCACGTTCCTCACCGCGCCGATCATCAACCAGCCCCAGGTGGCGATCCTCTCCACCGACGGCGTCACGCGCCGCCCGGTGGTGGTCACCGCCGACGACGGCAGCGAGGCGATCGCCGTGCACTCCGTCGGCCTCCTGTGCCTGTCATGGGACCACCGGGCCGTCGACGGCGCCTATGCGGCGGCCTTCCTCGCCCGGGTGGCGGAGATCCTGGCGGTCCACGACTGGGCCGCCGAGCTCTGAGTCGCCGGGCACACGTGCTGCGCGTCCGCTGGCTCGGGCTGGTCCCCTACGAGGAGGTCCACGCCCTCCAGCGCGCGCTGCACGGGCGGGGGACCGACGACCACCTGCTGCTGCTCGAGCACCCCCACGTCATCACCTTGGGCGCGCATGGGGACCGCTCCCACGTCCTCGTGGACCCGGCCCCACTGGGAGCGCACGTCGTGCGGACCGACCGCGGCGGCGACGTCACCTACCACGGCCCCGGCCAGCTCGTGGCGTACCCGATCGTGTCCGTGCCCATGGGCCCCGGCGCGGTGCCCGGACACGTCGGCGCGGTCGAGCAGGTCGTCGTCGACACGCTCGCCGACCTCGGCCTCGAGACGGGCCGCCTCCCGGGGTTCCCCGGTGTCTGGGTCGATCCGGCCGGCGACGCACCGCGCAAGATCTGCGCCGTCGGGGTGCGGGTGAGCAGGGGCCGGTCCATGCACGGGCTGGCCCTCAACGTCGACCCGGATCTGCGCTGGTTCGAGCGGATCGTCCCCTGCGGCATCGAGGGCAAGGGCGTGACCTCCCTGGCGGCCGAGGGCGTCGCCGCCTCGATGCACGACGTCGCCGACGTGCTGGCCTCGCACGCGGCGCGTCGGTGGGGTGCGGGCGAGGTGGATCGCCAGGACGTCGCGTGGCTGGCGCGCCACGGCGCCGAGGTGCCCCGACCGGTGCACGACCACGCGCCCGTCGCCGTCGGCGGACCGCCGCCCGGCGTCCGCGCGCCGGAGGCCGATGGCCCCGGCGGACGGGTGCGCCTGCGCCTGCGCCAGGCCGGTACCGACCCGGACGCCGGGCTGGTGCTCGGCGCGCGCAAGCCGGCGCACCTCCGGGTGCGGGCCCACATGGGCGCGGAGTACCTGGCCCTGCGCCGCACCATGCGCGAGCTCGACCTCGTCACGGTGTGCGAGGAGGCGGGCTGCCCGAACATCTACGAGTGCTGGGCGGACGGCACCGCCACGTTCATGATCAACGGGGAGCGCTGCACGCGCGCCTGTGGGTTCTGCCAGGTCGACACCATGCACCCCCTGCCGGTCGACCCACGGGAGGCCGGGCACGTGGCCGAGGCGGTGGCACGGATGCGGCTGTCGCATGCCGTGGTGACCGCCGTCGCCCGCGACGACCTCGCCGACGGTGGTGCGGCGGGGTTCGCGGCCACCATCGAGGCGATCCGGCGCCGGACGCCGGGGGTGGCGGTCGAGGTGCTCGTCCCCGACTGCAAGGGCGACCCCGACGCGCTGGGCCTGATCTTCGACGCGCGGCCCGACGTGCTCAACCACAACCTCGAGACGGTGGCGCGCCTGCAACGCGCCGTGCGACCCTCCGCGGGCTACGCGCGGAGCCTGAGCGTGCTCGCCCGGGCCAAGGAGGCCGGGCTCGTGACCAAGTCCGGGCTCATCCTCGGCATGGGCGAGATCGTCGACGAGGTGATCGGGGCGCTGGCCGACCTGCGCTCCGTGGGTGTCGACGTCGTCACGGTCGGGCAGTACCTCCGGCCCAGCGCGGCGCACCTGCCGGTGGCCCGCTGGGTGGCGCCCGAGGAGTTCGACCGCCTGCGCGCCCTGGGCACGGCCATGGGCTTCGCCCACGTCCAGGCCACCCCCCTCACCCGCTCGAGCTACCACGCCAAGGCGAGCGCCCGAGCTGCCGGGTCCCCGCTCGCCGGCGCGTCCTCGCATGCCGGGGTGCCGGTCCCGACCCCCGCGGTGCCGGCGTGACGGTCCGGGAGGCGGCGCCATGAGCACGCCCGGGCGCGTCCGGCGGGTCGCCCGGGTGCGCCAGCGCATGGCCGAGGTCGGTGTCGACGCCCTGCTCCTGTCGCTCGGTGCCGACCTCCCCTGGCTCACCGGCTACCGGGCCATGCCCCTCGAACGCCTGACCGTGTTGGTGCTCCCACGCGAGGGCGACGCCGTCCTGCTCGTGCCCGAGCTCGAGGCGCCGCGGGTGCCCGACAGCGACGGGGTGTTCACGCTGCGGCCCTGGTCCGAGCGGGAGGACCCCTTCGGGCTCGCCGCCGAGCTGGTGCGTGCCGGCGCGGGCGCCCACGGGGTGCTGGCCGTGTCCGACCGCGCCTGGGCCGGCGCCCTCCTGGCGCTGCAGGACCGCCTGCCCGAGGCGCGCTGGCGCCCCGGGAGCAGCGTCACCGCCCCGCTGCGGGCGGTGAAGGACCCGGACGAGGTGGCCGTGCTGCGGGCCGCCGCGCAGGCCGCGGACCGGGTCGCGGCCGCGCTGCAGCACGGGGACGTCCCCCTCGTGGGTCGCAGCGAGCGGGAGGTCTCCGCCGAGATCGGGGCGCGGCTCGTCGCCGAGGGCCACGAGCGCGTCAACTTCGCCATCGTGGGCAGCGGCCCCAACGGCGCGAGCCCGCACCACGAGGCGGGGGAGCGCCGGATCGTCGTCGGGGACGTGGTCGTGTGCGACTTCGGGGGCGAGCTGCGCGTGGGGGAGGGCCTCGCCTACTGCTCGGACATCACCCGCACGGTCGTCACCGCGCCACCCGACCCCGAGGTGCGCGACTGCTACGCGGTGCTGTACGCCGCCCAGCGGGCGGGCGTGGCCGCGGCACGGGCCAGCGTGCCCGCCGAGGACGTCGACGCCGCGGCGCGCACTGTGATCGAGGAGGCGGGCCTCGGGGACCGCTTCATCCATCGCACCGGGCACGGGATCGGCATCGAGGAGCACGAGGATCCCTACCTCGTGGCGGGGAACCGCACGCCGCTCGAGGTCGGCCACGCCTTTTCGGTCGAGCCCGGCATCTACGTGCCGGGGCGCTTCGGCATGCGCCTCGAGGACATCGTCGTGGTGGGAGACGACGGTCCCGAGGCGCTCAACACCGTCGACCACTCGCTCGTGGTCGTCGAGGCGTAGGGGGACCGGTGGACCTGGGACTGGCCGGCCGGGTGGCGGTCGTGTGCGCCTCGTCGCGCGGCCTCGGGCGGGCCAGCGCCGACGCCCTGGCCGCGGAGGGGGCCCGCCTCGTCATCGGGGCGCGCGGCGAGGCGTCGCTGCGGGAAGCCGAGGAGCAGCTGCGGGCCGGGGGCACCGAGGTCGTCGGCGTGCTCGGGGACATGGCCGAGCCGGGGGTCCCCGAGTCGCTGGTGGCGGCGGCCCTGACGCACTACGGGCGCCTCGACGTGGTGGTGGCCAACGCCGGCGGCCCGCCGCCGGGCGGTGCCCTCGACCTGTCGGACGCCGCCATCGGGGCGGCGCTGGAGGCGAACTTCCTGTCGTCGGTGCGCCTGGTGCGCGCCGCCCTGCCGCACCTGCGCCAGGGCGGGTGGGGACGGATCTGCTGCATCACCTCCTACACGATCATCCAGGCCGCACCCGTGCTCGCCCTGTCGAACTCGGCGCGCAGCGCGCTGTGGGCGTGGGCGAAGACGGCCGCGCACGACCTGGCCGCCGAGGGTGCCGGGATCACCGTCAACCTGGTGTGCCCGGGTCCCCATGCCACGGAGCGGATGCGGTCGCTCGGCGCGGGCGACGACGCCGTGATGGGCGACCCCGCCGACCTCGGCCGCGTGGTCGCCTTCTTGTGCTCCGAGCCGGCCGGATACGTGAACGGGGCGGCCCTGCTCGTCGACGGCGGCGCCACGCTGGCCCTGTAGCGCGTCGCCCTGCTCGGCACGCCCCCGAGCGCCCGGCACTAGGCGACGAAGTACTTGGCCCGCGGGTGGTGGCAGACGAGCGCCACCGTCGTCTGCTCCGGGTGGAGCTGGAAGCCCTCGCTGACCGTGACGCCGATGGCGTCGCCCTCGACGAGGGCCACCGCCTTGGCGTTGTCCTCCAGGTCCGGGCACGCCGGATAGCCCCAGGAATAGCGCCCGCCGCGGTACTGCTGGCGGAAGAGGCCGAGCAGGGTCGGGCCGTCCTCCTGGGCGAAGCCCCACTCCTCGCGGATGCGCCGGTGCCAGTACTCCGCCAACCCCTCGGCCATCTCCACGCCCAGGCCGTGGAGGTGCAGGTACTCGGAGTAGCTGTCCTCGGCGAACAAGCGCGCCGTCTCCTCCGAGACGGCGCTGCCCATGGTGGCGAGCATGAACGCGGCGTAGTCGACCTCACCCGAGTCCAGCGGCCGGAAGAAGTCGGCGATGCAGAGCCAAGGCTCCTTGCGCTGGCGCGGGAAGGTGAACCGGGTGAGCTCCCGGCTGCGGCCGGCGTCGGCCCAGATCACGAGGTCGTCGCCCTCCGCGTTGGCCGCGAAGTAGCCGTAGGCGACCTGGGGGATGAGCAGGTCCTTGGCCTTGGCCTTGTCGAGCTCGGCGCGCAGCACCGCGCTCACGCGCTCTTTGAACTCGTCGTCGTTCTCGCCGGCCTCGGGCCGGTACCCCCACTGGTTGCGGAAGAGCGCCGTCTTGTTCAGGTACGCGGCGATGTCGTCGAGGGGGATGCCCTTGGCCACCCGGGGCCCGAGGAACGGGGGCACGAACACCGGGTTGTCCGTGACGACCTCGGGCGAGCGCGCCGGGATCTCGCCCGCCTCTTCGCCCTTGGCCGCCTGTGACGCGCGCGGCGGGAGGTTGCGCCCGCCCAGCGCCCGGCCGAAGTCCGGGTCGTCCTCGCCGGTCTTGCGCAGCTCCATCAGCCGGTCCATCGTCCGCAGGCCCTCGAAGGCGTCCTTGCCGTAGAAGAGCCGCCCCTCGTACACCTGGCGCAGGTCGCGCTCGACGTAGGTGCGTGTCAGGGCGGCCCCGCCGAGCAGCACGGGGATGTGCGAGAGGCTCCGGGCGTTCATCTCCTCGAGGTTCTCCCGCATGATGAGCGTCGACTTCACGAGCAGGCCGCTCATGCCGATGGCGTCCGCGGCGCGCTCCTCGGCGGCCTGGAGCATCTCGGCGATCCCGATCTTGATCCCGAGGTTGACCACCTCGTAGCCGTTGTTGGTCAGGATGATGTCCACGAGGTTCTTGCCGATGTCGTGGACGTCGCCCTTGACGGTGGCCAGCACGATGGTGCCCTTGCCGCCCTGGTCCGACTTCTCCATGTGCGGCTCGAGGTAGGACACCGCCGCCTTCATCGTCTCGGCCGACTGCAGCACGAACGGGAGCTGCATCTCGCCCGACGCGAAGAGGTCGCCGACCGTCTTCATCCCCACCAGCAGGATGTCGTTGACGATGCCCAGCGCGTCGTGCCCCGACCCGAGGGCCTCCTCGAGGTCGTCCTCCAGCCCGGGGCGCTCCCCGTCGACGATGCGCTGCTCGAGCCGGCGCTCCACCGACCACCCGGAGCGGTCCTCGCTGGCCAGCGCGCCGGCGCTCACCCCCTCGAACATGGCGAGCAGCTCGGTCAGCGGGTCGTAGCCGTCGCGCCGGCGGTCGTAGATCAGGTCCAGGCACACCTCGCGCGCCCGCTCGTCGATCTTCGACAACGGCAGGATCCGCGCCGCGTGGACGATCGCCGCGTCCAGGCCGGCCTCCACGCACTCGTGGAGGAACATCGAGTTGAGCACGTGGCGGGCGGCGGGGGTGAGTCCGAACGACACGTTCGAGAGGCCCACGATGGTGTGCACGCCCGGAAGCTCGGTCTTGATGCGCCGGATCCCCTCCAGGGTCTCGATCCCGTCGCGCCGGCTCTCCTCCATGCCGGTCGACAGCGGCAGCACCAGGGGGTCGAAGACCAGGTCCGAGGGCTCGAGGCCGTAGCGGTCGACGGCGATGTCGTGGATGGCGCGCGCCGCGCGCAGCTTCCATTCGGCGGTCCGCGCCTGGCCCTCGGTGTCGATGCACGTGCACACCACGGCGGCGCCGTGCTCACGTGCCAGCGACAGGAAGGCGTCGAGGCGCCCACCGCGCTCGTCACCCTCCTCGAGATTGACGGAGTTGAGGATGGAGCGCCCGCCGAGCCATTCGAGGGCGCGGGCGACGACCGGCGCCTCGGTGGAGTCGACCATGATCGGCACGCTCGACTGCGTGGCGAAGCGGCGTGCCACCTGGTCCATGTCGGCCACGCCGTCCGCGCCCGTGTAGTCGACGCACACGTCGAGGACGTGCGCCCCCTCCTTGACCTGCTCGCGGGCCATGGCGACGGTGGTGTCCCAGTCGCCCGCCAGCATCGCCTCGCGGAACTTCTTGGAGCCGTTGGCGTTCGTCCGCTCGCCGACGACGAGGAACGACGTGTCCTGGTGCAGGGTGACGGCGCTGTAGATGGACGCCGCCGAGGGCTCGAACTCGGGCACCCGGGGGGCGGGGTGCAGCGCGTGACAGCGTTGCGCCACGGCCCGCAGGTGGGCGGGGGTGGTGCCGCAGCACCCCCCCACGACCTGGACGCCGAATTCGGTCACGAACCGCTCGAGATGGTCTGCGAGCTGTTCGGGCGTCAGGTCGTAGTGCATCTTGCCGTCGACGACCGAGGGCAACCCGGCGTTGGGCTGGATGGCGATAGGCATGCGGGCGTGCTGGGACAGGTAGCGCACCGCCTCGCCCATCTCGACCGGCCCGGTCGCGCAATTGAGCCCGACGACGTCGGGGCGCATGGGGTCGAGGGCGCTCAGGGCGGCGGCGATCTCGGTGCCGGGGAGCATGCGGCCGGTCAGCTCGATCGTCACCTGCACCTGCAGAACCACGCGACGGCCCACTGCCACCGACGCCCGCTTGCAGGCGTTCAGGGCGGCCTTGGCCTGCAGCAGGTCGTAGACCGTCTCGACGAGGAGGATGTCGACGCCCCCCTCGAGCAGTGCCTCGGCCTGCTCCTGGTACGCGTCGCGCAGGTCCGCGTAGGGGATCTGGCCCAGGGTCGGGAAGCGGGTGCCGGGGCCGATGCTCCCGGCGACCCACCGCGGACGCTCCGGCGTGGCGAAGTCGTCGGCCGCCTCCCGCGCCAGGCGCGCCGCGGCCACGTTGAGCTCGTGCACCCGGTCGGCCAGCCCGTACTCGGCGAGGACGACGGAGAAGCCGCCGAACGTGTCGGTCTCGACGACGTCGGACCCGGCCTCGAGGAACGAGCGATGGACGGCGCGCACCGCGTCGGGCTTCGACACCACCAGGACCTCGTTGCAGCCCTCCAGCGCCGCCCCGCCGAAGTCCTCCGCGCCGAGCTCCTGGAGCTGGAGGCTCGTGCCCATGGCGCCGTCGAAGACGACCACCCGTCGGGCCAGCGCGTCGAGGTACGCGCGCGAGCGCTCGTCGGGCGCCATGGCGTCGAAGGCCAGGACGGGGGAGTGCTCGCCGACCATCGTCCCAGGCTACTGCGCGCACTCGCGCGCTCCGGACGGGCGAAGGACGGGACGCCGAGGCCCGGACCCGGCGCCGTGGGGCGCCGGTAGCATGCGCCGTCGTGGTGCGGATCTACACGCGCAAGGGAGACGACGGCACGACCGGGCTGCTCTTCGGCGGGCGTGTCCGGAAGGACGATCCGGCCATCGAGGCCAACGGGGCCGTCGACGAGGCCCAGGCCGCGCTGGGCCTGGCCCGCGCCGAGGCGGTGAAGGGCTCGGAGCTCGACGACCTCCTGGTCGGGCTCGAACGCGACCTCTGGGTGCTCATGGCGGAGGTCGCCACCGCGCAGGCCAACCGGCCCAAGCTCGTGCCCGGCAAGACGTCGGTGACCGCCGAGATGGTCGACGCGCTGGAGCACCAGATCGACCGGCTCAGCGAGCGGACCACCGTGCCCGCGGAGTTCGTCGTCCCCGGCGAGAACCGGGTGTCGGCGAACCTCGACCTGGCCCGGACGGTCGTGCGCCGGGCCGAGCGGCTGCTCGTGGCCGCCGGTCCCGTTCCCGGCTCGTTCGCCGGGCGGTACCTCAACCGCCTCTCCGACCTGTTGTGGACCATGGCGCGCTGGCAGGAGGGTGAGCACCTCACCGCGCGCGGCCGTGGCGACGCGCCCGCCCCGACCGACGACGAGGAGCCCCGATGACGACGAGCACCCGCCTCACGACCGCGGCCGCCGATGCGCTGGCGCCGGCCGAGCTCGGCCGGGCGGCCCTCGGCCCCATCACCACCATCGGCGTGCCGGTGGTGCGCCGGGGTGAGGACGTGGGGCGAGCAGAGGGTGTCCCCGACGCGGTGATCACCCCGCAGGGACCCGTCTCGCTCCTCTTCGACCCGGCGCTGGCCGCCCGCCGCGGCTTTCGGGCCAAGGCGGGCGAGAGCCTCGTGGCCCTGCCCGGGACGTCGGAGGAAGGCCCGGACGTCGTGTTCCTCGGGTGCGGTGACGAGGCGGACCTCGACGTCGACGCGCTGCGCGACCTCGCCGCCACCCTGGTGCGCAGCGCGGACCGCTCCGGCACCGCGCTGTTCCTCCTGTCCTCGGCGCTGGCGGAGCGGGCGACGGGGGAGCCCGCACCCGGCGCGCATGCCCGGGCGGTCCATGCCGCCGCGGAGGGCGCGGTCCTGGCCGGGTACCGCTACCTCTCCTACAAGTCCGAGGAGGACGACGGGCGGGTCGAGCGGGTGGTGATCGGCGGCGTGGGGCTGGACCCGGCTGCGTCGGCCGAGGGGGCCCGGCGGGGCGCGGTGGTGGCGGACGCGGTGTGCCTGGCGCGCGACCTGGTCAACGAGCCTCCCAGCTCCATGACACCGGGCACCATCGCCCGGATCGCGGGCGAGCAGGTGGCCACCCGCCAGGGGGTGACGCTCGAGATCTGGGACGAGGACCGGATCGCCGCCGAGCGGCTGGGGGGCCTGCTCGGGGTGTCCCGGGGCTCGGCCGAGCCGCCGCGGCTGCTGATCGTCCGCTACGAGCCCGACGGCGCCGAGGACGGGGAGAGCGTCCCCCACGTCGTGCTCGTGGGCAAGGGGATCACCTTCGATTCCGGCGGCCTGTCGCTCAAGACGGCCGACGGCATGGTCACCATGAAGACCGACATGAGCGGCGCCGCAGCGGTGCTCGCGGCCGTGTCCGCCTGCGGCGACCTGGGCGTGCGCGTGCGGGTCACGGCCATCACGCCGGTGACGGAGAACATGCCGGGCGGGCGGGCGATCAAGCCCGGTGACGTGCTGACCATCCGCAACGGCAAGACGATCGAGGTGCTCAACACCGATGCCGAGGGGCGGCTGGTGCTGGCCGACGGGCTCTCGCTGGCGGCGGAGATGGAGCCCGACGCCATCGTCGACCTCGCCACCCTCACCGGTGCGTGCGTCGTGGCCCTCGGCGGGTCGATCGCCGGCGTGTTCGGCAACGACGTGCGTCTCGTCGACGCCATCCGCGACGCGTCGGCGCGGGCCGGTGAGCGGACCTGGCCATTGCCGATGCCCCGCGAGTACCGGAGCCACATCGACTCCGACGTGGCCGACATGAAGAACATGGGCAAGGCGGGCCAAGCGGGCGCGATCGCCGCCGCGCTCCTGCTCGAGCGCTTCACCGACGGGGTGCGCTGGGCGCACCTCGACATCGCCGGCCCGGCCCGCTCGGACGAGGACGCCGGCGTGCTCACCAAGGGCGGGACCGGCTTCGGCGTCCGGACCCTGCTCGAGCTGTTGCGGACCTACGGGGCGGGCGCGGGCGACTGACTGGGCGCCGGGGCTGGCGGCGCCGGCACCGGCGCCAGCCGGCTCGGATGCGAGAGCCGGGCGTCGCGCTCGGCCAGGTCGGCCCAGCGGGCGTCGGCCACCCGGGCGATGGCGGCCAGCCGCAGCCGGTCGTAGCGGCCCAGCGGGCGCACGGGCCGTCCCACGAGCAGGACGAGGTCCCAGGCCGCCAGGTCCACCCAGGCGATGTCCGCCTGCTCGCCCCCCTGTTCGGCGCCGGGCCGGGCGCGCCCGGGGCTGCTCGCGCCGGCCTCCTCCTCGTGGCCGCCGGCGGCGGCCCGGCGCGCGGACTCGACGTAGGCCGCCAGCCAATGGGCCGCCGGGGGGCGTCCCGAGCTGGCCACGATCGTCGCTTCCTGGGAGTCGAGGACGGCCGACCAGGCCCCGTCGAGCTCCCGGCGGGAGCGGGCGGCGATGGCGTTGAGCGCGCCGTGCGGCGTGCGCTCGCGCAGCAGGGCCACCGCCGTCTCGTAGCTGTCGAGGCGGCCGTCGCGATAGCCGTCGGGCAGTGGGTGCAGGGCCTCGACCTTGATGCCGTCGACCTCGGCGATCTCCGACAGCATGAGCGGCACGTGGTCGTCGTCGGCCAGCTCGACCACGAACTCGTCGACGGCCCGCCCCTGCGCCCTGCCCACGATGTCGACGGCGATGACGTCGGCCCGGACGGCGCCGATGCGGCTGGCCACCGCGCCGAGGGCCCCGGGGCGGTCCGGCACCTCGACCCGAAGCAGATAGGTCGCCACTCTCAAAGGGTAGGGCGCAGACGTGAACGGCGTGTTTCCGAGTGGCGACGCGGCGGTTACGGGGGAGGGCCCCGGTGCGGGGCCGCTGGTGCGCCCCCGCCGGCGGTCCGTCACCGCTGCGGGCTGGTGGGCGGCGTTCCAACGCCGGTGGTGCTCCTGGAGCGAGGGCGGCAGCCGCACCAGGTGGCGCCGGGGGAGCGGAGGGACGTGCCGGCGCACGCCGATGGTGGCGGGCCCCCGGCTCAGGGCCAGCTCGAAGGTGACGCATCGGGCCACGGCGCGCTGGAAGGGCGAGTGGCGTCCCGTTCGCCCGCCGAGCCCCAACGCCCGGGCCGCCTCGTCGACGGGAAGGTCGAAGCCCTCGGGCGAGGTGTCGAAGCCGGCGGCGATCCGCCGCAGGAGCCACGTGGACGTGGGGCCGAGGACGGCGAGCCAGAATCGCTCGACGTACCAGGAGCGCGGGTCGTGGCCGAGGGCGTCGATGACCGGGTCGGGCCAGGGCTCGATCCGCAGGACCTCGGTGTCGTCGGAGAGGACCACCATGGCGCCCAGGGTGCACGCCCGCGCTTGCCCGCGACCTCGCTCACCACCTCCCCCGGTGCACCATCGACGACCGTGCCCGGCGCGGCCCCTCCAGCGAGGCCGAGCGCGGGTCGTCCCCGCCGGGCTCGCCGAGGAGCACCGCGCCGACGTAGCGACGGTCGTGGGGGACGCCCAACGCCTCCCGCAACCCCTCCTCGCCCCGGAAGTTGCCGAGGAAGCAGGCCCCGAGGCCGGCGCCCGCCGCGCCGAGCAGGAGCGCCATGGCGCCGAAGGCGGCGTCCACGAACCAGTAGGGGACCGGCCACGCGGCCGCGTCCTCGCCCAGACGCCCACGGGGATCGCCGCCCGGCGCGCCGGCCTTGTCGGGCTCCGCGTAGCGGGCCACGTAGGCGCCGGGGTGGGCGAAGAGGGCGACGACGACCGGTGCCCGCGCCAGTCCGGGCCATCGCCGGGACCGGACGCGCCAGTCCGCCGTCGTGGTGGCCGACCAGAAGGGGGCCGTCTCCTCCTCGCCGACCAGGAGCACCGCGTCCCACCCTCGGGTGTTCCCCGCGCTGGGCGCGGCCAGGGCCCGGGCGACGATCCCCTCGACCACCTGGGCATCCACCGGCCGCCCGGAGAAGCTCCGTACCATGCGCCGGCGCGCCAGGGCCTCGGTCAGCTCCACACCCGGACGCTACCGGCACGCGCCGCCGTCGGGCCGGGAATGTCGACCTGGCTGGTAAGGTTTAAGGAGTCGAAGGGCGGCGCCGGGAGCCGAAGGGCTCGTCGGGGCGCCGCCAGGTCGGAGGTGTCGTTCGTGGCCAGTCCCAGAGACCTGCTCAACGTGGCCCGTGCCGACGTCCGCGAGGTGGAGGCCGACGAGGTCGAGCCGAGGCTCGGTCAAGTCGCCCTGCTCGACGTCCGGGAGCCCGACGAGTACGAGCAGGGTGCGATCCCCGGCGCCCTGCACGTGCCGCGGGGGATGCTCGAGTTCAGCATCGAGGGCCGGCTGCCGGACAAGGGCAGGCCCGTGGTCGTCTACTGCGCCAGTGGCGTGCGCTCGGTCTTCGCGGCCAAGACGCTGGCCGACCTCGGCTACGCGGACGTGGCGTCGCTGAGGGGCGGCTTCAACCGCTGGAAGGACCAGGGTCGCCCCTGGCGCGTCCCCCAGGCACTGACGGCCGAGCAGCGCAACCGCTACCAGCGCCACCTGCTCCTGCCCGAGGTGGCCGACGACGGCCAGCTCAAGCTCCTCGACGCCAAGGTCCTGCTGCTCGGGGCAGGTGGGCTCGGGTCCCCGGCCGCGCTGTACCTGGCCGCCGCGGGGGTGGGCACCATCGGCATCATCGACATGGACGTGGTCGACGCCTCGAACCTCCAGCGGCAGATCCTGCACTCGATGGACCGGGTGGGCGAGCGCAAGGTCGACTCGGCCAAGAAGACGCTCACCGCCTTGAACCCCGACGTGGACGTGGTCACCTACGACGTGCGGTTGGGGGCGGACAACATCCTCGACATCATCGAGGGCTACGACCTGATCGTCGACGGCACCGACAACTTCCCGACCCGCTACCTGGTCAACGACGCCGCGCTGCTCGAGCGGATCCCCGTGGTCCACGGTTCGATCTTCCGCTTCGAGGGCCAGGTCACCGTCTTCGACCCCTACAACGGGCCGTGCTACCGGTGCATGATCCCGGAGCCCCCGCCCGCCGAGCTCGCGCCGTCGTGCGCCGAGGCCGGCGTCCTCGGTGTGCTCCCGGGGATCGTCGGTTCGATCCAGGCGGTGGAGGCCATCAAGATTCTGCTCGGCATCGGCGACCCGCTCGTCGGCCGGCTCCTCGCCTACGACGCCCTCGAGCAGTCGTTCCGGACGTTCAAGGTGCGCCGCGACCCGGCCTGCCCGGCCTGCGGCCCCGATGCGGCGCCCATCGTCGTGGCCGAGTACGACGAGTACTGCCTCCCCCACGCCGTCCGCCCCGCCGGCGAGTAGCGCGGGCGCGCCCGGGACCAGCGCGGCGGAGGCGTGCCCCGAGGGCGAGGAATGGCCGTCGCGGTGCCCGCCTCCCTAACCTGGGCCCGTGGCTGGACGAGCTGACGACGCCGAGCACCGGCGCACCGATTCCGGGATCGAGGTGCGTCCGGTCTACGGGCCCGCCGACCTGAGCGACTGGGACCCCGAGACGCGCCTGGGCGCGCCGGGGGCGGCGCCCTACACCCGGGGGATCTACCCCTCGATGTACCGGGGCCGGCTGTGGACCATGCGCCAGTACGCCGGGTTCGGGACGGCCGAGGCGACCAACGAGCGCTTCAAGTTCCTCCTCGGAGCCGGGCAGACGGGCCTGTCGTGCGCGTTCGACCTGCCCACCCAGATGGGTCTGGACTCCGACCACCCGCGCGCCGAGGGCGAGATCGGCAAGGTCGGCGTGGCCATCGACTCGCTTGCCGACATGCGCCTGCTCCTCGCCGGTTTGCCGCTGGACAAGGTGACGACGTCCATGACGATCAACGCCACCGCGGCGATCCTGCTGCTGCTCTACGAGCTCGTGGCGGAGGAGCAGGGCGTCGACCCCGCCGCCCTGGGCGGGACGATCCAGAACGACATCCTCAAGGAGTACGTGGCCCGCGGGACCTACGTGTACCCGCCACGCCCGTCGATGCGGCTCGTGACCGACACGTTCGCGTACTGCGCCGAGCGGCTCCCGAGCTGGAACACGATCTCGATCTCGGGGTACCACATCCGGGAGGCGGGGTCGACGGCGGTCCAGGAGATCGCCTTCACCCTGGCCAACGGGATCGCCTACGTCGAGGCCGCCCTGGCCGCCGGGCTTGACGTGGACGACTTCGCGCCGCGGCTGTCGTTCTTCTGGAACGCCCACAACAACCTCTTCGAGGAGGTGGCGAAGTTCCGTGCGGCACGGCGCATGTGGGCGACGCTCATGACGGAGCGCTTCGGCGCACGGGACGAGCGCTCCAAGCTGCTCCGTTTCCACACCCAGACCGGCGGCTCCACCCTCACGGCCCAGCAGCCGGAGGTGAACATCGTGCGCGTGTCGGTGCAGGCGCTCGCCGCGGTGCTGGGCGGCACCCAGAGCCTGCACACCAACGGCTACGACGAGGCGCTCGGCCTGCCCACCACCAAAGCGGCCAAGATCGCCCTGCGCACCCAGCAGGTGATCGGCTACGAGTCGGGGGTGACCGACACCGTCGACCCCCTGGCCGGCTCCTACTTCGTGGAGTCCCTGACCGACGCCGTGGAGCGGGAAGCCTGGGGGTACCTGGAGCGGATCGACGAGATGGGCGGCGCGGTGGCCGCCATCGAGGCGCGATACATGCAGGGCGAGATCGAGCAGGCGGCCTATGCGTACGCCAAGGCGGTCGACGACGGCGAGAAGGTGGTGGTGGGCGTCAACCGCTTCACCGACGAGGCCGTCGAGCCCTTCGAGGTCTTCCCCATCGACCCCGCCCTCCAGCGGGCCCAGGTCGAGCGCACGCAGTCGGTACGCGCGCAGCGCGACCAGGCCGCGGTGGACGCCGCCCTGGCCGACGTCGAGGCCGCGGCGCGCGGCACGCAGAACATCCTCGACCCCATGCGCGCCGCGCTCAAGGCGATGGCCACCCTCGGCGAGGTCTCCGACGTCCTGCGCGGCGTCTTCGGCGTGTACCAGCCCGGGGGCTGACCGCCGGCCGCGCGCGGGCCCGCCGAGCGCCGATGCGCGGGGGACGGCGTGCCGTGCGCGCTCAGCCCGCGCCGGGGCCGACGTCGGTGAGCTCGATGACGTTGCCCGAGGGGTCCCGCACGAAGGCGGCCCACACCGTCGTGGTGCCGAAGTCGACACGCGACGCCGGCTCGCCCAGGAACTCGACCCCCGCGTCGCGCAGGGCGGCCACGGTGGCGGCGAACGCCTCGGTCGGCACGTACAGGGCGAAGTGCGGGAAGCCGCCCCGCACGGGGGGCGTCTCGGTCACCGCCAGGTGCAGCTGGAGGTCGCCGACCACGAGCCAGGCCCCGGGGAACCCGAAGTCGGGCCGGGGGATCTCACGGAAGCCGAAGACGCCGCAATAGAAGGCGAGCGCCGCGTCGAGGTCCGTGACGTCGACGGCGACGTGGCTGTAGCCGCCGACGGTGATACCCGCGGGCGCGCCGGGGCCGTCAGTCACCGGTGCTGGCTTCCAGGAGCCTGGCGCGCAGCGCCTGGTCGGTGGCGGCGTCGATGACGGTCCAGGCCATGGCCAGGGCGCCGTCGAGCAGCGCCCGCTCGGCCGACGCGCCCACGGCCACCTCGGCGAACGCGGGCTCGTGGATCACCGCGCCCCCCGAGTCCAGACCCACGAGCGGGTGGATCGAGGGGACGGCCAGCGACACGTTGGCCATGTCCGTCGAGATGGTGGGCAGTGGCGCGCCGGCGTCGTCGGCGGCGTAGGTGCGGCCCAGCGCCTCGGCGTTGCGCCGCCACAGCGACCGCAGATCCGGGTCGCCCACGAACTCGGAGTACGTCGGCGACAGCTCCTCGATGGCCAGCGCCGCCCCGGTGGCCAGCGCGCCCGCCTCGAAGCACCGTTCGATGCGCGGGCGGAGCGCGGCGAGGCGTGCCAGCGACGGGGCGCGCACCATGAAGCGCCCGATGGTCTCGTTGGGCACGATGTTGGCGGCGTCGCCGCCCTTGGTGACGATGCCGTGGACCTGGTCACCGGCCGGCAGGTGCTGGCGCAGCAGCCCGATCGCCACCTGGGCCACGACGAAGGCGTCCGCCGCGTTGACCCCCTTGTCGGGCGCGGCGGAGGCGTGCGCCTCCCTGCCCGCGTAGCGCACCTCCAGGTGGTCCACCGCCAGGCAGGTGGCCTCGAGGCGGTCCTCGTGCCACGGGTGCACCATCAGGGCGGCGTGCACGCCGTCGAACGCGCCGCGCTCGAGCATGAGCACCTTGCCCCCGCCCCCCTCCTCGGCAGGCGTGCCCAGCACCGTCACGGCCACGCCGACGTCGTCGGCCACCGACGCCAGGGCCATGCCGGCCCCCACGGCGGCGGCGGCGATGAGGTTGTGCCCGCAGGCGTGGCCCACGCCCGGCAGGGCGTCGTACTCGGCGCAGATGGCCACCGTCAGCGGCCCCGGCCCGCTGCGTGCCGACAGCGCGGTGGGCAGGCCGAACGCGCCGACCTCGACGTCGAAGGCCGCGCCCTGCAGCGCGCGGGCAACCAGCTCGGCCGCGACGTGCTCCTCGAAGCACAGCTCGGGGCGGTCGTGGATGGCCCGGCTGAGGGCGACCAGCTCGTGACGCCGGGCGCCGATGACCTCGCGGGCTCGCTCCTTGGCGTCGGCCACGGTGCCCCGCCCGCGCCCCGCGCGCTACTCGATCACGGCGACGACGTCGCCGGGGCCGACGGAGTCGCCGGCCGCCACCTTCACCTCGGTCACCGATCCCGCCTTCTCGGCGGTGACGGCGTTCTCCATCTTCATGGCCTCGAGCACACAGACGGTCTGGCCGACCTCCACCTCGTCTCCTGGCGCGACGAGGACCTTGACGATCGTGCCCTGCATGGGCACCGTCACCGTGCCCGAGCCGGTGCCGGTGGCCGCGGCGCGCGGCTTGGACGGACGTGGCCCGCCCGCACGCCCGGCCGCGGGGCCGGCGGTGGGCGCCTCGGGGACCCACAGCTTGACCGAGAAGCGGCGGCCGTCGACCTCGGCGGTGACCTCCCGCAGCACCCGCGGCTCGGCCATGTCCTCGGGCGGCGCCGCGCCGGCCAGGGGGTCGGCGGTCACGGTGCTCAGGTCCAGGCGGTCCTCGACCCAGCGCGTCGAGTGCGAGGCCGAGGCGAAGTCCGGGTGCTCGAGGATGGCGACGTGCGCGGGGACGGTCGTCGCCACCCCGCCGATCTCGAGCTCGCCGAGCGCCCGCAGCAGCCGCCGGCGCGCCGCGTCGCGGTCGGGTGCCCAGACGACGAGCTTGGCCATGAGGTTGTCGTAGAACTGGCTGACGGTGTCCCCGCGCTCGTAGCCGGCGTCGAGGCGCACGCCCGGTCCGCCCGGTGCCCGGAAGGCGGTCACCGTGCCCGGGGAGGGCGTGAACCGCCCGCCGGTGGGGTCCTCGGCGTTGATCCGGGCCTCGATGGCGTGCCCGTCGCGTCGGACCTCCTCCTGGGTGAAGCCCAGGGGCTCGCCCGCCGCCACCCGCAGCTGCCACTCCACCAGGTCGAGCCCGGTCACGAGCTCGGTGACGGGGTGCTCGACCTGCAGCCGGGTGTTCATCTCGAGGAAGAAGAACTCGCCCTCCTGGTAGAGGAACTCCACGGTGCCGGCGTTGACGTAGCCGCAGGCCTTGGCCACGGTGACCGCGGCCTCGCCCATGGCACGGCGGATCTCGTCGGGGAACTCGGCGGCCGGGCTCTCCTCGATCAGCTTCTGGTGGCGCCGCTGGCACGAGCAGTCGCGCTCGCCGAGCCACAGCACGCTGCCGCGCGTGTCGGCGATGACCTGCATCTCGATGTGGCGGGGCCAGTCGAGGTACTTCTCCAGGTAGATCTCGGGCCGGCCGAAGTAAGCCTGGGCCTCCCGCTGGGCCGACTCCATCGCCTCGGCCGCCTCGTCGGGCCCGGTCACGACCTTCATGCCGCGCCCGCCGCCGCCGTAGGCCGCCTTGATGGCCACCGGCCAGCCGAACTGCTCGCCGAAGGAGAGGACCTCGCCCGGGTCGGTCAGGGGCTCGGTGCGCCCCGGCACCCCGCTCACACCGGCCGCCTCGGCGGCCAGACGGGAGCTGATCTTGTCGCCCATGACCTCCATGGCTTCGGGCGGCGGGCCGATGAAGGTGACCCCGGCCGAGGTGATGGCCCGGGCGAAATCGGCGTTCTCCGAGAAGAACCCGTAACCGGGGTGCACGCCGTCGGCACCGCTGGCGCGCACGGCGCCCAGGATGGCCTCGGTGTTGAGGTAGCTCTCGGCGGCGGTCTGGCCGCCGAGCGCGTAGGCCTCGTCGGCCATGCGGACGTGCATGGCGTCGCGGTCCAGGTCCGAGTACACGGCGACGGTCGCCACCCCGAGCTCCCGGCACGTGCGGATCACCCGGACGGCGATCTCGCCCCGGTTGGCGATGAGGACCTTCTGGAGCACGCTGTGCCTTTCGAATGGAGGACGGACGGCTCACAAGACTGGCACGACACCTAGGGTGGGTGCCATGTCGGCAGCCGCCGTGCCCGAGGCGTTCTCGAGCCTGACGGGACCACCCGGCACCCGGTTCCGGGAGATCCGTTGGTTCGAGGAGATCGACTCGACGAACCGCTACCTGGGTGACTGCGCCGCGGCGGGCGCCGCCGAGGGCCTGGTGGCGGCCGCGGACCACCAGCGCGCCGGGCGGGGGAGGCTGGGACGACGCTGGGAGGCGCCGCCGGGCCGGAACCTGCTGGTCTCGATCCTGCTCCGTCCGAGCCTGGGGCCGGGTGCGCTGCACCTGTGCACCGCGGTGGTGGCGCTGGCGGCGGCCGCCGCCTGCGAGCGGCTCGCCGTGGTGACGCCCTCGCTCAAGTGGCCGAACGACCTCATGGTGGGGGAGCGCAAGCTGGCCGGCGTGCTCGCCGAGACGGCGGGCGTGGCCGGCGCGCCGTCGGCGGTCGTGGTGGGGATCGGGGTCAACGTGGGCTGGCCCGCGCCCGACGGCGAACCGGGCGAGGCGGCGGTCCCCGCCGAGATCGCGCCGATCGCCACGTCCCTGTGGCGCGAGTCCGGTCGTCGCCACGAGCCCCGGGCGCTGCTGCAACTGTTGCTGGCCGACCTCGAGCCCCGGGTGGCGGCCCTCCGGGGCGCCGCGGGGCGGCGAGCCCAGGCGGCCGAGTACCGCCGTCGCTGCGCCACCGTGGGCCGGCGCGTGCGGGTGGAGCTGCACGGGGAGACGGTGGTCGGCGAGGCGGCCGACGTCACGCCCGAGGGCCACCTGCTCGTCGACGTGGGGGCATGCCTTCGCACCGTCACCGCCGGCGACGTGGTCCACCTGCGCGACGGTTCCTGACGGCCACGCGCCGGGGGGCCGGGGGCAGGGGCGCGTCTAGCATGGCCGCCCATGCGTCTCCTCGTGACCGGCGGTGCCGGTTTCATCGGCTCCAATTTCGTCCGGTACTGGGTGGACCACCACCCCGATGACGCCGTCGTGGCCTACGACGTGCTCACGTACGCCGGGAACCGCCCCAACCTGGCCGACGTCGAGGACCGCATCGCCTTCGTCCGGGGCGACGTCTGCGACCTCGACGCGGCCATGGCCGCCATCGCCGAGCACCGCGTCGACACCGTGGTCCACTTCGCCGCCGAGTCGCACAACAGCCTCGCCGTGTTGGACCCCGCCCGGTTCTTCCGGACCAACGTCCTGGGCACGCAGACGATGCTCGAGGCGGCACGGCGGACCGAGCTGTCGCGCTTCCACCACATCTCGACGTGCGAGGTCTACGGCGACCTGCCGCTCGACACGGACGAGGCGTTCACCGAGGAGCACCCCTATCGCCCGCGCACCCCGTACAACGCGTCGAAGGCGGGCGCGGACCACGCGGTGCGCGCGTACGTCGAGACCTTCGGGCTGCCCGCGACCATCACCAACTGCTCGAACAACTACGGGCCGTACCAGTTCCCCGAGAAGGTGATCCCCCTCTTCACCGCCAAGGCGCTCGACGGCCAGCCGCTCCCGCTGTACGCCTCCACCCAGAACCGACGTGAGTGGTTGCACGTCGAGGACCACTGCCGCGCCGTCGAGGCGGTGCTGGAGCGGGGCCGGATCGGCGACACCTACCACGTCGGCAGCGGCGTCGAGGCCAGCATCGAGGAGATCGCCGACGCAGTGCTCGAGACGTTGGGCAAGCCGCCGACCCTCAAGACGATCGTGCCCGATCGTCCCGGCCACGACCGCCGCTACCTCCTCGACTGCACCAAGATCGGCAAGGAGCTGGGCTGGACGCCGACCATCGAGTTCGGTCCCGGCCTGCGCCAGACGGTCCAGTGGTACGCGGCGCACCGCTCGTGGTGGGAGCCCCTGCTCGACCGGGCACCGGTCGTGGAGTCGTCCTGGGGCGAGGCCACCCGCCCGGCGTCCTGATCGGCGGGTCCGCCATGCGGGTGCTCGTCACCGGGGCTGAGGGCCAGCTCGGGCGCGACCTGGCCGACGCGCTCGGCGGTCGCGTCCCGCCGGGCGCCCTCACGGGCGACCCCCGGACGGGGCGCCTGGGGCAGCGCACCCCCTGCGACGTGGTCGCCCTGGGCCGGGGCACCCTCGACGTGGCCGATCGCAGCGCCGTGGCCGGGGCGCTGGAGGGCCTGCGACCCGACGTCGTCGTGCACGCGGCGGCGTGGACGGCCGTCGACGCCTGCGAGGGCGACCCCGACCGGGCGTTCGCGGTCAACGCGTCGGGCACCCGGCACGTGGCCGAGGCGGCGGCGCGTACGGGCGCCCACGTCGTCTACGTCTCCACCGACTACGTCTTCGACGGCACGGCCACGCGGCCCTACGTCGAGTGGGATCGCCCCAACCCGCTGTCGGTCTACGGACGGAGCAAGTACGGCGGCGAGCTCGAGCTGGGCCCGGGCGCCACCATCGTCCGCACGTCCTGGGTGTGCGGGGCACGCGGGGCCAACATGGTCCGCACCGTTCTCCGCCTGGCCGCGGCAAGCGACGTCCTGCGATTCGTCGACGACCAGCGCGGCTGCCCGACCTTCACCGCGGACCTCGCCGGGGTCATCGCCACCCTGGCCACCGAGCGGATGCCCGGGGTCTTCCACGTGACGAACCAGGGCCCGACCACGTGGTTCGACTTCGCGCGGGCGGTGCTGGAGAGCGCGGGGATGGATCCGGGTCGCGTCCGGCCCGTCGCCACCGCCGCCCTCGACCCGCCGCGCCCGGCACCGCGCCCGGCCAACTCCGTCCTGGACAACGCCGCGCTCCGCCACAGCGGCCTGGCGGCGCTCCCGCCCTGGCAGGAGGCACTGGGCCGGCTGCTGGCCGCCGCCGAGTCACTGGCCGGCAGCGGTGCCGCGTGGGCCGCGGGGCCGTGAGCGACCTCGCCGCGGTGGTGGTCAACCACGACGCCGGGGAGGTGCTCGCCCGCTGTGTGGCCTCGCTGCGGGACGAGGGCGTCGACGACGTGGTCGTCGTCGACAACGCGTCGGGCGACGGGTCGGTGGCCGCGCTCCTGGCGCAGGACCCGGCCGTCGAGGTCGTCCACACCGGGGCCAACCTCGGCTACGGATCGGGCGCCAACCGGGGGCTGGCCGCCACCGAGGGAGCGCTGGTGCTCGTGTCCAACCCGGACGTCGCCGTGCACCCCGGGGCCCTCGAGGCGCTGGCCCGCGTCCTGCGCAGCCAACCCGCCACCGCCATCGTCGGGCCCTGCATCCGTGAGGCCGACGGGTCCCGCTACCCCTCAGCGCGCCGGTTCCCGTCGATGACCGACGCCGCCGGCCACGCGCTGCTGGGGCAGATCGCACCCGACAACCGCTTCTCCCGCCGCTATCGCATGGCCGAGATCGACGCCGCGGTCACCACGCCCGTCGACTGGGTGTCGGGCGCGTGCTTCATGGCCCGACGCGCCGCGCTGGAGGAGCTCGGTGGGTTCGACGAGCGCTACTTCATGTACGTCGAGGACGTGGACCTGTGCTGGCGGGCCCACCAGGCGGGCTGGCAGGTGCTCTACGTCCCCGAGGCCGAGGTCACCCACCTCCAGGGTGTGTCCACGGCCCGGCGCCCCTACCGGATGCTGGTGGCCCACCATCTCTCCGCGCTGCGCTTCGCCTCCCGGACCTCGGCCGGGTCGCGCCGGGTGCTCCTCCCGGGCGTGGCGTTGGTGCTGGCCGTCCGCCTGGTGATCGCCATGGCCAAGCAGGCATGGGGCGCTCGGCGGCACGGGGGCGCGCCCGGGGCCGACTAGGGTTGCGGGCCGATCATGGCCAGGACGGACCGAACCGACACGGGGAAATGGGTGCAGCGCGCCGCGGCGACCGGCGGCGGCAAGACCTACCGCGGCCAGCGACCCGTGAAGTGGTACGCCAGCCTGGTCCTGATCTGCCTGCTCGGCGTCGCGCTCGTGGCGTACAGCCGCTACGAGCGCCAGCACCCCACCACCGTCGCCCCGGCCATCGGCACGCAATGGTTCGCGTCGATCGCCTTCGACGTGTGCGGCACCTTGCAGCCGAACCTTCCGCAGAACCCGAACCTGGCGACGAACCCCGGCATCTCGACGCCGGGTCTCGGCGTGATCTCCATCGCGCCGACCACCGCCAAGGACGCCGGCGACAACGCCACGCTGGGCCGGTTGGTCGACAGCTACCCGGGACTCCTGCTCACCCCCAACGCCCTGCGGCTCCCCGGCAAGCAGACGCACCACAACGGTGACTCGTGCCCCTCGGGCTCGCCCGACGCGGGCAAGGCCGGGACCGTGCAGGTCCGCCAGTGGCCGACGTTCACCGCATCCGGGGCCAACGTCTCCGGGGACCCGACGAGCCTCAAGCTGGCGAACTCGCAGCTGATCACCGTCGCCTTCGTGCCGAGCGGCGCGTCGATCCCCAAGCCGGCGGCGTCGACCATCGCGGCGATGCAGCAGGCCATCTCGGCGAGCCAGAACCCGAGCACGACCACGCCGACCACCACGCCCACCACCGTGCCGGGCGCGAGCACCTCCACGACGTCGGTGCCGGCGACGACCGCGACGACGGCAGGCACCTCCTCCACCTCGAGTACCTCGTCGAGCAAGTGAGGGCCGTCGTCCTCGTGGGCGGGGAGGGGACGAGGTTGCGTCCCCTCACCTTCACCACGCCCAAGCAGCTGCTCCCGGTGGTCGAGGTACCCATGCTGGAGCGGGTGGTCGCGCACCTCGGGCGCCACGGCGTGGACGAGGTCGTCCTCTCGATCGGGTATCGCCCCGACGCCTTCCTGGCGGCCTACCCGTCAGGGACGGTCTGCGGCGTCCGCCTCTGCTACGCGGTGGAGCCCGAGCCGCTCGACACGGCAGGGGCGATCCGGTTCGCGGCCGACGAGGCGGGGGTCGACGACACCTTCCTGGTCGTCAACGGCGACGTCCTCACCGATCTCGACGTGACCGGTCTCGTCGCCTTCCACCGTGCGCACGGCGCGGCGGCCACGATCGACCTCACGGCGGTCGACGACCCGTCGCGCTACGGCGTGGTGCCCACCGACGAGGACGGCCGCGTGCTGGCCTTCGTCGAGAAGCCGCCGGCCGGAGAGGCGCCGACCAACCTGATCAACGCCGGCACCTACGTCCTCGAGCCCTCCGTGCTGGCGGCCATCCCCGCCGGCTGCCGCGTCTCGATCGAGCGCGAGACGTTCCCCGCGCTCGCCGCGCAGGGTGTGGTCTTCGCCTCCTCGACGTCGACCTACTGGCTCGACACGGGCACGCCCGCCGCGTACCTGCGGGCGCACGCCGACCTGATCGACGGCACCCGGCCGGGCCCACCGGTCCCGGGTGCGGTGGAGCTCGGCGAGCGGGTGTGGACGCTCGGCGACCCCAAGCTGGAGGGTGACGTGCTGCCGTGCTCGTTCGTCGGCGAGGGCGCCATGGTGGGCCCCGGGGCCACGGTGCGCGACAGCGTGATCGGGGCCGGCTGTGTCGTCGAGCCGGGTGCCGCGGTCATCCGCTCGGTGCTCCTGCCCGGGACCCGCGTCGGCGAGGGGAGCGCCGTGACGGGTTCGATCCTGGGCCACCACGTGGTCGTGGGCGACGGCGTCACGATCGAGCCGTTGACCGTGGTGGGCGACGCGGTCACGCTGGAGCCGGGCCGGCGCCTCGTCGACGCCCGGGTCCCGGCGCCGGAGTGACGTGATGCACACGCTCGTCACCGGTGGCGCGGGGTTCATCGGGTCGAACCTGGTCGACCGGCTGCTGGCCGAGGGCCACGCGGTCGACGTCGTGGACGACCTGTCGACGGGGTCCCTCGCCAACCTGGCCGAGGCGCGCGCCGCGTCGTCGCGCGCCCTGACCTTCCACCAGCTCGACGTCAGCTCGAGCGAGTTCGTGGAGCTGGTGGCCCACCGCCGGCCCGAGGTGATCTTCCACCTCGCCGCCCAGGCCGACGTCCGGGTGTCGGTCGAGCGGCCGGTGTTCGACGCTGAGGTGAACGTCATCGGGACCATCCGGGTCCTGGAGGGCGCGCGTGCCGCCGGCGTGGCGCGCGTGGTCTTCGCCGCCAGCGGGGGGACCCTCTACGGCGAAGTGGACGAAGGGGACCTCCCCGTGCGCGAGGCCCAGCCGCACCATCCGCTGTCGCCCTACGGGGTGTCGAAGAAGGCGGCGATCGACTACCTGGTCGCGTATCGCGAGCTGCACGCCATCGAGTTCTGCGCCCTGGCCCTGGCCAACGTGTACGGCCCGCGCCAGGATCCCCACGGCGAAGCCGGCGTCGTCGCCATCTTCGCCAGCCGCCTGGTGCGCGGCGAACCGGTGACGATCTTCGGCGACGGGGAGCAGACCCGGGACTTCGTCTACGTGGACGACGTGGTCGACGCCTTCGTCCGGGCCGCCACGCGCGGGGGCGGCCTGGTACTCAACATCGGCACGGGCCGGGAGGTGCCGGTCAACGAGCTGGCCCGGGTCATGCGCGAGGCGGTGGGCGCCGAGTCCGTCCCCGTCCACGCCCCGGCGCGGGCCGGGGAGCTCCGGCGCAACGCCCTGGACCCCGAGCGGGCCGGCATCCACCTCGGGTGGCGACCGTGGACGGCACTCGCCGACGGCGTCGCCGCGGTGATCGACGAGGTCCGCGCGGCCGAGCGCGGCTGACCGCGGTCGGCGTCAGCGAAAGAGGTCCTCGCCGGCGGGGCGGACGATCTCCGCCGCGACCGAGGACCGTCGCAGCCAACCCGGGTCCACGCCGCGCACGATCGCAGCGGGGACCCCCGCGGCCTTGCCCATGACGAGCTCCGCGGCCGCGGCGATCTCGTCGGCGACGCACACCTCCGTCGCCTGGAGCGTGCGGCCGTTGGCGTCCGCGGTGCCCCGGAGGTCGACGACCGCGGCGATCCCGGCGCAGCCGATGGCCACGTCCGTCACGCCGCGGCGCCAGGGCCGGCCGAACGTGTCGGAGACTACGACGCCCAGGTCGAGGCCGGTGCGGGCCCGCAGCCCGTCGCGCAGGCGCCGGGCGGAGCGGTCGGGGTCCTCGGGGAGCAGCGCGGCGCGGCCGGCGTCGACGTTGGAGAAGTCCACACCGGCATTGGCGCAGACGAACCCGTGTCGGGTCTCGGTGATGAGCAGCTCGCCCCGGCGCCGCAGGACCCGGACGGACTCCTTCTCGATGAGACGCCGTCGGGCCGCGGGGTCGTCCTCCTCGACCTCCACGATCCTGCCCTCGGCCTTGGACACGGCCTTCTGCGTCACCACGACCACGTCGCCGCCGGCCAGCTCGGCGTGGGCGGCGACGAGGCCGGCGAGATCGGCGCCCCGCCCGATCTCGCCGATGCCCACGACGGGCAGGACGACCAGGCCCCGCGCCGGCGCAACCCCCTCGGGCCCGGTCGCGTCGGGCCCGGTCGCGTCGGGCCCGGTCGCGTCGGGCCCGGTCACCGTGCCGCCAACGCGGCCTCGGTGACGACCTGGGCCAGCACGGCGGCGTCCTCGACGCTGTGCATGACGCTGGCCGCCACCACGCAGCGCATGCCGGCGGCCTCCACCGCCGGTGCCATCGGCCCGTCTGCCTCGTCGACGACGAGCGTGCCGGCGAACGGCGCGTAGAGCTCGGCCACGCCGCGCACGCTCGACTCGTGCCCGAGCTCGGCCAGCAGTCGGTCGGCGGGGCCCTTGAGCGCCGCTCCGGCGACGATGGGCGACACCGCCACCACGCGGTCCCGGCGCGCGGCGAGCGCGGCGCGCACGCCGGGGACGGCCAGGATCGGGCCGATGGAGACGATCGGGTTGGACGGGCACACGACGACGGTCTGCGCCGCCGCGACGGCGGCGAGCACACCGGGCGCTGGCGCGGCCGCGTCCGCGCCCTCGAACCGCACCGACGACACCGCCACGTCGTGGTGCAGACGCACGAAGTACTCCTGGAACGGCACCTCCACGCCGTCGCGCAGGGTGACCTTGGTCCGCACGGGGTCGTCGCTCATGGGCACGAGGTGGACGTCGACTCCCAGGGCGCGGGCCAGCTCGGCCGTCACGGCGGAGAGCGACGCGCCCTGCGACAGCCGTTGGCTGCGGTAGAGATGGGTCGCCAGGTCCAGGTCGCCGAGCCGGAACCAGTCCTCGCCGCCCAGCGCGCCCAGTGCCTCCATGACGGTCCACGTCTCGCCACGCCGGCCCCAGCCGCGCTCGTCGTCGTTGCGCCCCCCGAGCGTGTAGAGCACCGTGTCGAGGTCCGGACTGATGTGCAGCCCGTGCATCACGAGGTCGTCTCCCGTGTTGACCACGGCGGTGACGCCGGCCGGGTCGTGGACGCGCACCAGCCCGCGCAGCAGCTTGGCGGCTCCCACGCCTCCGGCAAGGGCGGTGATCACGGCGACAGGCTAACGGGCCGGCCGATTCCCGAGGGCGCCGTCCGGTTGTGCAAGGCTCGCCGGGTGTCGGCCGAGGATCACGACCGCCTCCCGCTCCGGGTGGCGCTCGACGCCACCCCGCTGCTCGGGGCGCGCACCGGCGTGGGCGTCTTCTGCGCGGGCGCGCTGGGCGCGCTCGGCGCGCGGGCGGATGTCGACGTCACCGCCTTCGCGGTCTCCTGGCGCCGCCGCCGTCGCCTCGCGCCCCTGCTCCCCGCAGGCGTGCGCTTCCACCAGCGCGCCATGCCGGCGCGGCCCCTGCACCGCCTGTGGCGCCGCGGCGGCCACCCGGCCATCGAGTGGTTCGTCGGCCCGGTCGACGTCGTGCACGGGACGAACTACGTCGTGCCCCCGACGCGACGTGCGGCGCGGGTCGTGACGGTCCACGACCTCACCGTCTGGCGCTTCCCCGAGATGTCGAACGCCGCCACCCTCGCCTTCCCCGAGTTCGTCCGCCGCGCCCTGGACGACGGCGCGTGGGTCCACACCCATACCCGTTTCGTGGCCGACGAGGTCGTCGACGCCCTGGGCGCCGATCCCGCACGCGTGCGCGTGGTGTACCCGGGGGTCCCCGAGCGCTCGCGGCCCGAGGTCCGCGCCGGAGGGTCCGCCGGCGAGCCGGCATCGGCGCCGGTGCCGGTCCCGGTGTCGGCGCTCGTCCTGCCCGACGGGGTGCGGCGCTACGTGCTGGCCGTCGGCACCATCGAGCCGAGGAAGGACTACCCCGGCCTCGTGGCCGCTTTCGACCGCCTGGCGAGCAGACTGCCGGATGTGGCCCTGGTCGTAGCAGGGGCGGAGGGCTGGGGTGCCGCCTCGTTCACGGCCGCGGTGGAGGCGTCGCCGCATCGGCGCCGGATCGTGCGCCCCGGGTTCCTCGACGACGACGCGCTGCAACGGCTCCTCGAAGGCGCCACGGCGCTCGCCTACCCCTCGGTCTACGAAGGGTTCGGGTTCCCGCCGGTCGAGGCGATGGCGGCCGGCGTGCCCGTCGTGGCCACGGCCGCCGGTTCGGTGCCCGAGGTCGTGGGCGACGGTGCCGTCCTCGTGCCGCCGGCCGACCCCGACGCCCTGGCGGGCGCGCTGGAGGCGGTGCTGGTCGACGAGGAGCAGCGGGCCGCCCTGGCGGCGCGGGGTTCGGCGCGCGCGGCGACGTTCACCTGGGAGCGCTGCGGGCGGGGGCTGGCCGAGCTCTATCACGACGCGGCGCTCGGTGCCGGCTCGGCACGTGACCGAGGGGCGGGCGGCCGGGCCCGGTCGCGGGAGGCACCGTGAGCGCGGACGGCGTCCTCCTCGCCGTCCAGCAGCTGCGGCGCAACGTCCCCGGGGGGATCGGCACCTACGCACGGGGGCTGCTCCAGGGGCTGCGCACGCTGGAGTCGGCGGGCGACGCGGTCCCCGAGATCGCCCTCTACGCCAGCCGGCGCACGGCGGAGCCGGACCCCCTGGAGGAGACCGGCCGTCCACTGCGCCTGTCGCGCCTTCCCGGTCCCCTGCTCACGCGCGCCTGGGACCTCGGGGTGGTCAGGGCCCCCGATGGGTTCGCCGTGGTGCACGCCGTCTCACTGGCAGCGCCTGCGCCGCGGGCGGGAACCGCCGCGGTGATCGCCGTGCACGACATGGCCTGGCGGCATGCGCCCGACGCCTACCCGGCCCGGGGCCGGCGCTGGCACGAGGCGGCGCTGGGGCGGGCCCTGCGGCGGGGGACCGCCTTCGTCGTCCCCGCGCCCGCCGTCGGCGAGGAGCTGGTCGCCGCGGGTGCGCCGGCCGACGCGGTGCGGCGCATCCCCTTCGGCTGCGACCACCTGGCACCGCCCGACGAGGCCGCCGCCGACGAGGTCCTGGCCCGGCTCGGCGTCCGGGGAGGGTTCCTGCTGTCGGTGAGCACCATCGAGCCGCGCAAGAACCTGGCACGGCTCATCGAGGCCTACGCCCGCGCCCGGCCGCGCCTGCCCGAGCCGTGGCCGCTGCTGGTCGTGGGGCCCCCGGGGTGGGGGCCCGACCTCGAGCCCGGCGTGGGCGTGCACCTGGCCGGCTCGGTCGGTGCGGGCGCGTTGAGCGCCCTCTATGCCCGGGCCCGGCTCCTCGCCTACGTGCCGCTGGAGGAGGGCTACGGCCTGCCAGTGGTCGAGGCGATGTCGGTCGGGACGCCGGTGCTGGCGAGCCCCGTGCCGAGCACCGGGGGCGCCGCCCTGGAGGTCGCCCCCGACGACGTCGATGCGATCGCGGAGGGTCTCGTCGTCCTCGCCGGGGACGACGAGCGGCGTGCCGCCCTGACCGCCGCCGGCCTGGCCCACAGCCGGGTGCTCACGTGGTCGGCCAGCGCTCGCGCCCACGTCGATCTGTGGACGGAGGTCGGGTGCCGGACGGGCCGCTGACCGTGTCGCTCGACGCCACGGCGGTGCCCCGCGACCCCGTGGGCGCGGGCCGCTACACGGTCGAGTTGGTGGACGCCCTCGCCGCGCGCGACGACGTGACGCTCCTGGTGTGGTCGCGACGCGACGACGGGGCTCGATGGCAGGGGCGCAACCGCCGCGTCCGCCCCGTGGCGCCGCGGTCGCGCCCCCTGCGCATGGCCTGGGAGCAGGTCCGGCTCCCGTCCTTGCTCGCCCGCGGGGCGCCGGTGCCGGCGGTGCACCACGGCCCCCACTACACCATGCCAGAGCGCGCCCGGCTGCCGGTGGTGGTCACCATCCACGACGTCACGTTCCTCGACCACCCCGAATGGCACGAGCGCACCAAGGTCCCGGTCTTCCGCCACGCCATCTCGGTGGCGGCGCGGCGCGCCGACGCGCTCGTGTGCGTGAGCCGGGTCACCGCGGACCGCTTCGTGCAACGGTGCCACCCCGCCGGCAAGGTGTTCGTCGCGCCCCACGGCGTCGACCACGACCGCTTCACAGAGCACCCGGGCTCGCCCGGTGCGGACGACCGGGTCCTCGACGCGCTGGGCGTGCGCCGGCCCTATGTCCTGTTCCTCGGCACGATCGAGCCCCGCAAGGCGGTGGCGCCCCTGGTGCGCGCCTTCGACCGGGTGGCCTCCGGCAACCCGGACCTCTCGCTCGTCGTGGCCGGCGGGCGCGGATGGGGGAGCGAGGACGTCGACCAGGCCATCGCCGCGGCAGCGCACCGGGACCGGATCCGGCGCACCGGCTATGTCGCCGACGACGCCGTGCCCCCGTTGCTGCGGGGCGCGGCGGTGGTCGCCTATCCCGCGTTGGAGGAAGGGTTCGGTCTCCCGGCCCTGGAGGCCCTGGCCTGCGGTGCGCCCCTGGTGACCACGTCCGGCTCGGCCATGGCCGAGGCTGCCGGCGCCGCCGCGCTCCTGGTCCGGCCCGGGGACGTGGACGAGCTCGCCGAGGCCGTCGCCGCCGTGCTCGACGGCGGGCCGGAGGCCGCCGAGCGCCGCCGCCTCGGGCTGGAGGTGGCGGCCCGCCACACCTGGGCGGCGAGCGCGGCGACGCACGTCGACGCCTACCGTTGGGCCGCCGGGTCCGCCGCCGGCGCCGCCCACCGGGGCCGATAAGGTTCGCCGGCGTGCGCGCCTTCGTGACCGGAGCCAGAGGGTTCGTGGGCCGGTGGCTCACTGCGCACCTGGCGGCATCGGGGGACGACGTGGTGGCCGTGGACCACGAGGTCGACGTCACCGACCTCGACGTGGTGACGGCCGCGCTGGCCCGAGCCCGGCCCGACGCCGTCTACCACCTGGCGGCCTTCACCCATGTCGGTCAGTCGTGGCACGACCCGGACCGGGTGATGGTCGTCAACGCCATCGGCACCCTGCACGTGCTCGAGGCGGCGCGCGCGCTGCCCGAGCCCCCGGTCGTGCTGCTCACCAGCTCGGCCGAGGTCTACGGCTCGGTGCCCGAGGACCGGCTCCCGGTCACGGAGACCGTCCCGCTCGCGCCCGTGACGCCCTATGCCGTCAGCAAGGTCGCCGCCGAGTACCTGGGGGTCCAACAGCACCTGGCGTATGGCCTGCCGGTGATCCGGGTGCGGCCCTTCAACCACGTGGGGCCCGGCCAGGCGCCGGGGT